>JAAOEI010000705.1_pt1 | contig 12674 bp, 15 predicted proteins | sample 7059261 | NCBI WGS metagenome assembly JAAOEI01 (sample SAMN14008812, study PRJNA610033) | viral metagenome | isolation source: viral particles filtered from seawater | place: China: Hangzhou Bay, Yangshan Deep Water Harbour | collected 2017-10-31
GCCGCTTCGGAGACGGCAGAGATCAACATCAAGAGTAAACTTACAATGGCTATCTTCTTCATCATTACCAGCCTCCAGGGGTGTTACGACGCTCCATGCCATACTGCCGAATGCGGCCTTCACTGCCATACACTTGCGTGCGGCTCACCTTAATCATGGCCCTGGGCGTGGTCCCGGACAGGACCACGTAACAGCCACGATTTAACTGCACCGGCACCCCGGCAGGATCGACCGGGTCGTTGTTCGCCACGTTCTTTAATTCCAACTTCACATTAGACGCATCTAATGTTTTGGCCTGGTCCGTGTCGTACACGCTCAAGACACAGTCCGTCCCGGCTCCTGACAGGAGCGTGGCATTCTCGATATAGCCAGGTCCGACAAAGACATGGCCGCTCTTGGTCAACAAGACCTCTTCCGGCCACCGCTGGCTGATCGGGTAGATGCGGGCGTCGTCCATCACGAACTGGTCAAAGACCAAACAGCCGGTCGTGGTCGAGAGCGTGTTCTGTGTGCCCAGCACGCCTTGGCCGACCGCAGCCGCGTTGGTCAACGTGGTCAAGGTGGCGACCTGGCTCCCGTCCAGGAACAAGGTCAAGACCCCGGCCCCGCCCGTGGAAATGGTCGCCAACAGTTCCACGCACACCCATCGTCCGCGTGGGAATGTAACGAATGTGGTTGGCGCGGTCCCGTCCCCGATGCCGATTTCAAGCAGGTTGCTGGCAGCGGTGATCTGCATGCCCAGTGAAGATTCAACTGTGCCGCCGACCTGTTGCAGTTCAAAGATATTGAACACATCATCAGCCGTCGCCGTGAAATCCTTGCTGGCATGGAGATAGAACCGGAAATAGCGCGTGGCGGCGTCGGCAATGTCGATGTCGCCTTCAGTCAGGGTATGGTCGTTGGTGTCGCCGCTGCGCAAGTCCACAAGCATAGCGTAGGCCCCGCGATAGGGCATGGCGCTGCCAGGGATATTGGCCAGGGTCGAGAAATGGGCAATGCTCAACTTGCTGCCCGTGTCCGTTTCACTGTCCCATTCGGTGTTGTCACCGACTTCAAAGTTACTTTCAAAGATCCAGGGAAATGCCATCTTATGCCTCGCTCATGGCTGGTTCAGGCTGTTGGGCCTGCATCTGTTTCTTCTTCTCGCGGGCCAGGGCCAACCGCTCCCGTGCCGCCTGTTTCTGTTCTTCGGTCATTTCCCGCCGCACGCGCTTGGCCTGTTCCAGGGCCGTGTTCTCCGGTCCCTTGCCTTCAAAGGCCATATCCCAGTTCTCTTGCGGGATGTTGCGATAGTTCATGGCTCCGCTGATCTGCGCACCGGCCACGAGACGGTCCATCACCCCGGCAGGGCGGAACCGTTCAATGCTGGCCAGGTCGGGGTCGTCTGAGTCCGGTTCCAGTTGCCGCACGACGTTCTTCCAGGTCTTGATATTCTTCTTATTGATCTTTTCCCACTTCATGTGGCGGGCCACCATGCCAGCCGGGTTCTTGCGCATTTCCTCTTCGGTGGGCATGCCTTGGACAAAGGACTCGCGCAATTCCTGCTCCAGCTTCGCCAGCTTGTCCTTCTCATGGCCCTGCAACGGTTCCGGGGCGTACGTGTCCAGTTGCTTGTCAATGGCCTTGAGCCGCTGGTGCATCAGTTGCGGCTTGCTGATCTTGCTCCGGTACGGGTTGGACGGGGAAATGGCCTGTTCCAGTTGCACCTTCTCGTCCTTCAGGTCGTCAATCTGTTCCTTGTTCAACAGGACACGATCTAATGGCTTCATGCGTTCTCCTTGTTTAGTTCATGCGCTAAACTGCGCGCAGGACATCCGACGACAGTGCTTCCCGCTGCCACGTCCTGAGTGACAACCGCACCGGCCCCTACAGTGGCCCCTTGTCCGATTCGCACGCCTGGCAAGATCACGGCCCCGGCACCAATCGAACAATCATCTTCTAAGATCGGCGGCATAGCGTGATAATTGACGTGCCCCACACGAGGGTAACGGTCATCGGTCAAGGTGCAGTTCGGGCCAAGAAAGACACGTTCACCGATAATCGTTCCGTTCGGGACAAAGGCCCCATGCTGGAGGCGGGACCCGGCCCCGATCCTGGCCTGTTTGCCGACCCAGGCCGCGCTGCCAATCACGGTATTCGGGCCGATCTGTGCCCCATCACAGATCGTGGCAAATTGATAGACCTGACAATCTTCAGCCAGGTTCGCACCGGGATGAATGGAGCAGGCTCCGTGCAGGATCATGAAACTTTAATGTTCTCCCCCCAGCCGACTAGCTCTGGTTCGTCCCACAGCACCGGGCCGTTCGCCGTGATATGGCCTGCATACCAGCGCCCGTTATGACGTTGCGGGGTAATGGTAATATTGGCGATATGGGGCATCACCTGATCGCAGTCCACGTATAGCGGGACGTGCATCTCATGCAGTCGATGGATGAAATACATGTCCTCCATAAGACGGCCCGGTGTCAGTCGCCCGCCCTCAAACCAGGGGTCGCCCAACTTGTCCAAGACCGGCTTTCGCACTAACGCCCCGGCCTGACCGGCACTGTCTCCTACAGGGATCTGGAACAGGCCCGTGGTCGGGATTTCCGTCCAGTGATACCGGCGCATTTTGGATTGCACCGGGCCGTGCATCAGCACGGGCACAAACGGCGAGTCCCGACGTGGCACCACGGGAAGCACCACGTCGAGCTGCCGATCTAGCAGGTGAATGAGGAGATCGGCGTCAAAGGTGTGGTCGTCGCCCAGGAACCAGCACCAGTCGCCGGTCATTCGCCGCACCCCTTCATTGAGTTGATGGGGAATGTCAGCACCACGGGCGGCCACCAGCCTGGTCCCGTTCGGGACCTTGACGGCTTCGATAGACAGCCAGAATTCGGCGTATCGCGCCAGCGAGGACGCTGTGACGACGATAGTGCCAGGATTGTGCGGCGAAGAAATGTGTTGCATCGTAATTATCCGACCGACAAGGTGCCGCCAGAGCCGCCCTGGATCGTGGCAATGTAGTTATTGCAGATCTGAATATCAGACGTGGCTGTGGCTTCAGTCAGGTCGCCTGCGACGGAGTGGTAACAGCGCATCACCATTACCGCGTTGTCGTTGGTATTGCCGGTCACATCGATTACGTCGGTCATGATCGCACCGGAGGAGTGGATGAAGTCGCAATCCCTGACCGTGAAATTGTCCACGCCGGTTGTGATTTCCACCACATCGTCCCAGGCTGTGGTCCCAGCCAGTACGATCAAGCTCTTCTGTAATACCCCGCCATCCATAGCCCCTGACGCTGAGGCACAGCGCAGGAACGGCCCCTGGTTGTCGGTGACATAGACGTAGTTGTTCGAGAACCTGGGGCGGGTCGTGGCCCCGGTCACGGAAATGCCGAACGTCGCAGTGTTTGCGGCGGTCGTCATGTTCCAGGTCAGATCATGGAAGTTCGCATCGTCCGCCGCTACGGCAATACCAGCATAGCCCGCAGCAGGGACGATATGGAGATAAGCAATTTCCACCCTGGCCGCACTCACGGTAAAGACCGCTGCCGAGGCCGTGGTGGTGACTGCCGCATCGTACCGAGTCGTGCGTGTCCCGACTTCTGACGGGTCCACCAGACCACCGGCAATCCCCAGGACCTTGATCCCCGCTTTACTGATTGTCTGTGTCGCGGACCAGCTATGCGAACCTGGCAGCAGGACGATCACATCGCCCACATCCGCCGTCGCATTCGTCACGGCCTGGTTCACTGTCAACAGCGCCCGATTCGGCCAGAGGCCGTCGTTATTGTCGCTGGCAGAGTAGGTCTTGCCTTCCACCGTGTAGGACGCGGACGGCGCAACCCAAAACACGCGCCCGGTCGTGTACGGGACCTGGCCCCAAATTGTTCCATATTTTGTAATTCCAGACATTCGCTCTCCTTGATACGATTAGATGCCGCACCATCACACGCGCATCCCCGTGTTGGCGCTAGAGCCCTTCGCTCTTGGCATAGACCTTGACCTTCTTCACGCCCAAAGACCGATTCTTCGGCTGGCACTTGCCAGGACAGCCTGTGAACGGACCAGCCTTTTCCGGCATAGCCGGAGCTGATCCCGCTTTGGCGAGTCCGGCTGGCGCACTGGCGCTGGCCTTGCCTTCGGGGTGGTAGCGGTAATAATTGGAGGCCATTAGCAACCTCGTTTCTTTTTCTTCTTCATAGTCCCTGTAAAGGCCGGGTTAGTCACTTCCCCGGCATAGGTCAATTACGAAACGATCCCGCCCAAGATCCAGCGCCAGTCACGATACATATTGCTGAACCGGGCATAGGCCCTCCACTTGGCGACGAGAGTATCGAGTTCCTCGGCCATGCCGAATTCCAGCTTGACCCGGTCGAACCAGTACAGGCTGTCCTTCATGGCGGACGAGTCGATCATGTACCAGTTGTTGGTATCGGTCAGGTATTCCCAGTCAATGACCTTATACGCGCCCTTATGCACGTTCGCGTCATTGTTCGCGCTATCGACCTTGCCGCTGGAGGCGGTAATTTCATAGGCGCGGCCATAGAGGTCCACCGGGATCAGGAGCGTGTCAGGCATCGTGGAGATGCGCTCGGCCTGGTCGCCACGGAAGCCACGGAACTGAATCCGGGCCGCTTCCACGGCAGTCGCCGTCAGGCTGGACGTGACCATGTTATCGAAGCCTGACGCGGTCGAGGCCCCGGACGTGGTCGTGTGCGAGTCACTGACCAGCGCCACGCCTTCGCTATGGTTGTAGAAGTACGTGTCCACGCTGGAGGCGTAATTGAACACGCGAGCGCCATGCTTCTGGCGTGTGCGCATCCAGGACTCGGCCAATGCCTGGGGCTTGCGCTCCCAAACGCCGTGCCGGTCGTCATCGTACAGATCGCGGGTGATCTGGAAGCCGTTGACGAACTCCTTGTGCGTGGCCGTCACATCATAGCCCTGGGCCATGTTCTGGTAGCCGACCGTTCCGCTGAACTCGGTAAAGTCAGGCAACGCGCCGACTTCTGACCAGCGCTCGAACGAATCGCTGGACGACTGCATGTTGTAGAAGTCCGGCACACGGTCCTTGAGCTGTTTATACTTGTCAGAAAAGAGCTTGGTGACTCGCTTATCAAGCAAATCACCAAAACTCGGACTATTCATCGGTGTAGGCATCTAACGTGTCTCCTTACGTGTTATGGATCAGATTACGACTGCACTTGGAGCCAGGCATTGCCGCCGAGGGTCAAGTGGATAAAGCTGTCAGCCGATCCATTCAATTCCAGGTCAATGATGCTGAACGTCGCGCCCGTGGACACGGCAATGTCCGCACGGACATTCTTCAAGTCCGTGGTCAGGGTCACGCCCTGCAAGCCGATGTTCACGCCCGCGTACAGGAACGTATCGCCTACGGCGTTCGCGGCGAACGGGACAATGACAGTTCCGGTCACGGTCGCGCCCGTGGACGTGATCTTGCGGCTCTTGCCGACGTTGGCCCCGCTGGTGTACCAGACAATGCCCTCGTCCATGTCGGGCGAGGCCACGGACGTGCCGCCCACAAAGGTCAAACCATTGGACGACGCCGTTACGATAGTGTCCTGTGTAATAGATGTGCCGGTTGCACCAGTCACCATCTGCGCCCGCAAGACCTGATCGGGGTTGACGATCACGCCAAAGACGGCTTCATCTGCGCCCTGAGTCGTGCTGTAGGTGATCGGCCCGCCAGCCGCCAAGGACAGGCCGTTGTCCACGACCAGGCCCAATGCGTTCGCAATCGAGGTCGTGGTGGACGTGGACATCTGGCCGCTGGCACCAGCCGCCGACTTGATGACCACAATCCCTTCCGCCAGCGCAGCAGAAGCCTTGTATTTCTTGATGATGGGGGTCGAAGAACTGAGATTATATGCGTATTTCATTCGATTTCCTTTCGCCCTGCTTTATCGGTCCAGGGGTGTGGCCGTTAGAGGTAGCCGCGCTTGATGCGGGCTGCTCTGGACTTGGCAAGCGCCCGACGCTCGTCTGCCGTCGAACGGACTTGCGTATAGAGTTCGTCGTAAATGTACCAACTGCAATGCGAGTCAAAGGTGCTGCATCCGTCGCACTTGGCCTGGCACACCGGAAATTCCTTTTCCTTCCGGTAATGGACCCGCGCCGGGTTGAACTTGTTCGTGCAGAGCGGGCACAGGGTAATGACCTTCTTCTGTGCGGCAATGTCGTCGATCCAGCCGCCAGCGGCCCGACCCCGTTTCTTGCCTCCGCCTTCTGCGTCTTGCATGAGCTTGTCGGCAGTCCAATCCTGCTTGACGAGGACAATCATGCGATCCCCGTCTTTTTGAAGGACTCGTACTCGTCCATTTCCTTCTGCACGTCAGCCCAGCCGCCAGGGTAGCGGCCTTGGCGCATCATGCGCTCGTAATGCTGCACTTCCCGCTGCGACAAGGTCGAGCGGATGTCCTTCTTCTCTACGGCTGGTTTCTTTTGCGCACTGGAAGTATCCATGTAGGGTTCCCGTCCAACAGGTTTCGCGGCAAGTTGCTGCTTGGTCTTGAGGCTGTCCAAGTCCCCGAACGCGGCCCGTGCCGCCGCCAGTTCCATGGACAACTCCTGCTCCTTCGTCTGGGGTCGGCCCAGGCGCTGGACCAGATAGCCATATTCCCGCTCCACCTTCTGTCGTTCCTCCGTCCCCGGCAAGATCGCTTTCGGGACCAGTTTCTTGTACTCATCCATCTCTTGCGAGACGCTGGACAAGACCCTGGTCTTTTCCTCGCGCTCGGTCTGTTTCCGCTCCCATTCCTCATAGAGTTGGGCATCGCGGATTTCCATGGCCTTGGCAAAGGTAATCGTCCCGGCATCAACCGCCGCCTGCAACTGCTCCCAGCTATATTTCGGCTGGGCCTGTTGCTTGACCTGCTCTTGTGCCTTGAGCCGTTCTTCTAGGCGAATCCGTTCTTCGCGTTCCTGCCTGGCCTCAAGTTCAACTTGCTTGGCCCGCTCCTCCGCTGCCTTGGCGCGAGCCCAGACTTGCTTGAAGCGGTCCCCTTCCGGCTCAAGGGGGTGGGGTTTGCCCCCTTCTGGCTCAGGCTCTTGGCTAGAGACGGGCGCTTCAGCTTGAGGCTGGGCGTCTTGAGCTTGAGCGGGTTCTTGTTCGGGGACTTCAGCGATAGGTGGTTGTTGTACGGCATCGAGTTCCTCACCCTCTACGATCATGGACCCTCCATTCCTACTTGTGGCGTAGCCGCCTCAACCAATTATGGGTGGTTGGACCCGCGCTGGGGTTATTCGCTTCCATACTGTTGCGGGGCTGCCAGCTTCAATTCCCGCAACGCGGCCCGGATCATGCCTTCACACGTAAACCCGTTGCCGTCCAAGATCACGGACCATTTCTCGCCATTGGTCGTGATAATGACGCTCGCATCATTGCGCTTGCACAATTCCTGCACCATGTCCTCAGACGGCACTTCAGCGAGATTGAGCGGCATGATGTTCCTTCAGAATCAGTCCCGGCAGATTCATGATTCTACGCAACAGTTCGACCTGGACCTTGTAGGCCGTCGCACTTCGCTGGGCATAACGCAGATCGTCGGTGCCGTGCGCATTAATGGTATGTTCCGTCCAGACCGCCGCTTCCTTTTCCGCTTGATCCAGCATGGCCTGAAGCTGTTCCAGAAACCGATCCCATCCAGGATGACCCGTCAGTTCCGTGGCCTTGACTGCGGCCACATCGAGCAGGGCCAGGGTCACGTCAGGGGCCTGGGGCGACTCTTTCTTCACGACACGTAAACAGTCCTGCTTGGTCGGGGGCATTACGCCGGTTTCCTTTCTGTGGGACGGTCACAGACCCCGCAATACTTCGGGGGGTCGGGAGGCTCCGTGACATGGGCCGACACGGTTTCGCTCAAGGGCACGCGAAAGATGCGACCATAGAGCGAGCGACAGCCGGGACACCAGATTTCCGCTTCCAGTTCCTTCACAGCACTTGTCCTTTCGCGCCAGGCAAGGACTCGTCCATGACCTGACCAGGCCCTTGCGGAGTCATGGTCATGCCGTCGCCAGCGCCTTGGCCTTGCGATGTCGCCGGCCCGCCGCCGCCACCGGACTGCATCTGGGCAAAGGCTTGGGCCTGCATCGCCATCTGTTGCTGTTGCTGCATGATCTGTTGGAGCTTGGAGAGCCATTGCTTCAAGAGGATCTTGCTACCAGGATGGAGCTGGCCGTATTCCGGCGTCATCATGAAGTCCTGGAAGATTTGCAGTTGCGCTTGCGGGCCTTCTTGCGGCACGCCATGCGGGGCATAGCCTTCGACGACCGTAAAGAGGACTTGGTCCGCCGTGAGCTTGGGCTTGTCGCTGTCACCGGCAGGGGGGTTCAGGAAATCGTGCGGTTCCTGTCCGACCGAGGCCACCATCTTGCGCAGGTAGGTGTAGAACTTCTCTGGATCGGCCAGGCCCATTTGGAAGGTCATGCCATTGAACAGCATCGGCCCTAACTGTTGCAGGACTTGCGCTTGGCTGGCCTTGTTCGTGTTCAGCGAATTGGCCTTGAACTCAAACTGGAACCGGCCACGGATCTTAGAGGGATCGTCCAACGTGCGGTACGGGTTCTTGCCGGGTTGCGTCATCGACGCCACGCGGTACTGTTTGTTCGGGGGCAGGAACGCCTGGTTCAGTTCATGGAACTGTTGCCAGACCTGGGCCAGACCCGCAAAGAACCGGCGCAAGAGCCGTTCCGGTCGGGCATCGCCCTGTTGCAGGACGGTCTGCATCCCGCCAACGGTGCGTAACGCTGACGCCTTGCCTTGCGGGACACGGCCAAAGTCCAGGTCGCCAAGGACTACTTGCTTATCGGCCCATTGCTGGAACAGGGCCAGAAAGTTCATGCTCGTGGTCTGGTCCGGGTTCGGGATCTGCGGGAAGGACATGTCCTGGGCCGGGTTCGAGACGGGATAGCCTTCACCAGGGGCGCACTTAATGACTTCGGGGCGCATGCCCGACGCGGCCCGGTACAAGAACCATGGCGTGTTCACCAACGTATTCTTGTCAATGGACTGATCGACCATGGCCTTCATCATGTCGTGCATGCCTTCCAGCAACTCGACCATGCCGATGCCATAGAACTGACCAGGGACGGGGATCATACGGGCTTCGGCAAAGGGACGGCGCGGGGGGATCGCAGGCCACTTCTCGTTCAGCAAACAGACCTTGAGGAGCTTCTGATGTTCCTTCAAGACCCAGAACACGACATCTTCTTCCAGGCCGTCGTTATCGACATCGTAGCGCCCGAAGTAGGTGAGGCGGGTTAGCGTTTTCGCCGTGGCTTCGGAGTTTCCGTAATCTTGTCCGGCCAGCGCATCACGCAGAATTTTATGCTCGGCGGGGTCTTGGGACTCACGCCCCGCCGCCGCGCCCTTCGCAGGATCTTCATCAATCGCGTCCAGTTCCTCTTGAGAAATCTGATCATAGTACCTCGATTTCGCTAACCGTTTAATTTCGTCCCAGGACGGGTAATCCACCATCGTGACATGATCGGCCCCGTTCGGATTGGACGGTCCCGGCATCTGGAGGTTCGCGGCCCGCGACGGCACGACAATATCTTCCAGCGGCTTCGGAATGAAGCAGGGGCCGTCGAACAGGCGCATGTCCCGTTCCGCGACCATGACCAAGTGATTGTCCTCGTCGGTATAGAACTCCACCGAGGCGGTCTGGTCCTGCCGGTTCTCGTCCAGCCATTTCACGGTCCAGCCCCAGGGATCGTCGCCGGTCTTGTTCACGAAGGATTGCGGAAACGCCTGGTCTAGAATGAGGCGAATCTGGTCCTCCGCAGGAAAGCCTGGTTGCAACGGCGCAAAGGTGCGCACATCAGAGATCTTCCGGTCCTCTTTGATGTAGGGCTGGAAGGAAATGGCGGTGCCGTCCACAATAAAGCTGTCGGCAAATTCCTGGACCCGTTCTTCGCCGTTCTGCTCCAGGAAGAACTGGTAATCAATCAAGGCATCGACGGTATCGCCCTTGTCCCTATCAGCCTCGTTCACGGCCTGGGCGCCCATGACGGGCCGCTGCGTGAGGACGGCATTGACCAGGGTATCAATCATGCGCTGGCAATCGGTCATGATCAGTGGCACGGAAGCGTTGCTGGCTCCAGGCCAGGGCTGGGTCTTTTCCTCCAGCCAGTTCCGGTACTTGGCGTACCGTTGCAGCCGCTGTTCCGACCATTCCGAACGGTCGGAGAGATCCGCCTCGTACTCGTCCAGCACCTTCTTGATCAGTTCGGCCTTGTCGAACGAGAACGTGCGCTTGCGGGAGAGCTTCGGGGGCTCTGCCGCCTCATGCGCTGGCGTCTCGTCCTTGCCAGGGCCCTCATATTCGCCGGGTAATTCGGTGTCTTGTTCAGCCAAGGTAGCTCCCCACATCGCGCTTCCAGACCTGGCCCATGCTCTTGAGCGACCGGAACGACGGTTGTGCGTTTGCTAAATATTTCATTAACGTGGGGTAGTCATCAAAGCGCTGCTTCGTTACCTGCTTCTGGTCTTTATCGGATGACAGTTTATGGTCGGCCCACGCATATCTTTTTAATTGGTATATGGTCCGCATGCAGCGCATGTCGAACGTGATCCGGGGCCGGTGCGTGAACGGGTCCGGTTTCAGCATGTCATTGATGACCTGTCGCCCAGCCGCCCCGTCATTGGCCAGGTCAAAGACCAGGCCCTCGCGTTCAAAGGCGTCCTGCCAGGTCACTTCCCGATCCGTACCGGACGGGGACCGGCCCATATTCGGGTCCATCATCCGTGTGACGCTGGTCCAGCCATAATCGCTTTCAATGTCCTGGCACCGCTGCCGCACATCGGCAGGGGAGCCGGTCACTTCCAATTCGTGAATCACGCCCCAGTCATCGTTCGGGTCGATTTGCACGTACAGGAGCATGTGCGGTTTCCGGGGATGTGGATCGAGCAGGCACACGACGGGGTAGGACGGATCGCACTTAACCGTGCCGACGTGATTGAACTCGACCGTGTCGCTGCCGTGACATTTCCCGCACTGGTCCTCTTCCGTTAAAATCGTCAGGTCATGGCAATGGAAGCACCAGCGCTTGTCCGTGTCCGTAAAGTTCGGGTGCACGCGGTTCGACAGCCGAAGATGCTGACCATAAATGCGGCGGGCCTTTTCCTCTGCCGACAGATCCCGTGCCAGTTCGGCCAGGGCCGTCTGGTTCAGGTTCATGTTGTCCGTGGCGAACTGGTCGAACCAGAAGTAGTTCGGGTCACGGTCCTTGCCCGGCTGGCACCGTTCCCAGACGCGGTCGATGATCCAGTCTACGGGCGTGGTCGGGTCATCGGGCCAGGTCATGGCCATCATCATCGTGCCGTCTACACGCTTGGTACGGACAAGGTTCTCGACCCAGATACTTTCCTTGGGCGGCTCGTCGTGCAGGACAAAGTGAAAGTCGCCGGAGGCAAAGTCCTTGCTGTCCTGGTCGTAGGACATGAACTGAATACGGGACAGGCCCCGGTACTGGTCCGTATCGGGGTCGAAGTAGAGGACCTCCAAGGTGCGGGTTCGGGCCGTCCAGGACTCCGACCATTCCCCCTTCTTGAGGCAATGCTTGGGAATCCAGCCGAAATGGCCGCGCGGGCCACCGGGAGAGTCCACCCCTTGCCACTTCTCCCACTGCAACTTCGGCAGAATAATCGTTTCGAGCGTGTTGGTAATGGATTCGACGACGACGCGACAGTTAATCGGGCCGCGCAGCTTCTCACGGGGATACACGTCACGGAGGGAGAGGGGAATCTGGCCCGTGGCCCGGATCACCATCTCGACCAGGGCCGTGTCCGTCTTACTGGCCCCGTTGCCGCCACCGACCCCGATCACTTTCCCGGTGCAGCAATGGATCTTGACCGCGGTCGGGGACACAGGCTTGTAATGCCGCAACTGGTTCACTTGCCGGTCAAAGGCCTGCGCCTCTAACATCTCGTTCGCCAGCCGAACCAGATCCTCATCGCTCAAGGTCGAGAGCGTGGCCGGGTCGGCAGCATCAATGGCATTCAGGACTTCGGGGTTCATGCCTGGCCTTGCATCTCCACGTCCACTTTCCGTTCCGTCAACTGGGCCTTGACCCCACGCCGCTTCATCTCTTCCAAGAGCGCGGGCAGCACCTGATCCATCTTCTGATGCTGCTGCTGGCTAATGATCTGCGTCGGTTGCCCTTCCAGGACCAGCATCTTGTCCGCCAAGATCCCCATCATCACCGTAATGTCCTTGGCCTTGGACTCGGCCAGCATCCGTTCAAACCTGTCCCCTTCCTTGAGATAGTCCACCAGGCGCTGGGTCAGACGCTGCACGTCCGACTTCAGTTCCTCCTTCGTGAACTTGCGCACGGTCGGGACCGTGATCGGGTCATCGGCCACCGTCGGCTTCGGGGGCAGCTTCGGGACCTGGACCTTGACCGGGACTTGGTCCTGATATATGGGCCTGTACTTCTTCGGTGACGGCATCGGCTATAAACAGGTCATTGCTGGAACGAGGAGGGGGCGGCCTTCAACGATTGCTCTCTGTGTGTAGTCGATCACGGACAAGCCAATGATCGTTTATCTGGAGCCTCTTATGGCCCGCTAATAGAGTGTCTACGAAAGCCGTCCCCTGTACCCTCATCGCCCAGGTCCGTTACGAAAACGTAACGTCCCCCTACTATATATAGTGTTTGAACGAGATT
>JAAOEI010000707.1_pt1 | contig 12656 bp, 14 predicted proteins | sample 7059261 | NCBI WGS metagenome assembly JAAOEI01 (sample SAMN14008812, study PRJNA610033) | viral metagenome | isolation source: viral particles filtered from seawater | place: China: Hangzhou Bay, Yangshan Deep Water Harbour | collected 2017-10-31
GAAATTCTCGACGCGCACGGCTGCTGTTCGTCTTTTTGGTTGTGACGCTGACCCTCAACGCGCTGACCTGGGTCAACTGGCGCATTGCTGAGAACTACGGCATCGGTTTCGTGGTTGCCGAGTTTTTCGCGTTTGTTGCGCTGGCCTTTGATGCCGTCCTGTTCGGCGTCTTCCCATTCGTTGGTTTCGATCTGCTTCGCGGCGTAATCGGCAAGCCACTTCCGACCTGCATCGGGGCCTAACATGCGGACTTGCTCACGCACGTCGGCGGGGAGTTTGTCCAAAAGACTCGGAGAACTGCCCGGCATACCCATTGCGGCGGGAGTCGCGCCTGCGGGACCAGCGGGGCCGACCACCTCCCCGTTGGGCTGGGGCGTGCCGACCATCTGAGTCTGACCGCCGCCGCCGTACCAATCCTGTTCGCGCTTTAGGTTGTATTGGGCCTGTTGCAGATTGACCTTGTTCATGTCGAACTGCTGGCCCATCACCTTCTGTTTGACAGCCGAGTCCGCCGCCGCACCTTGCGCCTGGGCATATCCACCGGGGAAAGCGGCAAAGGCCGAACCAATGCCACCGCCCGGCGTGCGCGAAGGTTGGCCCTGCATCATCAAGGCTTCAGCAACACGCCCCAGGCCGCCGAACAGGCCCATTTGCTGGGCGCGCTTCATGTCATCCACATTCAGCAAGCCGCCAGCCGTGGGCTGCTGATTCATCCAATCGTCCAGCAATCCAGCCATTAGCCGAAGTACCCCAAGAGGCCGCCAGCACCGCCACCCATAAGCGCAGCAATGGACGGATCAATACCGAGCGAGCCAGCCGACGACGCACCCAACAGGCCACCACCAAGGGCACCACCGGCACCGGAGGCGAGGCGGTTCTGATAGTAGGGCGTCGATTGGGTCGTTGTTCCCGATCCGCCGTACTGGCCCTGGACGATGTTCATCATCTGGGCAAGCCAGTTGTTCGGCAGATTGGCTTCATAGTTATACTTGGCAACGTCCTGATTGATGCCAGCTTGCGCCATGCCTTCACGCTGCGCGCCAACGTCCGCCAGCTTGGAAATGTCGTTGTAGTCGGCATTGGCAAGCGACGGGGCAAACATCATCCCCTGCATCTGGCGTCCGCGCTCGGCGTTGTAGTTGTTCATCGCCTGCGTGGAGAGCGCATCCGTCACGCCCATACCCACCGCACGGGATGCCAAGCCGGAATTGAGGCGGCCAGAACCCGCGAAGCGCGATTCAATCCCAGGCTGCACTTCCGCCCGGATTTGATCCGCCATCGGCATGAGGTAGGGATTGGTATTAATGTCGAGATATTTGCCGCTCATCGTGTCGGCAAGCTGGTTCTGCGCCGAGGTCATCAACGGAGAGCCGGACAGTGCGCGGTTGGTCTGCGCGTCCATCGCCGCATTGGTTTCAGGCGAGAACGGCGCAACCGTCTGGCCGGGGTAATACCCAGGCGCGCCCTTCTGATAAATATCCTGGGCCTGCTGAAAGCCGTATTTGAGATAGGGCTGCTGTTCCGACCAGGGATCGGCCTTCGTGACCGTCTGAGTCTGAGTCGAGCCGCCGCTTGAGCCGCCACCGCCTTTTGACATTATCGACCCCCGCCGCCGAAGTGGCGCGAGTAGTCAGCGCCGGGATTGTAAGCCGTCCACCATTCGTAAGAGCCGACAGGCGCGTTGATGTTGGGTTGACCGCCCATCGGACCAGCCGGGGACGAAGGCGCGCCAGCAGACGCCACCGGAGCGGGGTTTTCGTTGTTCGCGCCGCTCTTGGTCGGGACATACCCCGGAGTCGGTGAGTAAGAACCGGGCGTGAAATACGGCGCGGCTCCCATCTGATAAAACGACGCGGGATTGGCGAGGAAGCGAGCAACGCCCGCACCACCCTGTCCCTGCGCTGATTCGCCTGCGCCCCTTGGCATTATGTATCCCACTCCAAATGAACATGGGGCATACGAAGCCCCTTGATGATTTTCTTCAAAATGCGGAACCACCCAGGCCGCGCCCAGGCTTCCATCCGATAGCAACCTTCGCGCTTGGCCCAATCGGTCAGCGCGAGCATGTAATGCGCCCACTTGTCGTATTGCCGTCCGGTGGTCAGAAATACCGATCCGACCTTGCCGAGCGGATAAACCAAGATTTCAGTGACGCAAACGCAAATGACCTCACCGTTTTCAACGGCAAGCCATAACTGCATTTCACGATTAAGGATTCGTTCGCGGACGGATTCGACCGTGTAGCGTCCGCCCCGCTTAACGGCCCGCTCAATCTCAGGGGCCGCCCTGTCCCACCATTCCCCCACCTGTTCGGCGGGGACGGGGACCAGCACTTAGAACCAGCCGCCAATCTGATCCGTCAGCCAACTCATCGGGTTGGGCACGTCAATTCCGATCATGTTCAAGAGGCCGGGCGCAGCCAGTGCCGCCGTTGCCGGGTTGGAGAGGGAAAGCGCGTTACCACCGCCCGCCGCAGCCTCGATACCAAGATCGGCCATCGGGCCTAGATCGGCTCCGGTCATCCCACCCGCTACACCACCAAGCGAGCCGAGCAATCCACCGCCGCCACCGCCTGCGTTCATCGCCATTTCAGGCCACGCGCCGCCCATATCCGGCGCAGCCCATCCGGCAGCTTGTTTCAGGAAGCCAGGGTCCATGACGGACGTTGCTTGCGGGCCGCCTAGCTTGGACAAGAGGCCTGCCGCGCCAGCCGCATCGCCCAACCCTAGACCACCGCCACCCTGACCCTGCGGCCCCTGCATCGAGCCAGAGGCCATCGAGCCGCCGTTGTTCTGGGACAGCGGCCCCTTTTGCGGACCACCCCTAAACTGCACATCCGCCATGGGCGGGGCCATGTAAGGGTCAATCGGCATCCCAAAGCGCGGGCCGTAACGGAACATTCTAAATCACCCGATGATTAAATATTTGAAGGTGCGATCTGCGTTCGCATTATTCGCGTTCGTAATCGTCCAGACTCCATTGGTCCGGTTGGCCGTGAGGACATACATCGTGGCCCCGTATAATTCCGTGGCCGCGTTTGCCGTGGTCGGGTCGAACAGAACCACGCTGTCAATCCCAAGCCGTGAGTCCGTCAGCGTCGTTGTGGCTGAATTGGCCGTCAGGGTTACGGACCCCGTGGCGTTTAGTTTTCCGGTCATCATCTGCCGGAGGGTTTCGGCAATGCCGACCAGCCAGCGGATGATTTCGGAGAGCGTGTCTGTGTTCGGCGGGTTGCCGGGCGTGCGGAAGGCCGTCAAGGCTCACGCGACTCCCAATGCTTCCCCTCAAGCCCGCAGTCACCGAGGTTTCTTTCCTCTAGGGCCGTCTGCCTGGCCCCCTCACGCTTACATGCGGAACGGAGCTTGCCGCCCACCGTCACCGCGTTCTTTGCGTAGTGGATACATTCGGCGCAGAACTTCATCGCAAGCCCTCTTGCATGATCGACGGTTCAATGCCCTGCGCGTGCGTCCAACTCCCACCCGACGCAACGCTCACCCGCGCCCGTGCGTAGCGTGTAGAGATGCGCTGAGGACATACCCCGTCCGATCCAGCCGAGGTCGCCGTTGTGTAGGTCAGGCTCGCTTGTGGCGTGTCACGATAGCCAACCGCTGCCGTAAGCGTCCCGCCATCCACCAGGGGCCTAATGCCCTTCACGAACAGCCTGCGCCCGCCCTGGCCGGTGAACTCGCCGGTTTCCAAGGTGGCGGCCAGATTGGAGCCGTTGAAGAAATTCAGCTTATGGTCGGTATCGAACGCCGAGAGGATCAATCGCCCGCCCGTCCACGCACGCGAATCAAGCGAGAACGGCAGCGCGTCAATGGACGCGTTGTAAGTATCGAGGCTGTCCAGCGTGTAGCCCTGAGACAGCGAGCGGTAAATCAACTCGCAATTGACCGAGGCCTCGGACCAGCGGTTGAGTTCCCAGTTGTAGCAGAGGATTTTATTGGGGTTGCCGCCGCTATTCCCAGAACCGGGATAAGCCCAGAACACCAGCTTATTAATGGGATCGACCGCCGAACTAATGCGATGGAAATACGACTGATCGAGGTCCGCATAAAACGTCTTATCGACCTTGGCATTTCCAATGGGGAACGACCGCGCACCGTCGCAGCCATAAAAGCCATCTTCCCCAAGATAGAACATGACGGAGCCGACATTGACCACAGACCCAGGAGCGGGAGTGCCTCTCGCGCGTTCGATTTCGTAAAAGCCGAACACATCGGGCGGGCCTTGGTACTGGATGCGGAAAATGGACGTGTCCATAACGACCATGCCATCGGCACCACCCACAGCCCCCACAAGGGCCTGGACCCACCCACCGGCAGGCATGTCGTTGTAATCGGATTGCACCGCCTGAGCGGAGGCACCACCCGGAGTCGGCCAGTTGGTTGCGTCCGCAATGGCCGACCACCACACCCGCCCCGGTACGGCGCCGTCCGTTCCATCCACCGTATTCCCCACCATGAGGAAGCCGGGGTTGATGTTGGCGATATGCCTTGCTTTAGGAGCCGTGGACGAAAGCTGCGCGAACGCCGATGAACTATCGAGCGTCCACTTTTTCAGTTCGTCGGCAAGATTGGTTGCGACAATAAGCTGGTCGAACTGCGTAAACCGCCACGCTTCATCCGCCGCCGTTGTAAACCCGGTATTGACCGAGGAAAACGTAGCGCCCGAAATCGTGTAGAGCTTCGACGCATCGCCGGCAAAGTTGGTCACGTTGCCCGCCGCAGACCGTCCCGCAAAAGCGCCCTGGCACCTTGCGGTCAGCGCATTGGAATAAACGCTCAATCCGGGGAAGGGGCCGTAGCTTTCCGGCGTTCTCGGAACGACATTTGTGGCGACCGTCATTCCGGGGTTGTCTAAATCACCCCGGTCAGGAAGCCACTCTGGAAACGGAATCATGCGCGCCGGGCTCGCGCGTTCAACTCACCCTTATAAGGGGCGTCGAATGCCGACCAATACTCGCGGACAATCGACGGCCTGGGATTGGACATATTCCCATGCTCTGCAAACCACAGGCGCGCGTAAGGGACGTTCCGGTACTCCGGGAACCACGGGCCGCCCGATGTGTAATGAATCGCCTTGGGCTCGATCAGGTCGCTAGAGTGACCGCAAAGCCAGTTCCATTCTTCCGGCAGTCCGCCGATCAAATCATCGGACAACCACTCAAAGGCATGGAGCCAGGAGCCGGGCTTATAGTTCACGTCCTCCAATCGGAGCGCGTGATTGGCCGGATGGTTGAGGTTCCACAAAACCAGCGAGGACCAATTCTTCCTGCGATAGCGAGTCTGCGCGACGTAATCCATCTTCATCCCCTCGGGAGGGGTATGGAGATGCTTCACGCACATCACCGCGAATTTCGGATCAGCTAAGGCAAAGAGTTCGGCCACGTCCGCGACGAAGAGAAAGTCGCAGTCAACGAACATCGCCCAGCCGGAGATTTCCCGCTTTTGTGCAATGTGCGGAACCAGAAACCGGGTGTGCGAAAACTCGGTTGAGAACGGCTTGCAATCCCGCTCATCGAAAAACTGCCCCGTGGGGCCGTCGATCTTCCACGGCCTGTCAAACAGGGCTTCCCGGCGCAATTCCCTATGCTTTAAGGGAATGACGTTGAGGGGCTGAGAGGATCGGTTAAAAAGCGAATACCGGCAGACGTTGAAAGCCTCATCTTCCCGGATGTCGTATCCGATGAAGATAGGCAGCCGGGTTTCGCTCATTCAGAACGTGGTGGGGCGGGTCCGGCCCGTCATGGAGTAAATAGCTGTATATCCGCGAAGGGATTGCAGCGCGTCCAATTCAACGGCCTTGGCTTCCTTGGCCCCCTCTTGGTCCCGGATGAGGTTGATATATACGTCCCACTTCGCCCGACCACGGATCAGGGATTCAGCGTCAGTGGTCCAGAAATTCGTGTCAGCCGTCGAGGAAAGGGTGGCGGGTTTGGAGACGTAGGACGTAATGAACGGATACGTTCCGTCCGGCGTGGGCCAGAGGCGGATATTGTTCTTATAGATCGCGTAGTCGGTCGGCTGGCCCGTCAGCGTGGTCGAGGCGTCCACCGCCTCCAAGTAATCCCACGCGCGCTTGACTAGCGGATACTTGGTCTGGCTCACCACCAGGACAATGGAATCCTCATTCTGGTAGGCCGTCGCCAATCCTGAGAGGGGATAGTAAGCCTGGCCGCTGGACGTGGTGAGGGTCGCCTGTGTTTCGTTCGACCAGAACCGCTCTTTTTCGTAATGGCGAATGGCCGATTGAATGGCGAGGCGGATTTGTGAGGTTAGGTCGGTACGGGCGATTTCATCAGCGATGCGGTCCTGCATTTGACCGTAGCTCATGCCTTACAAGCCCTCGTATGAAGATGCAGGGATTTCTTAACCACCTTGCCGCACTTGGGGCAGGTGTCCTTTGGTGTCTCGGCAACGATCTGCGCGGCGACGATGGCTGTCTCAGGCTCGGATAATTTCGCCCACACCTGTCTGCGCCTCAATTCGATACTCCGATAAAGAGAAAGCCGTTATTTGCGGCGTCAAACTTCTTAATGTCCCATCGCTTCATTAAAAGCGGCATCCACCAAGCCGGGGGATGAACCAGAATGTGAGCATTCCGCCCATCCGGCAGATGCTTGGCCGACGGAACGGTACTGACCACCAGAACCGCAATCTTGCCCGTACAGCGCCGAATATCGTCCAGAACCGCGTCCAACGAGTCCGGTTCAACGTGTTCCAGCACATCGGAACACACCACCATATCGGCGGGGCCAGGCGTGCCGTCCTTACCGGGGATGGCCGGGTCGTATTCCCGCACATCCAAAACCAGCCCTATCGAATCCTTAAGCGTGCCCTTACCAGCTCCGTAATCGAGAACCGAGTGGCAATCGAACCGCTTGGCGATTTGGAGGAACTGCGCTGCGTGTCTTGAACCAGAGGCCCCATATTGAGGCTTCTGCCGGTGCATCTCCGCGTTTAGTTCGCGGTAGGCTGCGCTAATCAGCAAGCGTCACCCGAATGCGGTTGAATACGTCGCCCCAATCGTCCCCGCTCTGACGGATCAGGTTCACCGAGCCATACCAGGGCATTGGGCCGGTCATTTGGTAGCGCCACGCGGGCTTATTCGACATCGGGACAAGGCACGTCTTACCAAGCGCCCCCGCCATGTGAATGACCGTCTGGGGCGATGAGACAACCACGTCCAGCGCCATTATCAGCGCGGCGAACTCGTCTAGATCATCAATCATCGGTCGCCAGTGATGCAGGCCCATTTCCTGCGCCTGCCGTTCGCCGTCGTCGCCATACTGAAGGCTGACCTTTACGCCCCCGGTTGCGGAGATGAGGTCCGCCCACATCCGGCGTGGTGCGCGACGGTCCGCCCTATGCGTTGCACTCGTCCCGCCCAACCATGAGAAGCCGACATACGGCCCGCTTCCAAGCGCCTCTAGGCGTGCGCGATACCCCGCAACCTTGGCAGGGTCGGCCTTCATAAACGGCGTTCCAGGGCAGTCAGAGGGAGACTTGCGGAACCAGCCCGGCAAGTCCCCAAGGCGTTCCCAGGCGTCGATACCGCTCTCTGCGGCCATCAATTCTTCGTGCGTCGGATACCAAGTGATCGCCGGGAATGAACGGCGGAACAGGCTTAGAAGCCTTTCGTTACACTCCCCCACGATCTTGCGGGCGAATGGCGCTAAATCTGACAAGCAAGAGGCGAACAGAATCTCATCGCCCAAGCCCTGCTCGGCATGAACGGCCAGCTTGCCGACCTTCTTCCCGGTCCATCGTGGAACCTTGCCGTAGTCCCGAACGTGGAACATCGGCAATTCGTCCCTGCCCCGATATTCCTTAAATCCTTCGTCCCACTTGCCGCTTTCCAGCAACAGAAGGGCCAAGTCATTCCGCGCCGCCACCTTGTGCGGGCCTTCAATCTCTAGCGCCTTGCGCGCGAATCTAATCCCCGGTTCGGGGTTGCCTTTGTTTACGTAACAGCCCGCCATACCCTTTAAGGCCGGGGCGAATTTCTCATCAAGCCCTAACGCGACTTGGTAGCACTCCACCGCCTTGGCGATGTGTTCGCTCTTTTTGTAGAGCCCGCCCAGGTTGCTCCACATTTCCGGGTTTTCAGGGGACAGCGTAATCGCATCCCGCAGAACCGGAATCGCTAAATGATCCTGCCCATCTTCCAACAGCCACATGGACAGCATGTAAATGGGCATTGGTTCGTCCGGGTAACTTCGGACGGCTTCCTTGAGAATACTGAGGGCTTCCGTCTTGTGACCCGCAACGTAGAGTTGCCGGGCCGCCTGCATGGCCTCTTGAATCATGAACCCTCATAAAGATGGGCGGGAGCCGTGAAGCCCCCGCCCGTTAGACTTAGACTGCGTTTACGTCGAACCGATACTCGAACGAGAACTCGAACGACGCCGAGGTCGTCCAGGTGCCCGTCGAGGGGGTCATGTAAACCACAGCGCCGGCCTGCGCGTCGGTGTCGGAGATCGACACCTTGAACGGGCAGCCAGAAACGCCAAGCACCGTGCCGGTGGTCCAGGTCTGCGTACCGAAAGCCGTTTCGGACGCCCCCGCACCGCCAGTGATGCCGAGCTTGAAGGTACGAGTCGTATCGCCGTGCGTCCCCCGAAACACCCAGTTGGTGATAACCGCCTGGTTCGGAATCTTGCACAGGAAAATGATGTCCGAGAGAGTATTCGTGGACACCGCGTGCTTGCCGCCGACCCAGTTCCCGGTGTGGTTCGCACGAATCGGGGACTGCGTGTAGACGGTGGTTGTCGTGGTTGCTACAGCCATATCACCGCCTCCTTACGGGGCCACGGCGCGCGTCGAGATGACGATGGTTCCGAAGTCCGCGCTGTTAAACACGGTCTTTTTCAAACCAAAGATCATCCCGGCAGAAACGCCGAGCTGGTTTTCGTAGTCGAACAGCTCTTCGACCCAATTCATCTTGGTCGGGGAACTATCCATGCCAACGGCCATCAACGCAGCCTGGCCACCGCACAGCACCGCGCGGCGGGTATTCGCCGTAACGGAGGGAATGCGGGTGGACTCGTGGATGATGACGCCGTTGTATTCACCAAGCGCACCGTTATAAATCGGGTTGTCGCGCTGGCCGCCATTCACAAGCGCCTTCTGAGCATCGTACCAAGTGATGCGGCTAGAGGTGGCGTCGGTGCGAAGCGAGTAAGCCTGATACGGATGAATGAAGAGGACGTACTTGTCCTTACCATCCACCTTAACCGGGCGAATCATCGGAGAGATCGTCTTGGCCGTGGTCACCGCGCGATCAATGAACGACAGCTGGAACGTGTCGGTCGTTGACAGCGAGGCTTCCGAGGTGTGCGTACCGTCGGAATACAGCCAGTTGCCCGAGGACGGAGCCACGGTCGCATTGTTGCCCGTGTACTTCGTATCGGCCTGGACGGTGTTGCCCGCGATGTGATTGAAAAACGCCGTGTCGAGACGGTCGCTCCACCAATCCTTCAGGCCGTCCTTGGCCTCTTCGCGGACATCGAAGGGAACGCGCTGCTCCGACATCTTGCCAGCCGAACGCACCGCGTGGCGGATCTGGTTGATCAAGATATTGTCGGAATAGGTCGTGAGGGCTTCTTCGTTGCCCTCCAGCGTGCCGTCACCTTGGACGCCAGCGCCGGAAAGCTGCATACGCAAGCCCTGCGTGATGCGGTCGCCGGGACCCTTCTGAAGCTCGGTCTTGATCTGAATGATGTTGCCCGACCCCGTGCCCATAAAGCGGGAGAAGTAGGTATCCTTCAGAGCCTCAACAAAGAGCTTCTTGGCCCAGGCTTTAACCGCTAGGGGATGATTCACCCCATATTCGGTCGTCGCCATGATTTAATGCCTCTGTCAGTTGTGAAAATGTGGGTTTCGTGAATCCGCTTTGTCGCTGCGGACGCGAAACGCCTCTGACGCGGGCGAATGACGGAAGCCGATTTAACGCCCCGGCTGAGGGCGAAAGACGCTAGGTGTGCGTCGTATTACTTTCCGCCCATAGCCTTCCTGAGTTTCTCAGGATCGACCTTGGCGATTTCATCCTCGGACATCTCGGCAATCTGCGTGAGCGTCAATTCGCCCTCCGCACCACCGGATACAGCGCCAAGAGACTTGGCCGCTTGCTGTCCGCGTTGAATGGTGTCTAGCTTCTGCGCGTCGTTCTTAGGCTCGGCCTTCTTAAAGCCGCGCATCTTGGCGACCTCATAGAGCCGTTCAGCCGGATTCGCACCGTTCTGCATGGCAAGCGCCACGATTTGCGCCTCGTCTTGCACGATCATCTCGTGGCGCTGGCGCGGGTCCATGTAACCCAGCGTAGCTAGTTCCTGATCCCGCGATTGGATCAAGTATTTGTAGGCGTCCTTAAATTCCGGCGTCTTGGACGTGAACTCTTCCGCGCTGGCCTTGTAGGCGCCGATAAACTGCTGCTGCGCCTCGGCGTGCTGGCGCTGCTGCTCTTGCTGCTCGCGCCATTGCTTGACCTCGGCAATGTCTTTCGCCGTGTATTTCAGAAACTCCACCGGGTCTTGATCGACATCCGGGGGCTTCGGGGCGTTGGCCTTTCGCATGGCCTCCACCTCGTCCCGCATCGCCTTCATTTGGGCGCGGGCTTCGTGTAGGGCCGCCAATGGAACGTAACCGTGCGGCGGACGGGTATCCGCTTTCGGCTCTTCCTTGGGCTTCTCGGCTTCCGGCGCAGCCTGTGGGGCTGGCTCGGCTACCGGGGCCGGGGTATTGACCGGCGTATTGACAGGCACGTCCGTTGCCGCCGTTTCCTCCGGCGTCATTGTTTCAATGTCAGACAATGTAGTCCTCGCTTACGGGATATCGGTCCCGTGGCCGCAAGCCCGTTAGGGGCTAATAAAGCGACGGCTCTGGGGGCGCGTAAGCACCCGAAGCCGCCTTAATATCCTGTTCCCGCGACTGCAATTGAGCGGTCATTTCCGCCTTAAACATCCCTAGTTTCGCATCCAACACAGCCTTGAACTTCTCAAGCTGCGCGTCCGCCATCATTTGCTGCTGCTGCATTTGATGGTCGGCCTGCATTTGCTGTTGCTGCATGGCCATCTTTTGCTCGGACTCTTGCGCCTTGATCTGCAAGAGGGCTTGGGCCTGCTCAACCTTGGGATCGGGCGGCGGGGGCTGTTGGCCCTGCTCGTCAATGATCTTGACCACCTTTTCCGAGAACGACGTGGGCAGCGGAGAGGCTTTAAGCACCTCCATCCACACAGCCGGGGGAATCGGCAGCTTGGAAAGCATCGGCATCATGGACGAGAGAATGGACCATGTTCGCTCCTTCTGGTTCGGAGACGCCGGGGCCTCGTCCACAATCACGTCATAAGTGATCGTCTCAGGGTCTTTCGTCAGCCGCACATATTGGGACGTTGCATCTCCCGTGATGCGAACCAATCGACCATCGGACAGGTATTCCTGCATGAAATAGAGCAGCAAGCGGCCCTGCTCTTTCCTGTAGCGCCTAAGGCTATCAAACAAGGTTGCAAGGATAGTCAGGCCCGCTTGCTTACGTTGATACTCAAGGACTCCCGCCTGCTGTCGATCAGCGAGTCCGAGCATCTCAAGATTTACGCCGGTCACGTCACGGATGGACGAGACGGCAAATTCCATTAGTCTGTCGAGGCCAGCGGGGTAATTGATCCCCGCCCGTTCCTTGACCTTCCCCTGACCAATCGCGCCGTCATTCATCAGAATGAGCGCGCCGGGATCGGTCCACATTTCCTCGGCCTTGCGGGGGTTCACAAAGGCCGATTTCTCGGCCAGCGCGCCGCCCTTGGCGTTGGAATTGATGATGTGCAGGATTTGCGAGAAGAACTTATTCGCCCACCGCTGCGGGTCTTTCATGGGACGGACGAGGCCGTACCACGTCCCTTTATTCCGGTCCCGCTTGCCCGTCATACACTTGTAGGTGAACGAGTCAGGAGAGGGAGACGGGCCGGATTCCAGCACCGCCCCGCCACAGATAAAGGCGCGGTAATAGACGTACTTGGTCATCTTGACGGACTTAAGCTGCTCGGCAGCGCCCTTGGTGGCCTTCTTGAGCGTCTCGAACTTCTCGCCGTCCATTTCCACGATCTGACCCGTCGCGGGGTCTAGAACCTTGTAGAAAGCCGCACGCTCGCACCACTGATATTCAGCAACCTTGACCTTCTTGGTCGAGCCGGTGCGGCTCTTGTCGTTCTCGTAAGCCGTGCGGGGATCGTTGACGTTCGCATCCGAGTCGTCGTTGTCATCCATCCACGTCCCGTCGCCAATCTCATCAATGGCGTCCGGCCACATGGCCTCGAACTCGGAACGGGCAATCTCTTTCACCCGCAACAGCTTCTTCGCGTCCGACAAGTTGCGCTTGCGGGCCGCGTTGTCCCAATACATTTCCAACGGATCGACACGCTCGATCACCACCCGCCCATCAGGGTCGTAATCGTAGTCAAGCCGGGTTTCCGTCCAGCCCATGCCGCAGATCGTCGTATCAATGAAGCTGTCGGACTCTTCGTCCTCGGCATCGCACTGATCCCGAACCCAAACGGCAGCGCCGGTCAGAGCTTCGTTGACCTGTTCGTCGCCCTCGGTGCGGGGGATAAAGCGCACTTCCTGGCGGTTCGAGATTTCCGAGCCAGCAACGGCGTCGATCAC
>JAAOEI010000708.1_pt1 | contig 12652 bp, 19 predicted proteins | sample 7059261 | NCBI WGS metagenome assembly JAAOEI01 (sample SAMN14008812, study PRJNA610033) | viral metagenome | isolation source: viral particles filtered from seawater | place: China: Hangzhou Bay, Yangshan Deep Water Harbour | collected 2017-10-31
CTTCCGGCGCCTCTCGCTCGTCGGCGAGTCGAGCGGCTCCGACTTCGAGCTGCACCCGTGTCAGCTCTGGACGCTCGCCCAGATCGTCGGGTGGCGCGCGGGCGACCGCCGGCGCGTCCGGCTCGCCATCGTCCAGGTCGCGCGCGGCAACGGCAAGACCACGCTGATGGCGGGCCTCGCGCTCTGGGATCTCCTCCGCGGCGACGGCCGGCGCGTGCACGTGATCGCCAACAACGAAGAGCAAGCCGGCATCTGCCTCGACACCGCGCGCACGATGGCGCTCCGGCTCGAGGAGCCCGGCCTCCTCGTGCGGTTCAACCGGATCGTCCGGCCGTCCGCGGATTGCGAGATGACGGCGCTCCCGGCGCTCGAGCGTTCGCTCGACGGCTTGAACCCGTCGCTCTGGATCGCCGACGAGGCGGCGGAGTTCAAGGGCCGGTTCCTCACCAAGCTCCTCACGACGGGCGCGAAACGGCGGGAGTCGACGGGCGTCATCATCACGACGCCTGGCGCGAATCCCGAGAACCACTACTCGGAGCTTGTCTCGCAGGGGGAAGCGATCCTCCGCGGGGAGGTCGAGGACGATACGGTCCTCCCGATCCTCTACGGCCTCGACCCCGAGGACCAGCTCGACGATCCGGCCGTGTGGCCCAGGGCGAATCCCGGGCTCCCGTTCGGGCAACCCGACGAGCTCTCGCTCCGCCGCTCGTGGAACACGATGAAGCGAAGCCCGATGGGCCGCGCCGAGTTCTCGAGATACCACGCCGCGCGATGCGACGAGAACACCGGCGGATGGCTCGACATGAACCTTTGGCCGGGCGGGAAGGCGATCGACTGGGAGGCGCTCAAGGGCCGGCCGGCCTACGTCGGCCTCGACCTCTCGAAGTCTCTCGATATGACGGCGTGCGTCGTGGCCGTGCCGGTCGAGGGCGGGCGCGTGGCGCTCCGCGGCCACTATTGGTGGCCCAAGGCGAACGTCGCCGAGCGGGAGCTCGACTACCGGATGCCGATCCGGACGTGGGCGCTCGAGAACAAGATCAGGCTCACGCCGGGCCGGGAGATCGACTACCACGAGATCGAGCGGACCGTGCTCGACATCTGCTCGGAGTTCGACGTGCGCCAGGTCGGCTACGACGCGTGGGGCTCGAAGTACCTCGCCGAGGTGCTGCAAGGCCGGAACGTCCCGCTCGTGGTCTACCGGATGGGCATTGCGACGCTCGGCCCGGGATGCAATCTCTTCCAGAACCTCTGGGCCGGCGGGCAGCTCCTCGTCGGGGACGATCCGATCCTCCGGCGGGCGTGCGCCGAGGCCGACGCAAAGCGCGACCAGAATGGGAACATCCGGCCGGTGAAGTCTCGCGAGTACTGCGCGATAGACCCGCTGATCGCCTCGATCATCGCGTGCCACCTATGGGGCGGCGCAAAGCGTTCGATCTACGAGGAGGAGGCCGAGGAATATTACAAGAAACAAGGTTTAGACGCCTTGTAACGTTAGGTCGGCGCCGATTGTAGGGGGATGTTCCGGACGATCCTCGCGAAGCTCCGCGGCCACGGCGGCGGGCACGGCTACGGCCACTGGAAGACGCACGGCGTCCTCCCGGTCGGGATGTTCGACGTCGCCGGGATGCCGCTCGTCGGGCCGTCGACGGCGCTCCACTACACGCCGGTCTACCGTGCCGCGACGCTGATCTCGAACGACGTCGCGCGCACGCCGCTCTCCGTCGACTCTCCCGTCGCCGAGATGCTCCTCCGGAAGCCCAACCGGTGGATGTCCGGCTTCGAGCTCCGGCGCTCGATGACGCTCCAGGCGCTCCTCTACGGGAACGCGTTCGCGGCTATCAACCGCACCCGGGGCGGCGAGCTCATCGAGATCCTCCCGCTCGCGATCGACTCCGTCCAGCTCGATCTCTCGACCGACGTGCCGTTCTACAGGACGCGGCAGTACGGCGACCTCGCGCTCGCCGACGTGCTCCACATCAAGGCGATTGGCTACGAAGGCCTCTGGGGCGAGAGCCCCGTCGCGCTCGCAAAGACCTCGCTCACCGTGATGGCGGCGCAGGAGACGGCGCAGCTCGAGGTGATGCGGAACGCCGGAAACCCGAAGATCGCCGTCATCTCGCCGAACCCTCTCAATGCGGCCGCGCGGCAGTACGTGCTCGAGGACTGGATGAAGCACCATTCCGGCGCGCAGAACGCCGGCAAGCCGCTCGTCCTGGGCGAAGGCATGAAGGTCGAGCGGATCTCGAGCACGCTCGACGATCAGGGCATCGCGGCCGCGCGGCGCTACTCGATCGAGGACGTCTCGAGGATCTACGGCGTGCCGACGAGCTACCTCAGCGAGCACAGCGCGAACGCCTACGGCTCGATGGAATGGCTTTCCCGGATGTACGTCGACGCGTGCCTCTCGCACTGGTTTGCGGCGTGGGCGTCCGAGATCGAGGCGAAGCTCGCGCCGATGGGCTCGGTCGGATTCGACACCGACACGATCGCGCGGCCGTCGCTCGCCGAGCAGATGGCGGCGCTGCGGACCGGCGTCGAGGCCGGCGTGATCACCCGCAACGAGGCCCGCGCGTGGCTCGACCTCGACCCGCTACCCGGGCTCGACGAGCCGACGCTGGCGCTCAACGTCGGCACCGGCGGCGGCACGACCAACATCGGATCGGACACGAGCGCCGAGGAAGGAGCGGTCGGTGACTTTGCTTGAAATCCGCGGCATCCGTGCCGAGAACGCGCTCGAGGGCCGCACGCTCTCCGGCTACGCGGCGGTCTACAACCAGGACAGCCGAGAGATCGCCGACTTCGGCCGGACGTTCGTTGAGCGGATCGCGCCTGGCGCGTTCGGCGAGACGCTCTCCGCCGGCGGCGACGTGAAGCTCTACTACAACCACGACCACTCGATGCCGCTCGCGCGCACGCGCTCGGGCACGCTCAAGCTCCGCTCCGACCGGCAGGGCCTCGCGTTCGAGGCCGTGCTTCCGGAGACCACGCTCGGCAACGACGTGCGCGCGCTCCTCGAGCGCGGCGACCTTTCCGGCGAGATGTCCTTCGGCTTCTTCGTCGAGGAGGACTCGTGGAACAAGACCCGGACAGAGCGGCTCGTGAAGCGCGCGAAGCTCATCGAGGTGAGCGTCGTGCAGGACGCCGCATATCCCCAGACGTCATCGAGCCTGCGGAGCGTTTCCGCGAACCGGCTCAGGAACGCCGTCGCCGCACGGCTCGATCTCTTTCACCACAGGATCAGGACACATGGCTGACATCCGCATCGACACGTCGCTCGAGGGCGACGCCCACATCTACCGCAAGCTCGGCTCCCAGTTCGAGCAGCGCACCGGCGCCGCGTTCTCCGAGATCGAGCGCCGCGGCTCCGGCGAGGAGCGCGAGCTCGTCGCCCGCCTCGACTCCGCGCTCTCCTCGCACGAGCGCGAGATCCAGGCGCAGGCCTCGCTCCGCGCCGCCGAGGCGAAGGTGAAGGAACTCGAGGCCCGTCTCGCCGAGCCCGTGCTCCGCGGCTCCGCAGCGAAGACTCCGGCCGATCCGACCGATTCGCCGGAGTACTCGCGCCGCTGGCTCCGCGCCGTTCTCACGAACGATCAGGCCGAGCTCCGAGTGCTCCTCACCTCGACCTCCAACGCCGCGGTCCCGACCGACATGGAGCGGCGCATCATCAACAAGATGTACCAGGCGAGCGTGCTGCGCTCCATCGCGACCGTGCAGCGGATCGACTCGAAGCGCACGATCACCGTCGAGGCGACCACGCCGGCGGCGGCGCTGATCGCCGAGAACGGCGCGATCACGCCGGCCGACCACACCTTCGCCGCGGTTTCCGTGCAGCCGTACAAGTTCGTCGCGGCCACCACGATGTCGCAGGAGTTCATCGAGGACTCGCTCGGAACCGGCGGAATCGGCACCGGGCTCGACTGGGTGGCGGACCGTCTCGCGATCAGCCTCGCGCGCGAGATGGACGAGTACTTCGTCATCGGCTCGGGATCGTCGCAGCCGCAGGGCATCGGCGACACGAGCTCGACTGCGTGGGCGACCACGAACAGCGGCCGCATCATCAACCAGGGCGTTGCGCTCACCGAGGACCAGACCATCGCGAACATCACGAGCGACAACGTGATCGACTGCGTGCACGCCGTGCCGCCGCAGTACCGCACCGGAGGGCGGTTCCGCATCCTCGTGCACGATGACTGCGTGAAGGCGCTCCGCAAGCTCCGCATCAACAACGAGGTCGGCAACTACATCTGGAAGGCGAGCGAGACCGGCGGGCTTAGCGACGGCGTGCCCGGAACGATCTACGGCGTCCCCTACGTCGTGTCGGAATGGATGCCGACCACGGCCGCGCAGACCGCGACCGGCGCGGACGTCCGAGGCTCGGCGCTCTTCATCGTCGGCAACTTCGAGTACTTCGGCATCTTCGACCGCACCGGAATCACGCAGCTCGTCGACCCGTACAGCGGCTCGGCCAACATGCGGACCACGCTCTACGTGTCGGCCCGCACCGACTCGAAGATCCTCCTCCCCGAGGCCTTCGCCGCCATCTACGCGCCGAACGCCAGCTGATCGCGCTTCTCTCCCCTCCTTGCGGGGGCGCCGCGGGAAACCGCGGCTCCCCTTTTCCAGATGGCTATCTCACTCTCGACCGTCAAGGCGGCGCTCAAGATCGACTACGTGGACGATGACGCGGAGCTCACCCGCCTCATCGCCGTGGCGATCTCGTGGGTCGAGACGTACTGCAACTTCAAGCTGACGAGCGCCTCGCGGACGATGTACCTCGGCGACTGGCGCAGGACCGTGCTCGCCGTGCAGCCCGTGACGAGCATCACGAGCGTGGCCTACACCGACACCGCGGACGATGCCCAGACGGTCGACTCCGAGGACTACTGGCTCGACCGCACCGGCGACCTCGTGGCGCTCGAGTTCCTCGAGACGTTCGACCGGAAGGACGGAACGCTCATCACCGTGACCTACGTCGCCGGCTACTCGACGGAACCGAACGAAGCCGTCCAGGCGGTGATCTCGCTCGTCGGCCTCTGGTACAACAATCCGGAGGCCGCGCAGCCGATCGGCCTCGCGACCGTGCCGCTCGGCGCCCAGTTCATGCTCGAGCATCTCCGGATGCGGGGATCGTTCTCATGATCTCAAGCGGCCGCACGCGGTTCAACGCGAACCACCTCAAGGCGAGCTCGAGCGTCGACGCGCTCGGCCGGCGGAGCACGCTGCTCACGTCCACGGGAAACTTCCGTTGCGACGTGCGGGAAGGCCCGCCGATCGAGCAGACCTACGCGGACGGCGTCGCGTCCGTGCAGAGCTACGAGCTCCGGACGAGGTGGCCGAACATCGCGCGGCTGAACATCACGGCGCTCGACCGGGTGACCGTGCGCGGGCGCACGCTCCGAATCAACGGCATCCGGAACCTCGACCAGGCGGATCGCGTGGCCGTCATCGACTGCACGGAGGTCGCATGATCGAGGGCACCGTGGTCAACTGGCTCTCCGGCCAGACCGCCGCGGGCACCCGCGTATCGGTCGGCTCCCGCCTCCAGAGCGGCACGCTCCCGGCGATCGTCGTGGAGATGCCGGCGGGCGAGGCGGCGTCGCTCGGCGCGACCCCGCTCGGGCGATACGATCTCGTCCTCAACTGCATCGCCGACACCATGCTCGCCGCGCAGAGCCTCGCCGACGCGGCCGAGGCGCGCATCCTGAGCGTGGCGTCCGGCGGCTCGAGCTGCGCCGTCACGACGCAATACGGCGTCCTCGAGGAGCCCGTGGTCGGCGAAGGCGACGAGGCCGAGCCCGCCATCTGCACCGTCCGAATGGAAATCTTCTACAAGGCCTAAGCCATGCCGAGCCCCGGAACGCAAGCCTCTCTCACCATCAATGGCGTCGCGATCGACGATACCGCTCGGGCGACGCTCAACCTCAACCGGACCCCGATCGACGTGACCTCGGTCGGCGCGTCGCATCGGGCCTTCGAGTACGGTATCACCGAAGGCACGTGCGACGCCGAGTTCTTCATCGACGCGACGCACGTCTCGATCCTGCAAGGGCTCCAGAACGGCACGAAGCTGACCGGCGTCGAGATCGTCTGGGCGACCGGGATCTCGATCAAGGGCAACGCGCTCGTCTCGAACGTGTCGATCACGGTCGCGCCGAACGCCGTCGCCCAGTGCTCGGTGACCTTCACCTACGACGGCTCCTTTACGTGGGATCTTTCGTGATCGAGGCGCTCCTCGCTCGCCCGAAGACGGTCGACTTCCGCGGGGAGCCCGTCGTGCTCCGCCGGCCGACCGTCGCCGACCTCGTGGCGGCGCTCGACGCGTCGACCCGCGGCGATCGCATGGAGCCGTGGTACGTCGCGAACCACGTGCTCGGCCCGGACGGACGGCTCATGTACACGATCGAGGAGGCGCAGAAGCTCTCGGCGCCGGCGTGCATCGCGCTCGCCCGGCTCATCGAGCCTCTGTATACCGAAGGCCTGGACTAGCTCTGGCCGCGCGCGAGGTGCTCGCCGCGGCCGTCACGGAATGGAACCTCGAGACGCCGCTCGCCGCATGGCTCGGCGTCCACGGACACAAGGGACTCTCGCACGATGTCGCGGCGCGCATCCTTCGGCCTCGTGGTTGAGCTCGACGCGAAGGCGATCGAGGCCGTGAACGCGCGGCTCAAGACGCTCGGCGGCGAGGGCGCCACGCGCGCCATGCGGAACGGTTTCCGCCGGTGGACGAAGGTCGCACAGAAGGCCGTCGCGGCGGCGGCACCGATGGGCCGCACGTCGAGCGTCGAGAAGATCCGCGGCATCGACCGTCCGAACGTGCACCTCAAGTTCGCCGTCGCGACGAAGGTCAAGGGCTACTCGAAGGGCCAGGTCGTGTGGGCCGGCGTCGGCATCAAGGAGATCGCCGGCTCGTACCTGACGCCGCACTGGTATCTCCGGTGGGTCGAGTTCGGCCACGCGATCCGCCGGCGGAGCACGGACGAGGAGCGGCGGATGCTGCTCGCCCGAGGCGAGAGCCCGAAGCTCGCGAAGTTCCGGACGATCGGCCAGGTCAAGGGCTCCTACTTCCTCACAAAGACGTTGAAGGTGGTCGAGCCTCTCGCCGTGCCGATGCTCGAGGAGGCGATCGAGCGGGAGGTGTCGCGTGGCTAAGATCAGCAAAGTCAACATCGCGATCACGGGCGACTCGAAGGGACTCACGGCGGCGACCGACGCCGCCTCAAAGGAGCTCCGGCGCCTCGAGGCGAACGCGGCGCGCACGACCAAACAGGTCGGCGCCATGCGCTCGAACGTCAACCAGTCGGCCGAAGCGCTCGCGAAGCTCGGCGCACAGAGCCGGGCCCTGCAGGGCATCGGCGGCGTGCTCGGCATCGCGCAGCTCGGAGGCGCGGGCCTCGCGATCGGCGGGGCGGGGCTCGGCCTCGCGGCCGCCGGCGCGGGCCTCGCGACGATCATGCAGGCCGTTTCCGAGATGCCGAACCTACAGAAGCGCGCCATCCAGGCGCTCGAGGCCGTGCAGCTCGACCAGCGCCGGCGGATCGAGGAGTTCGGCCTCTCGCAGCTCCTCGCGCAGAACATCGCCGCGGGCGCGGCTCCCGTGCCGAGCGCGGCTCCCGCTCTCGGCATGGGCGGCGGCTTCGGCGCCGGCTTCGCGGGCTCCGGCGGCGCGTTCGCGAACCGGGCGAACCTGACCTACAACTATCGGCTTCCGGCGTTCGCGACCTATCTCGGCACGCTCGCCGGCGGCGGCGGATTCGCGCGGGCGCAGTCTCAGGCCGAGAGCACGGTCGATCCCGTGATGCGCGCCGTCATGACGGCGCAGCCCGTGGCCGGAAACAACCCGCTCGAGTACGTGATCCGCGAGCTGCTCGGATTCTGAAATGGCGACCTCATCCCGCATCATCTCCGAGCAGTACATCGACTCCGGCCCGACCGGATCGCCCGCCTACCTCGTGACGAAGCGCGTCTCGAGCACGAGCGTGCTCGACCTCGCGAAGAGCACGGACCTCGCATCCGTGATCGACAAGGACCCCGGCGAGCTCCTCACGACGGCATCCGACTCGACGCGCACGGGGCGGATGCGCCTCCGCTCGGCCGACGTGCGCCACGTGCCGGGCTCGAACGGGCTCGTCGTGGACGTCTCCTACCGCTTCGACTCGATGTACACGTGGTGCGACACGGGCTCGAGCGGCCGGCCGGCGAGCCTCGCGCTCCCCGTCGTGGTTGATTTCGACTCGACGCCGCGCAGCGTGACGATGTACCGGACCTCTTCGGGCGGCTACACCACGAACCCGTCGGCGAACCTCAACACCTCGACCGACATCGGCGGCACCAAGGTCGACTACGGCACGCGCCCGCTCTCGGCGCAGATCCGACAGGCGACCGTCCGGATCTCGCTCGTGATCGACACTACGCGCCACTCGCTCGTGGCCGTCTACGACCGCGTCAGCTCGATCCAGAACACGTGGAATTCGGCGACGTTCCTGCACTGGACCGCGAACACGGTCTACTGCGAAACGGCGAACCTGACGCCGATCCGCGACGAGTACTATCGCGCCTCCTACGTGTTCAAGTGGGACCAGTGGCTGAGGTGCGAGCAGGTCCCGAAGGTCGACATTCAAGGCCGGCCCTCGCTCGACTCGAACGGAAGCTCGGCCACGGTCACGTGGAAGAGCCTTTACGTCGGCACCTACAACCATTCCCTCATCTTCCAGGAGCAGCCCGACGCCGATCTCGCCGAGCAGATCGCGCTCCGAGGATGCTTCCAGCAGTACGTGGCGCCCGGACCGTGATACCCACCAAGTCCCAGCTCCTCGCCGCGCAAGCGGGCCTCTGGGCCGCGCAGGAGGTCGCGCGCGAGCGCGCCGACCGGATCGCGTCCGAGGGCGTGCCGTTCATCATCGCGAAGATCGTCTCGAGCAGCTCCATCGCCACGAACCGATGGGAATACACGTGGAAGCTCGCCGAGATCGCCGGCACCTCGACGAAGCCTTTCACCGACGTCACGCACGCGTGGTACCAGGGGACCGCCTACAACATCTGCGAGGGCATCAACACCTCGACCACGATCGGCCCGGGCTACCTCGCGGCGAACATCCCGGCCGGCTTCGCCTTGAAGCCCGTCGAGGGCTACGTGCTGATCTTCCCGCACCGGCTCACGGACGGAACCGACCGATGGTTCTTCTGCGTGCCGAACGCGATCGACGGCCAGTGCGACGCGGCGAGCCTCGTGCCGCTCATTCAGGGCGATTGCCACGTCACGTACGACGATCCCAACCTCTCGTGGCGGTTCGACCCGGCGTGCCGCGTCTGGCTCCGGACGGAGTGCACGACGGCGGGCGACTACACCACGAACACGAGCGGCACGGGCGCCGCGGTCACGTTCGCCGACTCGTTCATCCACGAGAACTACCACGTCGGGATCGCCCAGTGCGCCTCGGGCACAACGACCACGGGGCGCGCGTGCGTCGTGTCGCCGACCTTCGACTGCATCCAGCTCGGCTCGGGCGCCGTGCGGTTCCGGACGATGATAAAGACCCCGTCGAGCCTGAGCGACGCCACGAACCGCTACAACCTGATCGCCGGCCTCCACGACAACATCGCGAGCGGAGCGACGGCGATCGACGGCGTCTACCTCGCCTACCGCGACAACCTCAACGCGGGAAAGTGGCAGGCCGTGACCTACTCGACCACGACGGGCCTCACGTCGACGGCGGACACCGGGATCACCGTCTCGGCGTCCTCGTGGTACTGCCTTGAGATCCGGATCAACGCCGCGGCGACCGAGGCGACGTTCTACATCGACGACGCGCTCGTGGCGACGATCACCACGAACATTCCCAGCGGCTCGAGCGACCAGACCGGGATATGCGTCGGCATCCGCAAGGGCGCCGGCACGACGAGCCGCTCGATGTTCGTCGACTACGTCGACTTCACGCAGGATCTCACGAGGTGCGGCGCGTCATGAAATGGGCACACGTCGACGAGAACCGCCGCGTCTACCTCATCGAGGACGCGGACAGCCGGCCGGCTGGGACGATCCCCGCGGGCGAAGACACCATGGTCGGCGATGTGTTCGACGGCTGGGGGTTCCGGCGTCCCAAGTGGACGGCGTATCAGTTCCTGCTCCGATTCACGCCCGCCGAGCGCGCGACCTTCCGCTCGGGCGCGGCCGTCGACCCCGTGCTCGCCGACTTCCTCCAGCTCGCTCAGGCGGCTCAGGAGGTCGACGCCGGCGACCCGATCACTCAGGCCGGGATGCACTACCTCGTCTCGGTGGGCGTGCTGACCGACGCGCGCAGAAAGGAAGTGCTCGATGAGCCTTGACCAAGTTCTACCCTACGCCATCGCGAGCGTGACGCTTCTCGGGCCGTTGTTTGGCTTTTGTTTCTCGATCATCTCGCGGCTCGCGAAGATCGAGGAGCGCCTCTCGAACGAGGACATCCGCGTGAAGGAAAGCCTCGAACGGCACGACCGGCACATTCACGAGATCAGGAACCACCTACAGACGATCAGCATGCAGCTGGCTCGGAAGGGGCTCAGCGATGAATAAGCGCGAGAAGGCCGTGGCGCTCTTCGGCGGCACGCTCATCGCCGCCGCCCTAGCGGCGCAGGGATGCGACTTCCGCGAGCACATCGAGGTCAAGGCGCCTCGGGACGTGCTCGAGGTGCTCGACGTCGAGCCTCCGCTCGTGCTCTCCGAGGCCGAGGCGGCGTACGCGGAATGGACCGAGTGGGCGGAGCGGACCGATGCCGCGTTCGCGGCCTCGATCGAGAAGGCGGAGGAACGCTACCAGTTCGTCCACCAGTGGACGAGCGTCGGCCTCTCGGCCGTGGGCGCAGCCTCGGAGGGAATCCCCTACGGCGGGCTCCTCTTCGGCGCGCTCACCGGCGCCGTGGGCCTCATGCTCCCGCAGCCGAAGCTCACGCGCGCGAAGAAGGAACCGCCGAAGCCGTGAGCCTCTACCGGGACTGCTGCTGCGAGTTCTGCGGGCTCACGAGCATCCTGCTCGACGCGCGGTTCTCCCAGGTCTATTCGTTCGTGTGCAACACGGTCGGATCGAATTACACGCTCTACCCGAACGGGCTCGGCACGTCGCGGAACCTGAACGTCCCCGGCACCGACGTCACGCTCGTGCGCTCGGTCAATCCGAGCTACCCGGGCGGGAGCGGCCAGCTCTACCCGTACCTCTGGGCGACGGTCCCGAGCGCCGAGCCGTGGACCGGCTACAGCCTCGCGAACTGCGCCGGCTCGTGCGCCTGGCTCGCGTACCACGGCGCCCGGATCTCGATGGAGAAGCACAACGGCGCGAGCCCGGGCTACTGGGCGTGCACGCTCACGATGTTCCATCGGTGGCAGAAGCCGGCGAGCGGGCCGTGCGGACCGAGCGGCGTCTCGAGCTTCGAGGTGTTCGCGACGCAACACCTTTTCGTCGACTACACGCTCTGCCCGATCGGCACGTGGGGGGAAGACTCGTGGGTCGACGTGTTCGGCGTGACGCGGACCGTGACCACGGGCGCCGCGAAGATCGGCGGCGGCACGAGCGGACTCCCCGTCGTGACGTTCGGCGCGAAGAGCGGATCGGCGGTGACGGCGTGAGCTGCTCGAGCTCCCGGCACGGCGTGTGCTCGCATCCGGAGGCCTCGAGGCGCACGGGCTCGAGACCGTCGCCCGGCGTCTGCCGCGTGTGCCCGGACTACGCGGGCCCGGACCGCGGGCTCGGCGACACCGTGCACCGGCTTGCCGTCGCGACTGGGATCGTCGAGGCGGTCGGGACGTGCGCCGGATGCGCCCGCCGGCGCGCGAGTCTGAACGACTCGATCCGTTTTCGGCGGGAAGGCTAAAGCCCCGTTGACGGTCGAGCCGATGCATGGCATCGTAACCACGCCGCCATGCGGCAAGGAGCGAACAATGCAAGAGAAGAAGAAGGCGCGCAGCGTCGCCCAGTTCGGATTCACGACGATCTCCGTCCATCGCGAGACCGCGCTCGAGGTGCATCGCCTCGCGCTCGAGCTCGACCTCTACAAGCACGAGGTGATCCGCCGCGCGGTCGCGGCATACCGGATGTCGCAGACGCTCGACGCCTCCGCGTTCAAGCCGACGATCGAGGTGCGCGCATGATTCTCGCTTGGATCATGGCTGGCGCCGCGATGGTGTTCGCGGGCATCGCGTGCGTTTCTGTCCTCTGGTTCGACCACGAGGAGGTGAGGCGTGACCGATGACATCGTGGCGCGGCTGCGCGTCTGGTCCGAATCCGAGGACTGGAAGCATCGCGCTCTATGCGCCGAGGCGAAGCTTGCGACCTACAAACGAGCCTACGCGCGGCAATGCTGCAAGGATCTCTATGCGTCCGGTGCGAGGTGGAAGACGCGACCGAACCCCATGCGAGACGACGGCGTCTTCATCGAGGAGGCTTGCGACCCCGGAAAGAACCGGACGCACTTTCCATTCCCGCACCAGTTCGAGCAGGATGTCGCCGAGGAGATCGTCTATCTGCTCAATCGTGCGACGGATGATAGAGAGAAGGGAGGCTTTTGATGACCGATGACATCGTGGCGCGGCTGCGCGTCTGGTCCGATTGGCTGAACGAGCGTTGCCCGGATACCGAGGTTCGAAATGACCTCCGAGCAGCCGCCGACGAGATCGAACGGCTGC
>JAAOEI010000709.1_pt1 | contig 12647 bp, 15 predicted proteins | sample 7059261 | NCBI WGS metagenome assembly JAAOEI01 (sample SAMN14008812, study PRJNA610033) | viral metagenome | isolation source: viral particles filtered from seawater | place: China: Hangzhou Bay, Yangshan Deep Water Harbour | collected 2017-10-31
GCGACTTGGGAGTACGGGCCTGACACCAGTCCCGCTTTCAACGCTTCGACGTACTTCTCCCACGTCGTCGCCTTGGTTGCTTCGCGGGCAAACTTGGCCGCGGCGTTGGCGTCTGCCATTTCCTTCGCGGCTTGCGCCATCAGGTCGATGTTGCCGCCATAGGACTTGAAAAGGTCTTCGACTTGCTTGGCCGTTGCGGCGCCGCGGCGGGCGTTTTTGAGGATGTTGAGCGCGCGGCCGGTTTCAGAAGCGGCGCCCTGGAAGTTCGCCGACAGCATCGCCACCCGTTCTGCCGAGGCGAGGAACGCGGCTTTTGTTTCAGCGGTCGCCGTGAGTGGATCGTATTCTTTCGAACGCCGAGCAAAGTCGGCTGCTGCCCCTTCCATCAGCGACGTGCGCAGCGCAAGTTCAACGGCGTTGGCCGGCGTGTTCGGCTCGCGCGGGTTCAGCAGCGAAGCGTCTTTTGCGCCCACCAGTTCGGCCAGGCGCTCGCGCGCGGCGATTTCAGTCTGTTCCCACGACACATTGCCGCGCGTCTGCCGCAGGATTTCCGCGCCGTGCAATTGGGACGCACGGGCGAGCACAGGGCCGATGTCAGCTGCGTCGGTGATGTAGTCGTAATTGACGTTCAGCTTCACCTTGGCCGTGCCGGGAGCTTGCGGCACTTCGGCAAAGGGGGACACGGTGAAGGCTTCAGCGTTTCCTTCGGGCAAGGCACGGGCGGCATTTTGCTCACGGGCGATGGGCTCGTAGGCGCGGGGGATTTCCTGCGTCGCCACTGCCTTGTCCGCCGGTTTTGTGAGGTCCGCCTTAATCGTCGGATCCTTCACCGCATCAGCCACCACCTGTTCCGGCAACACACCTGTCCGAGCGTAGATTTCCTGCAACTTGCCCGCCGCCTTGACCGCGCCCTTCGCGCCGGCAAGGACGATGGCAGCGTTGGCAAAATCTTCGGGCTCGGGCAATCTCCCCTCGAGCGCAGCCGGTGCCACCACCATCGTGCCGAGTTCCGCCGTCGTGCCCACCGCGCCTGCCACGCGAGCCGCGTTTTGCGTTGCCAGGGTCGCAGCGTTTGTTGCCACCGCGCCCGCTACCTCTCGGCCCGCGCCCATCGCCAATGCCGTCGCGCCCTTGGCCAAGGCGCCCGCGCCGAACGTCGCCGCACCGATCGCTGCCTCTTTAGCGGTCTGCTGTACGACGATTTTCGCCCGGTTCAGGAAATCCCCGGTACTCGTCACTTCGCCCTTGCTGTACGCCTGGATCAGCGATTCGCGGATGGCCGCAGGAACAGCGAACGATCCCGCTCCCGCTCCGATCAACGTGCCCCAAGGACCGGCTACGGAGCCAGCGACGCCACCGCCCAAGGCACCGGCCACCATCGCAGGGGCTTCCATGCCCATCTGCGTCAGGCTCGCCGTGGCCTTCTCGTACCATTTGGCGTGACTCGGATCGAGCACGACATCAGGCAGTTCGCCCCGGAACGCCAAGCCCGTTGCCGAACCCTGCGCGCCCGCCCGGATGGCGTCCAGCACGCCGGAGGCCGAGCGCGGAACCTTGCGCCGTTCAACCAGTGGCGCGTTCTCCCACGGCGCGGCCACCGGAGCCGCACCGACAAGCGGGGCATCTTCCCAGCCAGCCATTACGGTTTCTTCCTCAGTTTGCCACTAGGATCGGTGAACACGTCGCCCGATTCCAGCTTGTCGTAATCCTTGTACGTGGGCGTTGCACCGCCAATCCGCCCGGCCGCAACACGCGACCCTGGCGCTTCGGGTGCATCCTTGATGCCTGCCGCCTCGCGAGCCGCTCGCCCCGCTACGGTCTGACGAAGCGGCTGCATGTAGGACTTCAGGATGGTCGGCGACAGCGCGTACTCTTTCGACCCCGGATCGAGCAGCACGCGCGGGTCTTCATTCTTCGCGCGCTTGTCATCGATCTTTTTCTGGAGGTCCATCTGGAAGCGGTACGCAGCGTCAATCGCCATCTCGGGCTGCACCGATCCTTCGATGCTGCGCAGGAACATCTCGCGCGCCATCGAGCGCGCCGATTGCACGTCTTTCGTGAAGCCCTGCGTCCCGTTGTCCTTCAGGTCCGCCACCTCGCGCCGGCCAAGCATCAACTCCGCCGTGGAGATTCGGCCCGCGCGGTACGATTCCATCCACGGGTCAAGGTTGTAGGACTTTTTCGGGTCATCATCCGCCGCATGGGTGAGCAGCATCAGGCGACGCACTTCGGCCGGGTTGGTGCGTGATTCACTTTCGGTTGCCAACTCCCTCGCGCGCCGGCCCTTGTAGTCGATCAGGTGTTGCTTCGACTGCCAATCGAGCGTCTGATCCTCCAGAATCTCGCGGTCGGACAGCGCGCCATTTTTCTTCGGATCGATGATCCGCGACAGGTAGCCATTCATCAGGCCGTTTTGCGCGTCCTTCCTTTCCCGTTCGGCCAGCAGGCGTTGGCGTTCCGCTGCCGTGTCCTTGGCGTTTTGCGCGACTTGCGCCGCCTTCATCACGTTGTCGAGAGAATCGCCCTTGATGTACTCGTTCCAGCGGCCCTCTTTCAACTGTTTCATCGCCAGTTCGGGCGCATTCAGCGTGATGATCGTGCCCTGCACGGCAGCCATCGCCAGTTTCTCCGCCGTCTGCGTCTCGAGCAATTGGCGCGACTCCGCTGGCATCTTGGCGTAAGGCCCGTTCGGGTCGTTCAGCGCAGCCTTTGATGACGCGAACAGGGTGTCGAACTGCGTCGGGTCCAGCATCAAGGTTTTCTGATTGGAGCCAAGCAGCGTGGAGTAATCCGCCACCGCTTTCTTGCCCACCGAGGCCGCCTGGTGTACACCCGCCTGCTGAAAGAAGTGCGCCCGGAGTTCGACCGACTCTTTCGCGAGCAAGTTTTGCCCGGCCTTCGTGGTCGGCTGCAGATTCTCGGTCAGCTTGCCAAGGTACTTCGTGAGCTCGTCGTCAAACTTCCCGGCGAATGTCGTGTCGCCAAGCGGGGCTTCCTGCGCGCGCTGCTGAAGGTGAACGGTCCACTCAGCCCGTGCCGCGGCCATCTTCGCCGTGATGTCGGAGACTTCCGCCCGCGCCTGCTGATCCTCAAGCACCCGGCGCGTCTGCTCCATCTCGTTACCGAGATTGCCAAGCGCCTGGCCCACCGCGCCGCCAAAGTCCGCCGACGTGGAGTTGGCGCCCGGCAACCCGGAACTGTAGCCGATGTCGCTTTGGTAGATCGGAATGCGTGGCATGGTTAGAACCCGTCCTGATAAACAGGGGTTGGATTGCGGTCTTCAACAGGGGCGCGGTTCTTCGGCTTGTTGATTTGCGTTTCGTAATAGTTGCCGGCGCCGCCAAACAGCGCCGCCCCGGCGTTGATGTAGCCCGCCGTCATGGCCGAGCCCGCCTTCGATTTGTTCAGCGCCGCTTCGTCCGCGTAGCCCATCGAGCGCAGTTCCCCGCGATAGCGAAGGTTCAGCGCATCGTATTCAGCCGCAGACGCCGACGCCTGCAGAACATCCAAAGGCGAGCCCTCAAGGGTCACACCCGCAGCGCCGTAGGCCGCCCGCGCCGCGCCCTGACGCATGGCTGCCGTGCGCCTCAGTTGGGCCTCATCGGCTGCCGCCTGTTGCGTGGCGATTCCTGCGTTCCGCTCTGCAAGAGCCGCGTTGTAGTTGGCCGAATCGCGTGCCGAGGACGCCGCACTCAGCGCCCCCACCACCTTGAATACCGTACCCGCAATCGCTAGAGCTTCCATCAGCGCACCTTCACGTAGATGGCGCAATCGCGCCCGTTGGCGTCGTAGCTTTTGGCTATCGGCGTCTCCAGCTCAAAGCCAAGATGCTTCGCCCAGGCGTGGCCGTCCTCGTAATCCAGCGCCACCGCCAATTCCACCCGGCGAGCGTCCAGCGTTTTGAGAAACGCCTTCACCGCTCGTGTCACATGGGCCATCAGGCGAAGATTGCCGCGCACGGCGTCGGACAGGAACGCCCACGCCTGGTATCGCCCTTCCCAATACGGCGCCACTCCCGCGCAAGCGACGCACGTATCCCCCTCGAAGGCCGAATAGGACGGCACGCCTTCCAGCGTGCGAAGGTCGGAGGCCGACATGACATCGCGCAACCACGCCTGCTGCGGCTGCAACGTCATGGACATCAGGTGTTCGGCTTTGAACGGAACCACGATCATCGGTCTTGGGTGTGAAGTTGAGGCATGAGCGCCAGGATCGTCGCCGGAAGCGGCTGGTCGCAGCGCCAGGCGATGACGTTTTCGTAGGTGTAGTCCCCTTCCCAATCAATCTCCATGTCACCCGTGTACAGGGCCACCGCTGATCCTGCGTCATCGCCTGCGGCCCGCGTTGGCGGTCGGTGCATGTTGTCGAAGTCCGGCCCGAACTGGATGCCCAGGGTTCGGTTCACGCGGGCCATCAATCGGTGCGTGCGCTGCTTCTTGCCTTGCGCCGTGCCATCGGCAGCCCCCGCTTCGGGGCGCAGGGTTTCGCCTTCCGAGTTGTAGCCGTAGCCAATCTGGACGACCGAACCCGAGCGTTCCAGCGTAATCGAGCCACTGGACACCGTTTTTGTCGGATGCGTGGCGCCATCGACCAGCAGCGTCACCGTCTGCCCCTCGAGGTGCCACAAGCCCGTGATCGTCGTGGTGGCCGTGGAGTCGTACACCAGGCTGCAGTCAACGTACACGCAATCTTCCTGCGCGATGTCTTCGTTGTCGAACTGCGTCATGTATTCGACGTACCGCTTCGTCCCGCCGTCGATGTACCGCTTGACGGTCATCCAGAGTTCGTCCCGCGTCCCGTCCGCCGAGGGGATAACCGCTATGGACTCGATCACGGGGGCGGCCGTTCCGCCAGCGTTTGAATACCCGCCCAATTCGTGCCAGTGCCAGCCGAGCACCTGTTGCTCGCGCTCGTAGGTAAAGCCCACCAGGACGCCGTCCGAGCGGATCGACCACACGATCGATTGCGGGTTTTGTTGATAGGCCAATTGCGTGATGCCGGGGGAGGTGATGTGCTCGGATAGCGTCGTCATGTCAGGCGCCCGGAAGCCATCCACCTCAAACACATACGCCAGTTCACGCAGTTTGCGCTTTGACCGATTGATGAATAGGAGCGACTTGCCGGCCCGCACCGGCTGATGGTTCGCGCTGCCATTGGAACTCGGGCGCGTGGCCTTGATGTTGGTCGGCGACAACGCCTCGCTTGACGCTGACGGCCGCACGATCCACTCTCCGCCCACCGTGCCAACAATCAAGCCTTTTTCGTCATCGGCCAGCCACCGGATCACGTTCACGTCGTTGGCGTTCAGCGTGAAAGCCACGGCGTTGTCGTCCGCCACAGCGCCCGCCGTATCGGACGGGGCGAAGTTCTCGTAGTCCCCGGTCTTGGATCCGTCAATGCGCTGCGGCGTGTCCGTGCAGCCGGCAAAAAACAGTCGATCCTCGAAAAAGGTCACGGCGGCCGGATAGCCCGACGTGCCGCTCCACTCGCCCATGCGCCAGGTGGATTTTGCGCTGGTGTTGGTCAGCGTGTTGACGACATCGACCGTCACGACTGTCGTGCTCGTCCAGCCCGTGATTCGCACGTAGCCCCACACGGAGCCTTCCTTGATGCGGATGAGGCGCCCCACGTCGGTGCTGGCAAATCCTGCACCGCCGTTAATACCCGTGACAGCCGATGCGGTCAGCGTCACGCCCGTTCCCGTGGCGGCGCTCGGCGTCAGCGTCGTGCTCGTCGTGTTCGTGGACAGGTACGGGCCATCGAGGAACGTGATCGTCGTCAGCGTCCAGGTCGTGTGGCTTGTGCGCGTCAGTTTGCGTGGGGCGTAGGACGGATGCGTGATATAGAGCGTATCGGCGGACTGCGCGAACTTGAGGTACGGGATGTCCGCTTCGGCATACGTCGTGGTGACTTCAATGATCTCAGCCACCGTGCCGCCAGAGGTGTAGGTGGTGTAGTTTGTGGAATCGACGCCGGAGAGCTGAAACGTGTTGGCCCCCGCGTTCACGTTCGCCACAATAAATTCACGGTTATTGACTTCCGTCATGCCGGCAACGCCGGTTATCAGGATGGGGTCGCCGTTTGCGTAAGTGTCTGCGCCTGAGTAAGTCACCGTCGCGGGGCTGCTCTTCGATATGGCCGTGATATTTTGCGGCGTCGCCGTGACGATGGCGTTGTCCTTGAATATGCGGATGACGTTTTCCTCGAACAGCAGGATGTAGGCTTGCGTCACCGAAAACTGGAAGGGCACTACGCGGCCGACTTTGGATTGGTCCTTCTGCTGATTGACGAACCGCGTGCCAGGGCGCCGTGTCCACGGACCTTGGACAATAGGGACACCGTTGTAACAGCGCCCGAGCGCAGCCTTGTACGGATCGATGTCCACGCGGCCATAGACCAGCGGGGAAATTTCACCCTTGTTGAAGTTTGCCTGAAGGGGCGCGACGCGCGGCATGGGCTACAACCTCGCCGTGACCCAGGGATCGTCCACCGCCTCTTCAAAGTTCTGCTTTTCGATGGCGTTCGTGCGCTTTGCTTCACGAATCAGCAGCGTGTACTCGTTCAGGATATCCGCCTTCTTTTGGTTCGACTGCGTGATGTCCTCGCAAGAGTGCCACGCCAGGCGGGCGGCAAACGCATCAACAAAGGCCGCGTCAAACTCGTTAGGGTCGGTTACGCGCTTGATGTAGCGCACGTTGAGCGGGGCGCCTTCCTCGGTGTATATCTTGCGCCCCTCGATTCGCCAGTCGGTCGTGTTGTAGTTTTCTTCCGGGTCACGCGGCAGGAGGCGCAGGAAGTCGGCCGGCAGACTGTAGCGGTACGTCGGGCCGAAAGTCGCCGTGTACACGTCCGCCGCCAGGGCTTCACGGGCGATGGCAAACGACCATACGTGCCTGCGTAGTTCCGCATCGCGCACGATCTCGTAGCACGCATTCATCGTGCGCGCGTTGGGGCTGTCTTCTGTCAGGGAAGTTATGCGCTTCGCCCCGAGCTTTTGCAGGGCGAAGTTGCAGATCGCTACGTCCGAGGTCGCCAAAGTTCAGCCCCCTCGGTCAGCCGCCAAGATCGTAGGCGAAAGTGATTTTGGTGATAGAGGCGGTGCCGGAAGAAGTCCAATTGCTCCCCGGCGTTGCAGTCGGATAGACCGTGATAACGCCATCGGTGGCAAGCCTGCCGCTGCCCCACACTTCGGACCCACCGTTATCGCTGACAAGCACCGGAAAAGTTTTCAAGTTCGCCGGTCGAATCGCCGCAGGAACGCCCGTCAAAGTTTTGGTCGTCGCGTTACTCGTAGCGGAAATGGACGCGCCCATCGTCACGGAAACCGTGTTTCCGATCTTGGTGTAGTACATCGTCGCGGTAGGCGTTGTCGAATAGCCCGTCGCCGTAAGCGTGAAGGAACTCGATTGCGGTGGGTTATCGCGCCAGGCCATTAGGTGCCCCCGGCTTCGATGGCAAGTGTCGCCGTGCCCCCGCTCGTTGCATAGATATGCACCAATTCAAGCCCGCTCACGTCCATGCAAAACCAATGCGCGCCGGCCGCCGCCCCGGTCAGATCCCCGCTCGCGCCCACCAGCAATCCAGCGGGTGTGGTGAAGTCCGCCGCCGCGCTGTACAAAGTCTGTTCGGCGGCTGCCGGCGTGGCCTGAACTTTGATGGCAAAGCCGGTAAGCGATGCCGTCGCCACCGTCAACTGAACGAAAATGCGGCGCAAGCCCCGCACGTCCATCGAGCCGATTTTCGTGGACGAGCCGGGTACGGTGGTGGCCGCTACCGACTTCTGTACGACACGAGGCGCTAGCGTGTACTTCTGATCTGCCATGCTGCCCCCTTATGCGATGGGCGAAGTTTCTTTGGTTTCCAGGTACGCGACAATGGCCTTCAGGCCCATCAGCACGTCGAGCTTGTTCGTGTATATGGTGTCAGCGACGCGCAACTCGATGGCCTCTGAGGACGTGCTTGAACCCTCAGTGACTTGGTGAGCCGACTGCTCGCCCTTGATGACGGAATAGAACCGATCAGCCATGTTTCACCTCTAAGTAACGATGTTGCTGGCGACCAGGTGCGCGTAAGCCGCATCCAGCCGCGCCTTCAATTGGTTGCGGGTGGTGATCGCCGAAGTGTCCACAACCACCACAACGTCGCCGCTCGGACGGTTTGCCGTCAGATTGGTGAGCGCCGTGGTGATCGCGGCCAATTCGGTGGTGACATCCGCCTTGGCGCCGGCCGCAGCATTGGCCGTACCCGCGGCGGTGATGGCCGTCGATACGGCCGTCGTCAGCGTGGACTGGTTGTTCAGCGATTCAGAAACCGCGTTCGCGCCGGAGACGGTGACGTATCGGAGGGCCATCGCCGGCCCCTTAGATCACGTACCGAACTTTGATGAGCTGCCCCACCGCCGCGCCGTTGTAGGTCGTGGTGATGGTGGCCGCAACATCGTAGTCACGCTTCGGATCGGAGGTAAGGCCAAGCACTTCCCACAGCGGCTTGACGCTTTCCGCTTCGGTGTACTCGTCCGACTCGTAGGTGATGTCCGTGTTCTCGAACGGGCCGCCCGTCAGCGCAAATGCCGAGGCGAACAGGTCCGCATCGACCACGGCGCCGCCATTCTCGGCCGTTTGGTAGATGCCAACGTCGCAGGCACCCGCGCTTGACGCATCGCCCGTGGTCAAGAGCACCTGGGAGATGCGCGCGTTCGACGGCACGCGCACGAAGCGGTGGATAGCGTTCTGGCTGTCGTCAGCGGCGTTGGCGACGTAGCCGGCCACCTCGAACAGTTGGCCCGCGGCGCCCTTGGTCGGGCTCACCGGAACACGGGGAACCGCGACCATATCGGCGATTGCGGTGGAGTTGCGATTGGTTTGTGCCATGTCAGTGTCCTCTCGTTATGGCCGATTAAGCGCGGTACGATTCGATGGCGTACACCTTGTTTTCCTCGAGGCGCGTTGCGCCCGCGGTCATAAAGGTGTAGAGCTGCCACGGTTCGCCCTGCAGGTCGTTGCGCTTGGAGACGCTGTTCTGCACGTCGTTCCACAGGCCCAGGTGCATCCCGGACTTCACCCACACCGGCAGCGTGACTTCGTTGGTGCCAGCCAGCACCGTCTCGATCAGCTCGCAGTGGATGAAATTGAACCCGAGGAATGAGGTGATCTTCCCGGACTCCAGCACGGGGCGCGTGTTGTAGTCGAGGTTGATGACCTGGATTTCGGCCAGCAGCGCGTCATGGTCGGCGGCCGTGATGCCGATGTAAGCCTCTTCCATGTCGAAGTCCACGAAGTTCGCCATCATCAGGCGCTTGACTTCCTTGATCTTCGCGACGTTCAGCTTGGAGTTCGAGCCGCCCACCGCCACGTCCACTTCGTTGCCGGAGGTGAAGGAGGTCGAGGTCGAACCCGTCTCGCCCGTGTAGGCGGTGCCGGTGACGGCGTTCAGGATCAGGCTGTCGAACTTGCGGCCGGCGGCCATCACGGCGTTCTGGACGTATTGCGATTCCGGGTCCGTGATGAGGCGCAGCTTGTCGTAGCTGTCGATCAGTTGCGGCAGATCGAAGTCCGACGGGAAAACCCAACGGCGATCCGTCGTCGCGTCCACGCGGCCCATCGGGGCAAAGCGGGAAGTGACCGTCTGCATTTCGACCTTGCCGAATTGATCGACAGGGGATGCCTGCTTGCCGACATAGTTGCCGACGGTGACGGCGTTGCGGAGTTTGGAGCCCTTTTGCTGAAGCAGCAATTGGACGTTGGTGCTGTACTGCTGTACATAATGGGTAGGCAGATTGACCGACATGGCAAGTCCTTTTCAAAAAGCGTCAGAAACAACGGTTCTCGAATTGGCTTGCCCGCCACATCACGGGGCCGCTTCTTCGCCACTCTCGCTGGCGCCCCACTCGCCCGGTCTTTCCCGAGTGTCAGCCGGCCCGTTGGGTTGTCGGCTTTTTGTTCCCGTGTAGGCTGATGGTCGGCCTACCGTCCTGCTGTTCCTTTGCGCCGCCGTTGACGTAGGCTTCGAGGGTCTGAGCGTCTGCAACACATTCCGCTACCGACTTGTCCCGCCGCACCGCCAACTTCAGGCACTCAAGACGGATTTCATCTTGTTGCATGTGATTATCCTATCGTCTTGTGATTTTGTCAACAGGGCGCCGCTACTGAAGCAGCGTGTCGTCCGGGTAGGCCATCTTGTGCAAGCGCGCCATCTCGGCAAGCGCCCCGGAATCCTTCGACAGATATTTCGCGACGAAGCCCTTGTCGTGCTTCAGCTCGGCGATCTTCGCCTGGGCCTGCGCCGGGGTCAGCGCGCCGCCGAAGCCCGCCGGGTTGTCGCCGGTGTGGAACGCCGCCTCGCCCACCTTGGTCCCGAGCGTGTGGAGGAACTTGGCTGCCGCCGCACCGCCCATCGAGTCGCGAAGCGCGGTCAGCACCTTCTCGTCCAGACCGAGTTCTTTCGCAGCCCGATCCACCAGTTGCATGTTCTGCTCGAACGCCGCGCCCCATTCCTTCTTGAGCCCATCCAGTTGCTTCGCGTTCTCGGCGGTGCGTGCTTCGTTTTGCGTCTGCAATGCCTGGGCGACGTGGTTGTTCCACGCCTCGGTGATGGCGGTGGCCTGCTTGTCGTTCAGGCCCGCCCCGTGGAACCAGGCTTTCGCGGCCTCGGCAAACTTGGGGTCCGCGCCTTCCGGTGCCTTGAAGCTGTACTTCTCCTGGGCGTCAGGCCGGCCGAGCTTCGCGTACACGTCGTTCCAGGCTTCGGGCGTGTCGTCGCCGGGAATCTTGAGAATCTTGTCCAGCCCGCCGCCGATCAGCTTCTCGAGATTGCGCGCGGATTGCGCCACCGAGGCCGGATCCTTGAACCCTTTGGCCGTGACCCAGTTCTTCGTGTCCGGGTCGGCGATGCTCGCGGTCCAGTCGGCAGGGGCAGCGGGAGCAGCAGCGGCCGTCGTCGTGGCGGCGGTCGTGGTAGCGGCAGCCGTAGCGGTAGCGGCGGCAGCGTCAGTCGTCGTTGCGGCGGTAGCGGTGGCAGCGTCGGACATGGATTACCCTTTCGGTGAGTTGTAGAGGCGCCAGAGTTCGTCGTCACTCAGGCGAAGGTGCTCTTGGATACGCAGGAAAACCTCGCGCCGGCCATCGAGTCGGGCCGCAATGTAGGGGTCCGCATGCGCCGTGGACTTGTGCGCCCGGCAAAAGCGCGCCAGGTCTTCGAGCACTTTTTCGCCACGCGGATTGCGGAAAACCGCCTGGTAGTCACCGCGGCGGCTCAGAAGAAACGATACGGCCCGAGTTTTGAGGTCAGTCAGGGTCAAGCGGTGGCGGCTGTTTTCATGACGGAAGCGGCAGCCGGGGCGGCCTCAATCATCTGCTGCGCCTGCTGCGCCTTGGCCCGGCCTTCGCGAAGTTTGAGTACGTCGTCCATCGAGCGCATCCAGCGTGCCGGGACAGCCTGGATGTCCGATATCTCAGGAATAATCACGTCCCAATCAAAGTGGTCGAGCGGCGCCGGATCCTGAGTGACGTTCACCACGGAAAGAGTCGATTCCACGGTCCGCATGAGGCCAGCGGCTTCTTCGGCTTTCTGAGCACGGGACAGCGGCGAGTCGTACACGATCTCAAACGCGCCGCCCGCTTCAACCAGTTCGGGCGGCATGGGCGGCAGCAGTCCTTGCGCCACGGCGATATCCAGTTCGCGCTCGATCTGAGGTTGGAGTAGTTCTGTTTGCTGTCGTCCCATCGTTGGGGACAGCAGCATCCCTTTTTCGCGCGTTCGCTCGAGCACTTCAGTCGCCGTCATCTGCGGCGTCTCGATGAGGATTTGGAACAGCGTGACGAGGAACGAGTCATTGATCGTCGCCCGCTCCATGTCCATCATGTCTTTGGCCAGGGCTAGATTGCCGGTGGGAAGAGTATGGACAAGAGGACGACCGTCAGCGGAAACCCCACCGTAATTAATGGCTCCAGGCTTGATACTGAAAGAGTCAAGTACGCCATCATCATGAGCCAGAATGACAGGGTCCACCGCGCGATGGCCCTGCTTGAGCAAAGTCTTTTTCTCTTCATTAAGCACCTTGATCGCAGGCAATGCTTCCATCGCAGGCGAACGCCCATACACTTCGCCGGGCACTTTCCAGTACCGGCTGATCGCAAACGGGAACGTCCGGTATCCGCCTTCTTCGATCATGTGGCGGCCGGCTTCAGCGACGTAGTAGGACACGAACGCCTTGCCCCGGTAGTCGCTGCGGGTTACATCCCTGTCGTCACGGGGCTTGACGCAATGCAGAATCCAGAACTTCTTTTCGGGCGTGTCTTCGGCCGCCTTCCTGATCGGCTCGGGCAATCCCGCCACCCGCACGCCGTTTCGCACCCCCGGCTCGCCCCACTTCTGGAACGCTTGCCTCGCGGTCATCTCGAACCGGCGGATCACACGGTCAATCCTGCCCTCGTGGTTCTCGAAGAAGTACACGCCGCACAAGCTGCGCCACACCTACGCGACGCGGCTGCTGGAGGCCGGCGTTCCGCCGCACGAGATCCAGCCGCTGCTGGGCCACGCGTCGATTTCTACGACGCAGGAGTATGTGGGGATGGGCGATGAGGAGCTGGCGCGGATTCTCGAGCGGGTCCTGATGGGGGACCGATGAGCGATAGCGGGCTAACGCCGGC
>JAAOEI010000710.1_pt1 | contig 12621 bp, 13 predicted proteins | sample 7059261 | NCBI WGS metagenome assembly JAAOEI01 (sample SAMN14008812, study PRJNA610033) | viral metagenome | isolation source: viral particles filtered from seawater | place: China: Hangzhou Bay, Yangshan Deep Water Harbour | collected 2017-10-31
GGCGATGCTATCCAGACACTATCACTGTCTGAACCAATGCTGATTGAAATACGTTCTATTGGCTATCGCGCCGCACTGGTAGCGCAAGACGGATTAGAAGTCTGCGATATTCCGTGGAACACGTTTGATGCGCTATTTCTTGGAGGGAGCACGGCTTGGAAACTGGGCGAGTCTGCCGCTCACTTGGTTCGTCTTGCTAAATCTCGCGGGAAATGGGTCCACATGGGAAGAGTGAACTCACTCAAGCGTCTTGAATTAGCAAGATTGATGGGATGCGATAGTGCAGATGGGACATTCGTGGCATTTGCTCCCGATCAGCATATTATCAAGGTTGAGAATTGGATGAGGCATCTATCCGCTAATCCGCTGCTGTTTGATTGCACCAAACTAGAGATAGGCAATGAATCATGAGTCTTTGGCGTAATCGGATCATTGGTTCTGGCGAAGAGTCTCCGGAACATCTACTGGCAAATCCGCTGAACTTTCGGAGGCATCCCAAGCATCAGCAAGACGCGCTGTTGGCAGCACTCCAAGAAGTGGGATGGGTGCAGGATATCATCGTCAATCGCACCACTGGCCATCTCATCGATGGTCATCTTCGCGTAGAACTCGCTCTGCGTCACAATGAGCCAACGATCCCGGTCTGCTACGTTGAACTGTCGCCAGACGAAGAGCGTCTGATTCTCGCAACCTTCGATCCGCTTGGTGCGTTAGCGTTCACAGACAAGCGGACTCTCGAAGACTTGATGCGGGAAGTCTCAACGGGAAGCGCGGAACTCCAGCAGATGCTTTCCGAAATGGCGCAACGGGAAGGCATCTCGACATATCCGGGCGATCTTCCCGGATTCGGCGAAGATGCGAAGGCACAGAAGCAGACGACGTGTCCTGCCTGTGGCCATCAGTTCTAACCTTCGCTGCACGGACCAACACTGGCGGTGATCATGGCGAAACAGGAAACCAAGCGCACCGGAAGGCGCACGAAGTACACACCAGAGACCGTGCGCACTATCTGCGAGTGGATCGAGCGCGGCATGAACTACAAATCCGCGTGTGCATTGGCTGGAGTTTCTGAAACTACATTCTTCAACTGGCGAGAAAAGTATCCGGAGTTCGTGCAAGCCATCGAAGAGGCATCAGCCAAACTCAAGGCGTGGCACGTCATGAACATTCGGCGACACTCCGACACGAACTGGCGCGCTAGCACATGGCTTCTGGAACACACATTCCCGGAGGAATACGGTCGCACGGTTCAGGACGTGAATCAGACGGTCTCTGGCGAGATCACCACGGTTCTTGTCAGGAGAAAGGATGACTGAGCGCGCGATAGAACTCTACGGAATCCAGCATGATTACGTCTTCGATGAGTCGCGGTACGTCGCCTTCGTCGGTGGTCGCAACTCCGGGAAGACGTTCGCTGGATCGTGGAAAGCCATCATCGCCGCGCAATCTGGCGGTCTGGGAATCATCGCCGCTCCTGACTTTCCCATGCTGGAGTTCGGCGCGAAACGCGCTTTCATCGCCAGACTCGATGAGATCGGCGTACCCTACTCCGTGGCCAGTCAGCGTGGCGTGGTCAGCATCCCGCGCTGGAATGCGGAAGTACGGTTCGCCACTCTCGAAAACGAGTCGCGCGTTCGTGGTCCGAACTATCGATGGGGATGGGTGGACGAAGTGGAGTATCTGAGTTCGCGGTATGTCTGGTCAGCCTTGAAAGGCGCGATCCGCGAAGGCGTGAATCCCAGACTGTTCGTGACCACCACACCGAAAGGCCGACGGTTGGTCTATGACGAGTGGGTGATCGATGCCACGGCAGATCACCGTCTCTACCGCGCAACCACCAGAGATAATCCATACATCGACTCTGAGCGTTACATCAAAGGGCTGGGGTATTCGGGAAGGTATCTTCAGCAGGAAGTGGAAGCGGAGTTCGTGGGCTTTGACGGTCTGGTCTATCCGTCATTCTCCAGATTCGAGCATGTCGCGGACATTGACTGCGAAGGATGGCGAACCGTGTTGGCTGTGGACGTTGGCACCAGAAATCCAACGTGCATCCTGACGATGCGGTATGCAAGCGATGGTCGGATTCATGTTGAACGCGAAGTCTATCGGCGCGGGATGAGCAGTGACGAGATCGTGGAAGCCATCGAGTCGGAATACGTCAGGGCAAATCCTGACGCTGTGCTGCTCGATCCTTCGGCGAATGATTACATTCTCGCGCTCAATCGTCGTGGTTATCCAGCGCGCAAGGCGAATAATGATGTCACCTATGGAATCGGTCTGGTCACAACAGCACTCGCAGACGGTATGACCATAAGCCCATCATGCGTGAATCTGATTTCCGAAATCGAGTCATATCACTTCCCGGACAATCACGGCAGAGATGACAAGCCAGTAAAGGAGAATGATCACGCAATGGATGCACTGAGATACGGCATCGCGACTGAGGCAGGCGCGATTGTCGGACCGTTGATGGTGTGATGAATGGACAGACTGAAACGATTCTTCACAGGAGACGAACCACAGACACGCGCATTTGTTCCGGGCCCGGGAGTGGTCGATCCCGCGCTGCAGACTTTCGGAACTGATCCGGAAGTCTTCGCGCCTGACTACTACGCCGAATATCTCGCCACATCGAATGGTGTCTACGCCTGTGCCAAACTGAGAGCGACACTGTTGGCATCGCTCCCGCTGAACCATTATCGCGTAGGGACCGACGGTTCTCGCGTGGAAGTCACTAGCGGGAGACTGGTCGAACTCACAACCAAGGTCAATCCGTACTGGACGTTCAATCGCCTCATGGAGATGACCGAACTCTCTCTGTCGGTCTGGGGATCGTGCTTCTGGTTCGTGGAGCGCGGACCGAACGCGACTGGCATCCCGACGGAACTCTGGTGGGGAAGACCGGACCGTGTTCGCGTGGTGCCACATCCTGAGAAGTACATCTCCCATTTCTTGTACGAACCAGTGTCGGGATCGCAACCTATCCGCTTCGAAACTTCCGAAGTTATCTGGATGCGCTATCCGAACCCGATTGACGAATACTCAGGACTCTCGCCACTCGCGGCAGCGCGCATCGCGGCAGATGTCAGCAGTGCTGCCATGAAGAGCAACCGGAATCTCTTCGCCCAAGGAATCCAGATGGGCGGTCTTGTCATGCCGTCGTCATCTACGCCACTGACGGAAGATCAGGCGAAGCAACTGGAAGACTCGCTGTCACGTCGCTTCCGTGGCGTGGACAAGGCGCATCGATGGGGCGTGATGCGCATTGAAGCGAAGTTCCAGCCAATGTCATTGAGTCCCAAAGACGCAGAGTTCTTGGGCGCGATGAAGACATCTCTCGAAGATATCGCGCGCGCCTACGGTGTGCCACAGGATTTGGTCGGTGGTCAGCGCACCTACGAAAACGTTCAGGCTGCCATGAAGATTCTCTGGCAACACACGATAGTTCCGGAAGCGCGATTCATCTCGACCGAACTCACCGAACAACTTCTGCCAATGTTCGGCGGTACCGACCGCGCCGATCTGTCGGAGTTTGATCTGTCCGGCGTGGACGTGCTGAAAGAAGATCAGCATCTCGCGTGGACCATCGCCAAAGAACAGATACAGGCTGGAGTCCTGACGATCAATCGGTATCTCGAAGAGCGCGGAGATGATCCCGTGCCTTGGGGAGACGTTTGGTGGGCACCGACCGGACTTCAGCCTGTCGCATCGAATGATCTCCCGGTCGCAGAACCAGTCGCGATGGAACCACCACCGACTGAATCACAGCCACAGGATCAGGCACCGACCGACACTGGTCGCGCCTTCAGCGCGCCACACACGCGCGAACCATTCATCCCGACGGATGAGATGGCAGCAGAGGCAGAGCGCGGTCTTCGATGGCGTGAGGAATACGGTCGCGGTGGAACTGAAGTCGGCGTAGCAAGAGCGCGCGACATCAGCAACAAGCGCGGTCTGTCGCTCGATACCGTGCAGCGCCTGGCGAGCTACTTCGCGCGGCATGAAGTGGACAAGGAAGGTCAAGGCTGGTCGGAAGGTCAGGATGGCTATCCTTCGGCAGGCCGTATCGCGTGGGCTTTGTGGGGAGGCGATCCCGGTCGGGCTTGGGCGACTCGCATCCTTGCACAGGAAGCGGGCGATTCAGAGCGATCCGTTCGCATCGCCTACGGTGGACCAGAACATCAGAGACTATGGGATTCATACATTCGCGCCACTGGTCCGAAAGAACGCAGAATGGCGAAGACGGTCGCTGAACTGTTCCGACGGCAGCAGAGATCGATCATCGACCAACTCAACGGACGTGGCACTCGCGACGTGGAAGACGTGGCAGACGAACCGTTTGATCAGGCGCGGTGGGTGAGAGTCTTCCGCGTGGCGATCCGACCGGAGTTGCAGGACATCGCGGGAGATGCTGGAAGCGCGGCAGCGAACACGATTGGAGATGCTGCAATCGGATTCGCCTTCGACATCCAAGACCCAAATCTGCAGCGGAAGTTGGAACAGCAGGCACAGCGATTCGCAGTGCGCGTCAATGAGACGACGTATACCGAACTCAAGGCGCAACTTCAGGAAGGCTTGAATCTGGGCGAAGGCGTATTCGATCTCCAGCAAAGAGTAGAAGCGGTGATGGGTGACAGGATCAGGAGCAGTGCGGAAACCATCGCGCGCACGGAGACGAACATCGCCTACAGTGAGGCGACTCTTGAGTCATACCGTCAGACAGGACTAGTCAAGGGCAAACGCTGGCTGTCCGCTCTCGATGAGCGAGTGCGGGAGACACACGTAGAAGCGCATGATCAGATCGTCGCGCTGGATGATCCATTCATCGTCGGTGGAGCGGAAGCAGACGGACCGGGACTGACCGGAGTCGCAGAGGAAGACATCAACTGTCGCTGCACGGTCACGCCAGTTCTGGAAGACGAGTGGGAGCAGTAGTACCTTTTCGGCATAGTGAGCGTTACACAGTAGACAGGAGAAACGAGATGGCGAACTACTTCCGCGCATACCGCGCGGACCAACAGGAAGAGTCAGGACCGCTCCGATTCATTGCGGCGACTGAATCTGTCGCGCGTGACGGAATGATCATCGACTCTTCCGGATGGCAACTGGACAACTACCGCGCCAATCCCGTGGTGTTGTGGGCGCACGATTACACTGGGCATCGTCCACCAATCGGACGCGCGGATATCTCCGTGGATTCTGAGACCGGAAATCTGATGGCTGATATCGTCTTCGATAGCGGTGATCCTTTCGCGGCAGATGTCGAGAGGAAGTACCGTACCGGATTCATGAACGCGGTATCTGTGGGCTGGAACACGGTCGAGATGAAACCGTCGGGAGATGGTCGCAGCCTTGGTACGGTGACACGTGCTGAATTGCTGGACATTTCGGCAGTTCCTGTTCCGGGCGATCCGGGCGCACTCATCGAGCGAGAGAAGCGCGGTCTGCTTGCAGATATCGGGATGCAACTCTCGCGCATCACAGAAGACAATGAGAAGACTGAAGCGGTGATCTCTGAAGATGTCGATTGGGCTGGTACTGCCGTGCTTATGGCGCGTCTGTATCTGGACATCGGCGAAGACGCAGACGATCTCCGACGGCAGTCATGGGTGAAACTCGCCAGAAGGTATGACCGGATGGGGAAGCAACCACCAGAGTTCATGTCGCGCGCGGAACTGTCGGTACTTGGGACCGAAGAGATTCGCGGTCTGTTCCTGTCTGGCGAGTTGGAGACCATTGGTCTCCCGGTCGGGCTGGACACTCGCGCTGGAGCGGTACTGTCACAGCGCAACAAAGGCGATCTGGAGCAGGCTCTGTCGCTGATCCGTGGCGTGATCGAGCGCGCGGACATCATCCCGAATGGTGATGCCAACAGCGATGGCCAGCAGAAGTCAGACGCTGGAAACGAACGAATGGCGCGGTATGTCGCCGCGCTCGAAACTCTGAAGAACAAACTGGGAGAGTGAACGTGTCTGAGGAAATGAACAACTTTGAGGCATTGGTCAAGGATATCTCCGACCGACTCGATTCGGTCGGTCAGTCGATGTCCGCTGAGAATGTCCGGAACATGGTTCGCCAGAACCTTGAGGAACTCATCAACGATGAGGATACGATCCGGAAAATCAAGTTCGGGAAGAGCGATGCTTCCGTCATCGGTAGCAAGTTCTCGCGCCACAATCTGACCACGGCAGACATCGAGTGGCTGTACGACATCAAGACCGCGAACGCGCGCAATGGTGTTGGCAATGGTCCGTCTGAGGAACTGACGCGCGCGTTCAAGGCGGTGAGCGATGCGGTCTACATGGATGAGGCCGAAGTTCGCGCCATCGACCGTCAGGCGATTGATGATCTGTTCTCTCGTGTTCCGAACACTCGCGCTCGTGCTGAAGCCATGCGCGCGATGGATACCGCCGAATCTGGCTACGGTTCGCAGTTGATCGGCGCACAGTACGTCGCCGATCTCTTCGAGTCCGCGCGCGCTGAATCGCGCATCTTCGGTCTTCTTGACACTTTCGAGATGACCGCTCCTACCGCGTACCTTCCGGTCGAAGTCGATATTCCGGAATTGCTTCTGGTCTCCGAATCGACCGCGAACAACTCCAGCGCGTATGCGACCAGCAAGACTGGTTCTAACCGCGTCAGCGTGACGGCCAAGAAGTTCGTCCTGCACCAGATGTGGAGCGGCGAGATGGAAGAGGATTCCATCATCCCATTCGTTCCGTTTCTCCGGCGACAGGCTGGACTTGCTCTCGCCCACTACAGCGACAGCGTGATCCTCAACGGTGACACGACGGACGCGAACACTGGGAACATCAATAGCGATGATGCGAATCCGGCGGACACGAAGGCATATCTGGCTTTCGATGGTCTGCGTCATGCCGCGCTTGTGGACAACACCGCGAACGCTTCTGACGCTGCAGGCGCAATTGCCTTCGCCGATCTCAACGCGCTTCGTGGCTTGATGGTTGACGCTGATCATCTCGCGGACTGGGGACATCCCACCGATCCCGCCGATCTGATCTACGTCGGTGATCCGGCGACTGCTGATGCGATCAGCGTTCTTACGGAAGTTCTCACCGCGAAGCAGCAACTGGGCGCGAACGCGAATCTCCTGAATGGCGAAGTTGCGCGCATCCTTGGACATCCCGTGCTTTCGAGCATGGCCGTTAGCAAGACTGAGGCAGACGGCAAAGTCAGCGCGACTGCTGCAAACAACACCAAGGGCCAACTGGTCGCCTTCAATCGTCGCGCCTACAAGGTTGGCTTCCGCCGACGTGTCCGCATCGAGACTGAGCGGATTCCGTCGACCGATCAGAACCGGATCGTCTACTCCGTGCGGATGGGGCTTGGTCGGTACACTCCGACTGGTGCAGCGTCTGGCATCGAGTCGGCTGCTGTTCTCTACAACATCACCGTCTAAGTTGCGACCAGTGGGGGAGTGCTTCGGCACTCTCCCACATGGGAGGAAAGATGCCTCAGTACAAAGTCACCCAAACCTATTGCAGCGATGGTACGTGTTACGTTGACGGTCAGATCATCGAGATCGATGAGAAGCAGGCAGCGTGGATGCTTCGCGATGTTCCGGGAAGCATCGTGCCAGTGAAGGATGACGCACCGATTCGGCGTGTCATGGAGTCTGCACCAGTTGACCGGATGGTCTCTGCCGTCAGCAAGAAGCGTGGTGAGTAATGCCGACATACGGAAGTGCTAACGCAGTCAAGGCAGTTCTACGCGCTGACGTTACTTCAACGTTCAACGCTGATCAGGATACGCGGATCACAGCACTTCTCGCGTTGGCATCCAACTACATCGAATCGCAGACGGGCGCGCAATTTGGGGTATCGGCGAGTGAGACCATCGTCATCGATACCGACTGGGAGAATGGGGAAACGCTGTTTCTGCCGAAAGGCATTCGGTCGGTGACATCCATCACGGAGAATCCGTCATGGGCTGGATCATGGACCGGAGGAACAGCGGTAACGAGCGCGATGTATCGCCTCACCGGGAAGGCTTCTGGACAATCGTTCTATCGGACGATCACGCGAACAGACGGATCGTGGGCTGGGAATTACGTCATCATCGGAGTCTGGGAGGATCAATATCCCACGGTTCCGGATGACGTGACTTGGGCGGTGAATACGGTTGTGGTGGAACTGTTCAAGAAACAGCAGGCATCTCCTGCAGGACAGATCGGACCGGATGGCAGCATCATTCCGCTTCGCGATGTGTTCCAGCAGACGGAGATCAGAACAGTTGTCGACCGATACCGTGTCGGATCGCTGATGGGAGCGATCTGATGGAGATGATCTACGACATGCGCGAAGTGATCCTGTTCGCTCAGAGATCACAGCGCGCGCCAATCATCGTCAAAGAGGAACTAACGGCAGCACTCCTGAAGAGCGGACTCGCTGTCGAAGGAACTGCCAAAGAACTCGCGCCAATCAACTTCGGACTATTGCGGGACTCGATCACACCAAGTCTCCAGTATCCGAATATGATCGTCAGCGCACAGAAGGATGACTACGCTCCGGTCATGGAATACGGAAGAACTCCGGGAGCGCGTATGCCTCCAGACGGACCTATTCGTCAGTGGATGCAGCGTAAAGGCTTGGATCACACCGACGATGGTCTGGTCTACGTGATCAGGCGCGCGATATCCGTGAACGGAATCAAGGGCAGACGGTACATGGCGCGATCTCTCGAAAGAAACGCGCCACGTATCCGAACATTCTTCACCGTGGCTGGGAGCAACATCACGCGACGAGCGTACACAGAATGAGTGAGACAGCGATCCTCTCTGCTCTTCGCACGGCAATAGACACCGTGGCAGGAATCGGCGAAGTTCTGGCTAGACCACCAGAAACAATCGGCGCACTGCCTGCCGCATGGTTCACTATTGATGGTGCTGATATCGCGATGGGCGCGCTCGAAGTGTGGACATGGCGAATCAATATCACGGTAGTGGTCGCACGAACGAATCACTTTGCGATGGAGCAGGCAGCACTCGAACCGTACCGCGCTGCCGTGATGGATGCGATCCGCGCGAACTACACTCTCAACGGACTGACGTTCGGTCTGAACGTGGTTGGCTACCGACTTGGTACGGTCAATATCGGTGGCAGCGATTACGCAGGATTCGTCCTGAGTCTCCAAGTCAAGGAGAAATCAGCGACGACACTCACAGGGTAGGTGGACATGGCAAAGACTCAACGAACGTCAGGCGCGCTCAAGTTTGTCGGGAAGCGCGGACCAGACGGCAAGGCTACTGAATATCTGAGCGGATTCCCGACTCGCGACATGTCATCGGAGGAACTGGCGCACTTCAGCCAAGAGCAGATCGAAGCGATGGTGGCCAGCAATCTTTACGTGTGGGATGGCGGAACCAAGGCGGCAGGCGTGACGTTCGCCGAAACCAAGCAGGAAGAGGAGATGATCGATGGGAACTAACGAACTCATTCTGAGGAAGAATCAGGCTGGACTTGAGTCAACGCGCGGAACTTCCGTGGCGGCGACTCGCAAGGTTTACGCGGTGATTGAACCGTCATTTGAGAAACCGCTTGCTTTCTTTCAGGACACCAGCGGGACATATTCAGCACGTCGCCGAAAGGCTTACGGTCGGGAGCGCGTGGCTTTCACCGCGACTGATCTCGCCACGTATGAGGATTTGGCTTGGTGGTTTCAGTTGGCCATCAAAGGTGGCGTGACCGGAGTCAGCGACGGCAACAGCACTCCGGGCTACACGTACACATTTGAGCCTACCGAATCCAGCGACGATCTCAAATCGATGACGCTGGAGTTCGGCGAGAGCGGGAATGTCTATGAGGCTGATCAGGTCATGGTCAATTCATGGACGCTTCGCGGCGATCCGGACAGCGATTCGGAACCAGCCTACATGCTGGAATGCGAGATGATGGGACGAACGCTTACCACGTCGTCATACACGGGATCGATCACCGACCGCGTGACGGAACCAATCACCGCGCGCGGTACGAAGTTGTACGTTGATACTGCCTTCGGTTCGCTTGGTAGTACGCAACTCACCGGACATCTCATCAAGTGGTCAATCACCGTGAACAATAATTTGCACTTCAAAGCGTTCGCGGAAAATGAAACCTCGATGGCGGCGAACAAGGTTGGTCGCGGTGAGCGAACCTATGACTTCGAGTTTACGATGGAGTTTGACAGCGACACCACTGCTGGCGGATTCAAGGATTACCGCGATGGTGACGAATTGTTCTTCCGACTTGTTCGCGAAGGAACCACCATCGACAGCGTGGCAGCGACCAAGAAGAAACTTCAAATCGACATGGCTGGCTTTCCGTCTTCGATCTCATTCGGTGATCGTGACGGCAATATGACAATCACTGTCGGTGTGAACTGTGCATATAACGCTGATCTCGCCTATGATCTGAAGGCGACAATTGTCAACGCGCTTCAGACTCTCGCATAAGGAGACGGCATGACTCGACCAGCATCTCATTCGTTCGCGCCTAGGTTTGACTGGCACTACTGCGACGTTGAAGGTCTAGAGACCTTTGCCATCTTGGTAAGACCGACGATAACGAATCGCGAACGGGAGATGTTGGTCGAGAAACATCAGGCCATCGTGGAATACGAAGTAGCGTGGGTGAAGGCTGGACCAGAGCGCGATCCGGAAGACACGCCACGTCTCCGGGAAATGCAACTACTCGCACCGTATATCAAAGACTGGAACGCGGTCGGTCTGTTGGAGGATGGGACAGAAGCACCGATTCCCGCGCCTGCTGATGCTGGAGCGGAAGCGTTTCTGGCCATCGATACGCAGGCTTACGATTGGATCGTGCGTCATATCCTGCTGGGATACCGCGCATCGGGAAAAGCAGGAGGCTGGGGAAGCGCGTCTCCGCGTTCGCGCGGGATGTCGCCAGATACCAGCGAAGGCGACCAGAACTAAGGAACCAACCACCACCAGAACCACCACGAGAACTGGTGCGCGCGCTCAGAGTCAGCATAGAGAATCTGAGACCGTGGGAATACGACGAAATGGAAGCAGACGAATACGAGATGATTTCGCATCTTCAATCGTTGTACAGACAAGAAGCACAGCGCGCATCAGAAGCGGTAGACAGGCTGAACGCTAGGAAGACGAAGGCGAGATGAGTCAGTCAGTCAATATCACAATCACTGCACGAGATCAGGCATCGCAGACATTCCAAGCGGTCGGGAAGGCTGCTGGAACAATGTCATCATCTGTCCAGCAATCAGCAAAAGGCGTGAGCGTTCTAAAAGGCGCGTTCGCTGGACTCGCGTCAGGCGCGGCGATTGGCTTCCTGTCTGATTCAGCACGTGCAGCGGCAGAGGCCGAAGTCTCCATGGCGCGCTTGCAGTCTGCCGTGGAAGCGACTGGTAAGTCATTCGATGACATGCAGCCTGCCATCGATGCGGCGATCTCATCAGCACAAGACCTAGCCTTTGATGATGAGGCAGCGGCAGACGCGCTGGCGACACTGACGCAGTACACAGGCGATACGGCAGAGGCGATGGACCTTCTGTCGCTTACGATGGACATCGCTCGTGGGCGTGGCGTGGAACTTTCAACGGCAGCGACTGCCGTCGGTAAGGCAGCAACCGGAACCACTGGCGCACTGGCGCGAATGGGCGTGGTGGTGGAGGAAGGCGCGTCTGCACAGGAAGCACTCGCGGCAGCACAGGAAAAGTTCGCGGGACAGGCAGAGGCATATTCCAACACTTCGGCAGGCGCAATCGACCGACTGAGAACATCATTCGGGAATCTTCAGGAGACGGTCGGTGGACTCGCTGGACCGTTGACATCGATCATCGCGCTCCTGCCGGGACTTTCTACAGGATTCTCCGCGCTCTCGACTGCCGTCGGTGGTCTGAAAGGCGCGATAGGTTTCGGCGGGGTGACTGCCGCTGCAGGACCAGCGGCAGGCGCAATCGGTGGCGTGACCGCTGCCGCGCTTGCACTCGCTCCAGCACTCATCGCGCTTGCACCGCTGATCGTGACCACTGGTGTTGTCATGAAGCAGGCAGCGGATGACGCGGTGATCTGGAATGATCGACTGGATCAAGGTCAACTCGCGCTGGAAGGCTGGGGACCGTCTGCGAAATCAGGCGCACAAGGTCTGCTCGACTTTGTTCGTGTTTACGAAGGCTTCGCCGAAATCAAGCAGTTTGACTACATGGGCAATGTTGATGGCACTATGGCCATGCACGATGCCTACGGTCTTCTTACTCAGATGACTTCGGATCAAATCAACGCAATTCTCAATCTGCTTGATCCGACCATGACACTCAAAGAACAGGAATACTTGCCGGCTGAAGCCATCGAGCAGCAGGCTCTTATCTCGAAGATGAGAACAGTTGCGCAATTAGACAGTGCTGACGCGAGTCGGGCGCAAATCGGATTAGAGTCTGTTCTTGCAGCGGCAGTTGAGAAAACCGGACAGCAACTGAATATCTCGATGGTCAACTACGGGAATCTGCGAAGCGGTCTTGTCGGGACAGCGGCAGAGTATGGGCGATATGTTGAGGCCGTGAACGCTGCTTACGAAGCAGAGTATGGGGCGGGATCGGCGGCAGCGCGCACGGCAGAGATCAGGAACAGCGTTCGGACTGGCA
>JAAOEI010000711.1_pt1 | contig 12611 bp, 11 predicted proteins | sample 7059261 | NCBI WGS metagenome assembly JAAOEI01 (sample SAMN14008812, study PRJNA610033) | viral metagenome | isolation source: viral particles filtered from seawater | place: China: Hangzhou Bay, Yangshan Deep Water Harbour | collected 2017-10-31
CGGCAGAAATTTTGCGCGGGCAGAAACTACTGTGGCAGGCATGATGCAACCTAACAGTAATTCATAAGCCCCCAGGCAACTATCACAATCCATGAACCTAGCCCAAACCATCGAAGCCGCAAAAAATGTGCTGCGATTCAAGCACATGGCCTACAAGACCGAGAAAACCTATCTTCATTGGATTGCTAGATTTGCCAAGTGGTGCAAAGACCATCCCATGGGCGACCACCAAGACAAAGTGCGCGCCTTCCTCACGCACCTGGCTCGCGAGCGGGAGGTATCCGCGTCCACGCAAAACCAAGCACTCAACGCCATCGTGTTTCTCTACAAGCACGTCCTGCGCGAGGACGTGGGCGATTTCTCAGGCTACCACCCTGCCCGGCAGCCGCGCCGCTTGCCAACGGTGCTATCCCAATCCGAAGTCGCCGCGATCCTCGGGCACCTGCAAGGTATGCACTGGCTGATTGGCGCGTTGCTCTATGGCGCGGGGCTGCGCCTCGCTGAATGCCTCTCGCTACGCGTCAAAGACGTTGATTTCGAGCGCGCCATCATCACCGTTCGCGACGGCAAAGGCGCAAAGGACCGCGCCGTCATGCTACCTACCACCGTCGCCGAGCCATTGCGTCACCACATCGGCAACGTCCAACGTCTGCACACCAAAGACATCGCCGCCGGATTCGGCTCGGTGTATCTCCCGCACGCACTCGAAAGAAAATACCCCAACGCCGCCCGCTCATTCGCGTGGCAATATATTTTCCCGGCCAGCAAAGTCGGCCCGTGCCCACGCACCGGAGAAATTCGCCGCCACCACCTTCACGATTCGGCGATCTCCAAAGCACTCAAGTCCGCCTGCCGCTCAGCACGCATCATCAAACACACAGGTGCGCACACGCTGCGCCATTCATTCGCCACGCACCTATTAGAACGCGGCACCGACATCCGCACCATCCAGGAGTTGCTCGGCCACGCCGACGTCACCACCACACAAATCTACACCCACGTCGCCACCAAAGGCGCAGCGGGATTGGTGAGCCCGTTGGAATTCTTGCGCGCTGCATGACCATCCGCCTCCACACACTCCCACAAGCCGCCGAGCGCCTGGCCATCAGCGTGTCATCGTTGCGCCGCCTCATCGGTGTCGGAAAAATTCCGACCGTGCGCCCCACCGCGCGCACCGTTAGAATCGCCGACGGCGAAATAACCAAATTCATTGTGGAGATGCAATGCCAGTGCGCGCCCATGGCAAAGGTTGGCAAATCCGGTTCCAGCACCGAGGCCAGATCATTGCTCGAACTGTGCGGGGCACCAAGACCGAGGCCCAGCAGGAAGAGCGCGCCCTTCGCGCCCGGCTCGAACGTGGTGCCACTCCCACCGAGACAGAACGCCGTACCATAGAAGACGTGCTCGCGCGCTGGCTTTCTGGAGAGGCGCGCGCGCTTCGCTCCTACAAAGATGTGATTGCCAAATCGCGCCACTGGATACCCTGGGCCGCGCGGCCCATTCACGACACACTCACCGCCGTGGCCGAGGCCAAAAGCGCGTGGCTGGATGCTGGACTCAACGTAGCCACCATCAACCGCCGAATCGCCGCATTGCGTCGCGCCTACAACGTGGCCTATCGCGACGGATGGATTGCCGACCCCATCGGCGCGCGCATCCGCTCGCTCGCTGGCGAGCGCCCGCGCTACGTGCAATTGTCCATCGAGCAATCCCGCGCCCTGCTCGACGCCTGCGACCGCCCGCGCGTGCGCGATGCCATCCGCCTGTACCTGCTCACCGGCCTGCGCCCGAGCGAGCTACTCACCATCGACCCCGCGCGCAACATCGCGCGCGATGCAGACGGCACGCCCACCGCCATTGTGCTGGATGCCAAAAATAAAACCGGCATGCCGGGCATGATCCCCCTCACCCCCGAGGCCGCCGAACTCGCCGCCACCCTGCCGCTCGATCTCACCGCCGTCCAAATCCGCCACGCGTTCGAGCGCGCCCGCGCCGCCGCCGGCATGCCCTGGCTGCAACTGCGCGACCTGCGCCGCACGTTCGGTTCCTGGATCGTCCAGGAGACCGGCAACCTCAAAGCCGCTCAGGACCTACTACGTCACACCACCTCGGCCATCACCTCCAGGCATTACGGGCACCTACTGCCGCGTCACCTGGCCGGGGCTGTTGCCACCCTACCCAGAATTCAAACTGGCCAAAAACTGGCCAAAACTGGCCAGATTGCGGCCCGAAACAGCCGCAAGAAAGCGGCGTAACTCATTGATTTACTGGTGCCCGGAGCCGGAATCGAACCGGCATGACTTGTTTAAGGTCGAGGGATTTTAAGCGCCTTTGAGCGCGCCTGAACATCGGCGCGTCATAGTGCAGGGGCGCTCATTCGCGGCCATTTTACGCCACCGAACTGGCCAAAAACTGGCCAGCAAATATTTGCAAATTTCAGTTGACATGGCGAGGGCATTGGGCAACCGCCGATTCGAGGAGAATCCAAAAATGTACAGCATAAATGCAGCGATCGCGGCGCGGTGGGACGACCTGAGTTCACGGGGCCAGGAGCGCGCGCTGCGATCCGGTCGAGCCGTGCGCGTGGCCATCGCGCGGCTGGGCATCGAGAGCCGCATCGTGTGGATGGATGGCCCGGCCTACGAGGCGTGGCTGGGCAACCGGCGCGATTCCGAGACCCTGCGCGCGCAGTGGGGCGCGGAGCAGATCGCGCCGTAAAACGGACGTACTACCACGAAATGGGCTGGAAATATTGCGAATAACAACGAAAATTTAACGCGGATGCCCACCGCCCAGCCCTCGCACCGCCTCGGCCATGGCGTTTGTTTTGTCCTGGCTGCCCTTGCTGGACCCAAAAAAATAGGCCGTGACCTGTTGACCCATCGCGGCCACGTAGCCAACGACAGTGCCGATGAATCCCGCCACGCCCGCAACGACGGATGCATCGCGCAACGTGATACCGCCTGCGAGCAATTGAAACGCGCCATAGAGGCACGCGCCTACCGTTCCGGCGAACGTCAACAAAACCGCGATCCCTAGCCAAAATACCCCGGCATTTCCAGCGTGCGCCTGCCGTGCGGCGTTGGTGTCGGCGACGAACGTCTTGGTTTCCTCTAAGCCGATCCTCGCTAACTCTTGCGCGTTTTGGAAACCCATCGCCTGCATGCGTTCGCGGAATGCGGCCTCTTTTTCGTTGAACGCCGCCATCTGTTCCGGCGTAGCGTTCGCCACCGCTTGCGCAATCGCTTCCTGATTGGCTGGAACTTCAGCGCCGATAACGTCGCTTACCTGCTTGGCAGCGAGCGACACCAGCGCCGGGACGTTGCCCGTAGCGGCCGCGCCGATCCATGGGAGTGCTTTTTTAAGCAATTCTGAGAAATCCATGATTACGCCTTCTGTTTAATCCTATGGGTTCACAATCCAAATTTGTTGTTGTTGAGAATGATTCCTTGTATCAACATGCAACCATGTTTTCGTCGCCTCAGCGTTTTCCATGCATGTCAAAAGCGGAAACAAATCAGGATGCGCAAGCACATCCTCTTGTACATCCATGGCAGACACATCCTTAAATTTCAAATCCGCTGCGCGACCAAACTTATGCATACTCCAAACAGCGCCGGTAGTGGTTAAAGGATCGCGCAATCCAGATTCCTTGAACGTTCCACCATCAGCCCAATTGTTGATAGTAATAACCCCGTATCGCTTTCGTAACTGATCTAGCGTGCGTAGCAATTCCGCATCCATCAAATCCCATGCAAGCATTCCGCGCTTGGCAAAAACATCAGGCCCAACTAATTCGCGGATATCGAAATGATCGCAACGATAGCTCATGTACGCCGCTCCAATACTTGCACACGCAATTCCAGAGAATTGGCGCGAGATTCACATTCCTGATGCCGCCTTAAGCATTCTTCATGCTGTTTAGTGATCGTCGCCAAAATTCCTTGGTAGGTCATGTCTACAGTGGATTCGCCTTGATCTTGGCGAATAAGTTTTTTTAGCTGCACAAACACGACGACAATACCCGCAACGACCGCCGCCGCCCCGCCAGCATTTGCAGGGTCAGATAGAAGCTTGATGAGCGCGTCCATTGTCAAATTCCTTTCTGCGGATTGGCAATTTCAACGCGCACCACGTAAAGGCAATCGCCGTTACCAGCGAATCTGAAACCGCCGCTGGCAAGTAACCTATCTGCCACGCGCTCACAAAAGGCGTGACGGCTAGCCACCACATTGTTGCCGTGCCTAAAACAAAGTTGGCGAATCCGAAAATATGAGCATTGCAACCACGACGCAACACGCCATAAAAGCCCACCAATCCGAGATAGAACATCCAGCATCCCCAGGCGACTTCTGGCGCTAGCTCTGCCATGTACGTGTAGCCCATGCGCCCCTGTCCAAAGGTTTCTCCCGGCAATAGCAGCAAAATCCCGTACAGACAGAAAAACGCGGAGTAGTACCAGCGAATGCAATATCTCGCTGTCCACATGTGAACTACTGGTAAATTGGTTTCGTTTGGCCATTGCATGCTCTTATGTCCTATTGTTTTTATTGGCTTCCCTTGCGGGTGCAGTAATAAGCGTAGGCCGCGACCCCAATGCTATTTCTTGATTTCTTCTTCTAAATTTTGCTTCAAATCAATGCCCGCATTGATAGCTGATATTCCAGCAGACGTAGCGCCAGCGACCATCGAAAACGCAGTGATTTCCGCCGCGTGAGTTTGAATCCACACCACTGGCCCTGAAGCGCAGCCCGAGAGAAACACGCACAACACGATAATTTTTTTCATGGCGAATCCTTTACGGGTCTAGCAACACTTTTAGTTTTGGCAGGAGAGGAACAATCAAACGGGCGTAATCCACACCTTGCGGTCTTTTTACAGCCCCCGCCTTTAATCGCCGCTCGGTGCGTGTTTTAATTTCAGTCGTGAATTGTGGAACATCATGGAATAGTTGAACGCGGTTCACGGTCACGCCGCCATCCTCGTTCTCGATTCTCTGATCTTCAAATACGTCGTTGCCCGCCTCATCCACCACCGCGACAGGCTGAGTTTTTTGCGTTTTTACAGGCTCGGTGCCCGTGATCAGGGTAGGTACGCCATCACGCATTTCTATACGCTTGAATGGCACCATTTCTGTTTCCATCAATGGCACCTCAACCCGCTCATCAATTATCACATCCTCGTAATCTTCTGCGTCATAGCCAAAAAACACAAAACGAGGATCGACAGCCGCCACCTCTTCCGCACCTAACCCGTACCAGCTATGCGCCGGATTGTCATTAACACATAGCTCCGTATTTGATCGATACCAAATAGGTTTGAGCGAGAGAACCTTGCTCGCCACATCTGGATTAATTGGCTCTGCATCGCGCTTGTATTTCATCGCAGACGTACTGCGCGAGATCAACCCGGTGGATGAATCTATGTAGGTATTGGCTGCGCTCGCCGTAGTGCCATGTCCCGCAATCGTCCCCGTTCCGCTTACGGTGAGATTGTCTGCAACTGTAACCGCCGAGCCGCTTACCGTTAATTTCGGTGTACCTGCGATAATTGCCTGTACAACCCTGCCGGATGGTGCTTGCACGACGGTTGCGTAAGCTGTCCCACCGAACCACGACCCCGCCGAATTTTCTTTCCCAACGTAGGCTGTTTCAGAGTTATTCGTTAGGGCGATGTACGCCTCATTTGTGCCTGTACTAGCAACCAGTGACAGGATTGGGGCGCCGGTCGCCTTCGTAATGCCTACGTTGCCGGAAAAACTATTGGTCCCCGTGCCGCTTACGGTGAGGTTGCCCGTGCTACTCAACGTGCCGGTGACTGCCATACCGTTGTTATCTAATTGAGCATAAACACCGCCGCCGCGCATAACCCAGCGCGATCTCGTATTGGTGACATCGTGAGTGAAATATGAATAATTGGTGTCATCTTTTCCGAGCAACAAAATCGGATCAGTCGCGTGCAAAATGTGCACCTCTTTTGCGGCTGATGATATTGCGGGCATAGTGCCGCCTAATTCCATCAACGCTGTAGTCGTTCCGCCACCAGCGATTCCAGCGTAACCCGTACTGCTCAGCGTGCCGGTGACTGAGGTGTTCCCGCCTATCGTAGCGCCTCCGCTCATCGTCACATTGTTACTAGCGTCTAGGCTAATCCCAGCATCCGTGCCGCCGTAGGAAATGTAATTCGCGCCTAGCGTTACGTTGCTCGCGGTGCCGGATAGGGCGATGCCTGCGGAGAAGGTGCCCAAGCCGGACCAGTTGGCGATTGCACCAGTAACGGTTCCCGTGAGCGTTGGCGATGCAAGCGTTTTATTCGCAAGTATTTCTGTCCCCGTTTTGGTAACAGTGGCGCCAGTTGCCACAATCTGAAACTGCGTGCCATCATAGAAAATCTCAACCGGAGTCCCGGCCACCAACTCCCCGCCAGTACATGCCGCGCCATTCAAATAGATATTTTTCGCGCCGAGTCCATCGATATTGATCGTGGTCGCGCCCGAATTTGTATTCGCCGGGAGAAATATAAATTTCTGATTTGCGGCGTATGCCGTTATCACCGGGCTTGCGACTGCCGTTATCGCGTTTGTCCCGGCAATCGTTCCTAGCGTTGCACCCGAACCGTTTTGCAGTTGCGAGACCCGCGCGGCATCAGACGCGGCGACCCCCGCCCCAACAGAGGTAAGCCGATAGCCGCCAAACGGGATATTAGCTGTAACGGTCGTTTGTCCGTCCTTCGTTATGCACGTCGAAAGCCCCGTGGCGATGTCATTGATAACGTTATTAAACTTCGCCGCCTCAATCAGGGTGTTTGCGACCGCCGGGAAATCAGCGCCTGGAGGGGTGAAGGAACCGCTTCCGTTAAAGGGCATGTCTGCCTCCTATTGAACCAAATAAAGCGAGCCAGCCGCCCCAGCGCGGGCCGCTTGCCGCGCTCGCTCTTCGGCAACCTTGCGCATCGCCTGTGTCATTCCGCCAAGCTCGTTAGTACCCGCCGCTCCGCGAGACATCAAAATGCGCCCGATCTCGTCGCGCGTAGCCTCTGGCATCTTCACGCGATTCCAAATATTCGCAACTCCGCCCATCGCCTGCGCGATATTTCCTTTCGCAGCGCCGGATGCCACATTCACCACATCCCCCACGGCGGCGGCATCTAGATCTCCCGCACCATATTGCCGTGCCGCCGTTTGCGATCCACGGCCCACCGATTCAATCCCCTTCAACCTAGCCTCAGCAGCAACGGCGGCGGCGAATTGTCGATAGTCGTTGCCGAAAATTTCCTTTAGCTTCCCGCTGGTTGCGGGCTCTTTCCACATTCTTAGAAGCGACGATTGCCCGGCCTCTGTTCCCGCCTTGTCGCGTATTGATTGCAGCGCGCCTATTCTGAATGCCTCTTGTTCCGATGCGCCCATGCCTTTGGTAATCTCGGCAACACCGATTGCATCAGTTTTCATTGCCGTTCGGCCTGCTTTTATCGCGCTCTCTAGTTCCGCCCGGCTGCCGTAGGCGTCGCGAGCCTTCGCGTAGATCGATAGGCCGGATTCCTTCGGAGATAGATCGTCCATCCTCTTTGTGAGCCGAACGCGCAAATCGTTATAAGCGTTGCTTGTTGCGGTGGGTTTCCCAAATTCACCCTTCGCACCTTCGGCCAATTCGTATAGCGCTTGCTTTACCTTGTCCAATGATTCAAAGGGAACGTTGGCGCTTGACGGTAAACCGTATTTCTTCAGCGAGATATCCGAAAGGTCAACATGCGCTTCGCCACGAAGTCGTGCTAGCTTTTCGGCCACGCCATGGGCTTCTGGGGCGGCCTTCAAAATGGCATTAAGGTCATCATCTACCGCCACCGTCACGCCCTTCAACTTTTCGTAAAGCGGCTGCGCTGCTGATTTTTTGGCCTCGTCCAGTGCGTCCAGCGTTGCGGTGTACGCTTTCCCGCCCGTCCCTAACGCCTCGTCAGCGGCCTGAGTAATGCGCCCCGCGCGGCCCGCCTGCCGCGTGCGGATCATATTTTCCGCCGCGTCCTTCGTTCGCCCCGGTAGCGTTGCAAGCGTGTCCAGAAGCGCCCGCGTGTTCATGCCGCCGGAGTCGGCAATCGTCGCTTCGTTTCCGAGCTTGCCCATCCGCGCGGCGGACTGTTCTAGTGGGCTGGCGCGACCACTTTGAAATGCAGTTCCGCGCGCATCCCGAATTAAGGCTTCCGCAACTTTTTCCCGCGCGACGTTGGCCGCTGATGATTGGCTCATGCGCTGGGCAATGTTGCTGCCCACGGCACCCAAAACATTCCCGCCGATGTTCGTCCCTGCACCCAGGGCAGCGCTTATCGCCGCACCTTTGGCGGTGTCTACTCCCAAGGCCGCCATGTCTGCCGCAGTTGATTCTCCAGCACCGCCCACGGCCCCATACGCCGCGCCGGACCCAAGCGCCTGCGCAACGCGCGCCACAGGACCAACAACCGGCGCGGTAGTGGCTGCCGCCTTCAGGGCTGGCGCTGCCACTATCGTGGGTGCCGAGGCAGCAATGGAAGTCGCCATCGCAGTGATTGGGCGATCCTCTCGAAATTGTTCCGTCGCGCCGCGAACCTTGTCCCTTGCGCCTCGATAGTTTTCCGCGAAGCTCTTGTTGTCCCCCCAGGGTGTGAGGTTAGCAATCGCCCCCGTTATTCCGCTGCCTACGCCCGCCAATTCATCCAGGAATCCCATCGTCGGACCTTGCAAAGCGTTGATAACGCCTTGCGCGCTGGAATTCATCCGCCTGCCTTCGCCTTTTGCGCCCGTCTCCTTTGGAGCGGGAAGATCGAGCGCGAATCCAGACGGAAGCGGAGGAACCTCGTCTAACGAAAAACCAGGAGGGAGCGCAGGCGCTAGGGGGGCGTTGGTTGCCATTGTCCATTGACCAAATAAAGTTTTTTTCCACCTGGCCCGGTTGCCGTGGGAACAGAGGATGGGGCCGATGGGCTGCCCGTCCGAGGCGCAAAGGGAGTTCCACCGATGGCTTCCAAGTTCTGGTTATAAGCTTCCAAAGCTCCTTTTCCGTGGCTCGCCGCGATTCCCTGATAGTGCGATTCGACAACATCCCGAGCGCGCTGTATGGCGGTCAAAAGCTGGCCCGGCGATTTGAATAAACCCTGTCCAAATTCCTTTTTCAGTCGCTCCAATTCCTGATTCGTCACCGCCGCGCCGGACCTGTCTTTGAGCGTGATGTTGAACAATTTGGCAATGTCCTGACGCGCGGCTCGCGCTTCGGGCGGCGCGAGCATATCCGGGACGCCGGATTTCGGACCGCTAACCCACGTCTCAAGCTCGGGCGTCAGCTTTTCGGCTTGCCCCACAACTTGCAACATGGTGGGGAGTGAAGCTTTTTCTAAATCGCGCCCGAGTTGTTGCACCGCCTTAGTAATATTTGTGTCGGTCGTCCTGCTCCCAACACGCTGGCCAACAGCGGCACTCCTCGGTAGGTAAATAACGGCTCCGTCCTGTTGCTGCACCGGGACCAATGGTTCAGGACGGTTTGCAGCCCGATCAGCCGCCGCCTGCCGGTTCTGATTCGCCATAAAGGTTTGTTGCGATTCCTGCAACTCGCGGCGTAGGTCTGCCAACTCCCGCGCTCGTGTCGCCCTTTCCTCGCTCGAAAGTGCTGCATTTTGGGCCGCAGACTCAAGGACAAGAACCCTCTCCTGAAGCCTCGCCGCGCGATTCTCTGCCGACTCACTCGCTTGGAACCGTTGTTGATCCGCCCGCACCCTGTCTTGCTGCATCGTCTGCGCATCCAGCGCGCCGAGTTTTTGCAGCGCCGGATTCCTCGATAGCATGGCTTGCATAACCGCCGCCTGCGGGTTTCCAGGCGTCGCGGGGGTGTAGGTGCTATCCATCCCTGACAAATCGGCGTCAGAGCCCCCCTGCGAGCCTCCGTACACCTCCGGGGTGCCTTCCTTCGTGCGCTTATAGGACTGGATCTCCTGAGCCGTCATGTCGTTGTATCGCGCGCCAAGGGCGGCCATGTCCTTATCCGCCGCGTCCGCGCCTTTGCGCCCCATGTACGCCTGCGCGACCTTCGCTAGCCCCTCAAACGGGCTGATAGGCACCACGTAGCCGCCCGCCATGCGGTTCGACTCCAGCGGCGTGCGGGATTGCGCCATCAACGCCTCGGCAATGGCCTGGCGGCGCGTGAGACCGCGAGCCTGCGCGGCGATTTCCGGGGGCAGCCCGGAGGCGATCAAGCCGTATGGGTCAGTCTGTGGCATATTGGGCGCTCATTTCAGGAGGAATTCATGCGATACACCGCCGCATTGATCTTGGTAATTCTTTTGGGATGCGCGACACCGGAGCAACGAGCGGAACGACAGATGGCCGTTTTCGGGCCGTATTGCGACAAACTTGGTTTTCAACGCGAAACGGATCAATGGCGAAGTTGCGTTCAATCCGAGGCGCAAAACGCGGATTCTCGCGGCGCAGTTGCTGCCGCCGCCCGTCGAACACGGACATGCACGACGGTTGGAGCAAGCACGACTTGCAATTAAAGTTGCGCATAGTCCACCATCTGATAGCCGCTGGAGTGCTTTAGCACCGCCGCAGGGCGCACGGCTGCCACCTCATCAGCCATCACACCGCGCTCTCGACGCCCGAAGATGTCATATTCGTAAATGCCTATACCCAGCGGATGCGTTCCGATTCGCACGACATTAGATTTCAATCGCCGGTCAGAGAAGGCGGCGAAAGTTCCAGCAGGCGCGCCCATTGCTGCGCCTCCCAGACTAAACAAGCCGCTCATCATCGCGTTTTGCTGCGCCACTTGCGCGTTGTAGGCGTTTTGCTGCGCACCCGCCTGCGCCTGCATACCCCCAAATATTGGCGCGGGCGCGACTTGCGACGGTTGATAGTTTTGAAACTGCAACGGGGCAACCTGCGACCCGGAGCGAAACGCGTTGATCTCATTCAGCGGCGATTGCCGTAGCGCCATCAATTCCTGAATCACTTGTTGACGCGCGGCGGTGGTGCCTTGTTGCGCGGCCTGCTCTTCGCTTAGGGCTTGGCCTCGATTGCCATACATTTGGCTGTAGAGTTGCGCCTGTTCAGCAGTGGAAAGATTGCGATTCCCGGTCTGCTGCCCGAACATTTGCGCTTGCTCAGCAGCCGATAGCGTGCGATTTCCCGTTTGCTGGCCGTACGCTTGGGCCTGCTCGGCTAAAGCGCGGCCCCTAATATCACCCGATTGCCCGAACGCTTGCGCCTGCTCCATCGCTGCCCGCGCCCGGTTTTCAGAATCCTGCCCGAAGGATTGCGCCTGTTCCGCGACGGAACGGCTGCGAAGATCGCCTGATTGGCCAAAAGCCTGCGCTTGTTCCGTCATCGCTCGCCCGCGATTCTCGGATGCCTGACCAAAGTATTGTGCTTGTTCCGCCGCCGCGCGCGCCCTGGCCTCCGCACTCTGGCCGAATGACTGCGCTTGCTCAGCAACGAAACGACCACGATTTTCAGAAGCTTGGCCGAACTGCTGCGCTTGCTCAGCTTGCGCCCGCGCGCGCGCTTCGGCTGTTTGTCCGAACATCTGCGCTTGTTCGTTGGCCGAAAGTTGCCGCGCCCCTTGCGCCTGGGCGTAAGCCTGCGCTTGCTCTGCCGCTGATCGTGAGCGGTTGGCGTCCGTCTGCGCGAATTGTTGACCTTGCGCGCCCATCTGCTGGCTTCGCAGCGATAAATCCTGGTTGAATTGTTGATTGGCCGCCGTGCTTGCCGCAAGCTCAGCCTGATATCTCGCATCCGTTTGCTGGCGATCCAGGCGATCCATCTCTCGATTCCACGCCTCCGAACCTTGCGGGATTCCGCGCGCAATCAATGTGGACGCGGTGTTATCTCTGTCACGCCCAATATCAGTATTCACCCTCGATAACATGGCCTCGCGCACCGCGTTGCGCGTGCCGGTGCTATCTGCCATGGGAGAAAGGATGGATGGGTCGAAGCTTGTCCCCATTCTTGGCAATCGATTCGGGTCAAGTGTTTGACCCATTCCGGGCAATGCGTTTGGGTCTAAGCTGCGGCTCAACCCCGGCAATGAATTTTGGTCAAGCTCTCGCCCCATCATCGGCAAAACGCTTTGATCCAGCGACCGCCCCATCCCAGGTAAAGAGTTGCGATCAAGCGCAGCCCCCATCCCAGGAAGGGAATTCCGATCAAGTCGGCCTTCCATCTGAGGAAGCCCATTTGAATCCAGGCTTCGGCCCATATTGGGGAGGGAGTTTCGATCTAACCTTCCATCCATCTGCGGCAAGGCATTGGGGTCCAGGCTTCGCCCCATGCCGGGAAGTGCGCCGGGATCGAGTTCGCGCCCCATCTGCGGGAGCGCCCTCGGGTCGAGTTGCTGCGCTCGGGATGGTAGGCGGCTTACATCCATCGCATCAACGGAAGGCGCGCCCGCAAAGCTCAAATTCTCGATGAAAATTTTGCCCGATTTGTCAATCGCCTTCAGGCCACGCTCAGAAAGCCCCTGCTGACCCTGCTGACGGCGCTGGATCGGGTCCGGCCGACCTGGGACGACCCGGATTTTATCCCTCACGCCTCGACCTGGCTGAACGAGGAGCGCTGGGACGACGAGCCCGAACTTCCCCCGCCCCAAACCGGCTCG
>JAAOEI010000712.1_pt1 | contig 12608 bp, 8 predicted proteins | sample 7059261 | NCBI WGS metagenome assembly JAAOEI01 (sample SAMN14008812, study PRJNA610033) | viral metagenome | isolation source: viral particles filtered from seawater | place: China: Hangzhou Bay, Yangshan Deep Water Harbour | collected 2017-10-31
TCTTCTTCATACTCAAGACCAGGGCGATAATACTTCGAGGATCTCCAATCGCTTTCGGTCAGGACGTTGCCACGCGAGCGAGCCATGAAATTACGATTAAGGCTTTGCACCAGGCCGATCGAACTGGTGTCGAAACTTTCACGCAATCCGTGATAGAAAACGGTTCCGATACCAGGTCGATAATCTTCAGCTTCGCGAATGGAAACCAGGGGATCGTATCCGGTGTTTCTTTTGAAATACATTATCTAGGAGACTGTGCCGGTGTATTCAACACATCTGTTCGAGCATCAAGGATGTATTGATACAGCTTCTCAAAGTTAAGTTTGATTTCCGTCCCAGATCCACCAACTTTCGTCAATCCGGAATCGGTCATCTGGTATAAAGTCAGGCCTTGCCCGTCTTCACTATTCTGAAAAAAGTAATTCTCACTACTCATTAGCGAAGCATGAACATTCGTAGTCGTTATCGCTGGCACATCTTCCTTCAAAAAACGCATCAAGCCTTTGCCGATCTGAGATGTGGTGATCGGCCCCTTATCTACTTGATCCTGGCGATACATGCCCGGCCTTTGTGTGGGTGTGTCAGGGATTTTGTTTTTTGGTAAAAGAATGGAAAACTGCTCGACATCTTCTTCGAACGGCGTTGCGTTGAAGATATGGTATTTTTTATCGACCAGGTCCGTCATTGCTTGTTCGACCAGGTCGTCAAGTCCGGAGGTTTCCTTGTCAACCCCACCAACCACATACTTACGAACCATTTCAAACATGCTGAAACGCTCGTTCTTGTTGAGGTTGAATGCAGCTAAAAAATCCTGGAGCTTGTCACTATCTTCAAGAGCAACTGCAAGAGTCTGCTCGTCCTCCTGGATCATGTTCAAAGATTCTGAAATAGCACCTTTTGACAGATTCCTGGTAGCGTGGATTTTCTTTAAAACGACAGTATCATCCGCATATTCAAGATACACCTGGTCGGAGAACCGGACATTGTTTCCCGTTGTCATCTCGCTGAACATTTGACCAAAAAGCTCTGGTCGTCTGCTTTGCTCTTTCATCTGCTTCAAATAATTCGATCGCTCAAGAGCATCCATGGTTGACCAGTTTTCGTTGAGTGCTTCTACTTCATCATTTGTAAAAAGCCGAATCTCACCGCCGAACTCTTGCTGCTTCTGAATGATGAAATCCATTCGACTTTCATCGAACTGAGAAACTTGCTGGCCTTGACGGCTTTCCATGTATTGCATCAACGGATAGAACGCTGGATCCGCGCTACGTTTAGAAATGATGTTGTTCACCCTGGTCTGGATCATATTGTAAGTCCGCTCCAGGAATGCAGCATCCGGCTTGGCAGCATTGTTTTCTCGGTAATTTAATGGCTGAAAGTCTTCAAGGATCTGCTGGAGTTGAACCATGCTCTTTTCTTCAAGCCTGGTTCCGGATCCATATTTTTCATTACCGCCGTTGCTGGCATCTGCAAAATTTTGAGCGTAGGTCACCTGGTCGCGGATCCGCTCGCCTTCGAAGTCGGTGAATAGCTTGCCTGGGCCGACATGCTCATCAATAAAAGTGTTGAAAAAAGCGACATCCGGAGGGCTTGTGGAGAACTCGATTCCAAACTGAGCAGGAGCTCGCTTGTCTCCGGTCAATGTCCAGCGAAGAAAGTTATCAACCTGAACATTTAGGTCAGATTTACTATTGACCTTAATCGTTTGAAGATTAGCTTCAGCCCTTCGCATCAACCTGGAGCGATCGGTTGGTTCTAAACCTGGGAACTTCAGATCTTTCTTGCTGGTTTTTGGAATCTTCAAATATTCCAAGGCAAGTTCAGGATTCTCATCCACCATGATTTCAGCATCAGCCAGATCAATCTCTTTTGCTGCAAGCCTTATCCTTTCCCGAGCTTCCGGAACCGAGAAAAGCTTGTCCGGACCAGTATGCTTTTGCAGGATCGAAGCGATGTTTGCCATGCGCCAATCTGCTTCTTGAGCAGATGTCAAAAGGTTTTGATCGTCGCGGAAGGTTCTTGGCTCGAACTGGATCTCGCTGCGATCGATCCCAACAATGACATCACGCACCTGGGTTTCGATCACACCTTTCAGTTTTTCGTTCTGGCGTTGCTGGACACGACCTCGAGCTCCTTCGATCAAAACATCGCGCTTTTCTAAATAATCAGAACTGATGCTGTATCGATGGCGAGCAGCATCGGTCGTTAGCTCACCTTGCAGCTGCCTGTCGAGCTTCTCGAATTCCGTATAGATCTCTGACATCGTCTTTTCGACATTCATCCCCTTGCCTTCAGCATCCTCGACGATCTGGCGAAGACCACGGATTGCTGGCTTGCCATCAGCTGTTGCTTCTCGGCCTAAGATCAAGGCTCTGCCGACTTCAGCGACTTCAAGATCGATCGCTTCGTCTGCTTGCTGTAACGCGATTTGTTGTTCGCTGGAAAGGAAGATGTCGTCGAGCTCTTTCCTAACTTTCGTTGCAAGCTCGGAGTCAAATTCAGGATCATCGGTGCGGTCACCGATTCTTTCAAAGATGAGTTCTTCTTTGAGATCGTTGAGTGCTTGTGAAAAAGCATTCGCATCCATCCGATCCTCGGTTTGCTGTTCGAAGATCTTGGTTGCTCGAATTTTATAATCTCTGGTAATTTCGTCGATCGTTGTCAGGATTTGTCGCTCTCTTTGTTCTTTGATCGAGAGATCTTCCTCCTTGGCCTCTGCTAATTCTTTCCTTGCATCATTGAGCCGAATACGCCTTTCCTCATCTAAGCTCGCTCTTTTCAATAAATTCTTAAGCTCTCTGTTATAAGCTTTGTTTTTTGCTGCGTTTTCGCCTTCTTCTGGTTTGCTATATCCGTTGTAAAAAATATTTATGTTTTGCTCGGTTTCACGCAAAACTTCACTTGCTGTTTTTTCACCGCTTTCATATTCGGTTTCGAGTCGAAGCAGCTGTTGCTCAAGGTTAGTGACGGCATCGCTTTTATTTGTTGCATCATCTCTTGATTGCAGCTGCTCCTTCTCTGCATCTCGTTCTCTTTTTTTAGCTAAAGTTCTTCGAACGGCATCCAGGTTCAGCTGATTGTTTTCAAGGATGTATTTTCTTTCGAACTGAACCTTTGAGTTTTCAATAAATTTTTCTCTCGCTTTATCATCTTTCGGGTAAAGTTTTTCAGCTTCTTCTTCCAGATAATCGACAGCAACACTTAGTATTTCTTCTCTTGGGTTTAGATAATTACGATTCTCGTCAACACCTTCTAAAACTCTTTCCAATGCAACTTTTTCAAGCATCCTGTTTTCCGCTTCACGGAAGATGTTGATTTCTGCATTAGAATTTTCATCATCAAGAGCTTGAAGTGCTTCGAGTTTCCAGCGAGCTCCGCTATCGACCAATCTTTCTTCTAAAAGATTGACAATCCTTCTTTTTTCATTATCGAGTTGCTCTTCATTGACAAAGTTCGGCCCGGTGTATCCGTTTGCTGCGGTAACGACTCTGTCAGCGATCGTCCTAAAATCCTGTTGAATGGCTGCTTGCTTTGCTTCAGCATTTTCCCAATCCTTGTTTTCTCTAAGATCTAAATCGGTATTGATGATTACTTTTTTGTAATCCAACAATTCGGTTTCTAGCGCAACACTTCTTCGTTTTTTGCGTTGATTTTCCGCGTATGCAGCATCGTCAAGAAACAGGCCTCTTCTTTGGTTTCGAATGATGCTGCCGGCATAAGGAGAAAGGCTGCTGATAAATTCCGGAGAAAAGCCCTGGTCTTCCGCGGATCGCTTGTATCGTTGAAGAATGTCATTGCCGGTGACAAGCATCTGGTTTTCATAATCACCGGTCGGATCCAGCTGAGATTGCTTAAAAATGTTGAATCCCTTTTCGCCGAGCTCATCAGCCATGTTCGCTTTGAAATTACTCTCCGCAAGCTTTTGTTTCCGGCGTTTCTCGTTGCGATCGACCATGATCGCTTTGGCAAGAGACTGAGTCACATCCATCACGCCCTTGGCGACATCACGCTGCGCCTGGTAGAACTGATTGCCCGATTGAATTACACCCTCCAGGCTCGGAGGAGGAGTGATCGAGCTCGTTCGGAAGTCAGCGACCCCGGTTCCCGGTAAAAACTGAATTTGCTGAAAAGGTAATTTTGCCATTTTATCCTCTTGCCCAGATTGGGGTATCGAGCATTGCTTGAGTTTGTATCATGCTTGATCCTCCGGAGAGCAGGGTTCCCATTGCTTGATAAGGCCTAGATGAAGCCATGAAGTCTGCTTGACGGCCCATGTTGTCGGCTTGCGCGAGATAATTGTCACGGCTGATCCTTGCCGACTTTTCCATGTAATAAGCTTTGACATCGGCTCCATACCTGGTTTCAGCTGCCATGCGTTTGGTTTCATGAGCTTGAAAGCGCATTGCGAGCGTATCCATCCTGGCCTGGGTCATGATCGCATTTCGTCCTGCCGTGCCACTTACGACAATCCCGGAGGATCCAATTCTTGTGATAAAATCCCCGGTTCTTCGTTTCTTCTGATCTTCCATGAACATCTCACGGAACTGGCCTTGACGTTCGATGAGATTGGCCTGGCGTTCACCTTGCTGTTTGACAAGACCGGATTGCTCGACAGTCACCCCATACATGTCTTCAGCAAATTTTTTCCTAGCTGCTGCTTGCCGGCGAAGCATACTTTCTGTAAACCGGGACTGTTTGTCCTGGTTATACATATCAAATAAGGTCGCTCCGGCTTGTGCTGCGAAGATCGCCCATGCTGCCATAATTACTCGTTCGTTTCGTAATCTATTGCGAGCATCAATAGATTGAGTGGATAAGGTTGATTTTGTCTGATGTAGATCTTGCCTTCGGTGTCGTAGATCGAAGACATGGCAAGTTCACGATCGCCGGTGAAGAATGGCAATGCCGTGCCGACAGCATCTCCGGCGGTTCGAAAGACATCTTCTGTTAAATCGTCTTCCGCGATTCCAAACTGTAAACCCATCGAATCCAGGACTTTCGCAACAATCCGGTGGATCCTTTTTTTGTTTCCGATCGATGTTGAAAACTCGATATTCCCGACCGCCAATGGCAAAGTCTGTATATCGGAATCGTAAGCAAATCCAATCTTTGCAGAGGTTACTGCCAGCTGGGGTGTGATCGATCCAGCCAGGACAGTACGATCCGGCTGCACGGAGTTGTTGCCCAGGACAGTCACCGTTTCACCTTCGATGTAATGAAGGCCGGTCAGGCTGGTTGCTGACGATCCGGAGTATGTCGATCCGCAATCGATGTAATGCGCGAGGCTTTGATTCAAGGAGTTGTCATAAAAGACTTCCATGAACTCGACATATCGCTGGGTCACATCTTTTTTAAAAAGTGTGTGTGTGCCGGATCCCTGGTCGATGTCGATTGCTGATCCTCCGGAGGTTGCAGCAAGCTTGAACGTATTGGTTGTGGAGTCTCTTACAAAATAGGTTGTTCCACTAACCAGGTTCGAAGGCATGGTCCCGGTCGTCGTGATCTTGACCTCGGTTCCGTCAGCAAGCCCGTGTCCGTTGATGGTAAACAAATCGGTTGCTGCCGTAATGTCGGTATTCGCAAAGTCGCAGAGGAACTCATCAACATCGCGTTTAACGACGAGCCACAGCTGATCGAATGAGCCACGATCAGACGTTTCTCTCGGAATCACGGCAGCAGATTCGACTTTGGCGTGGTTGCCGTTCGTTGCATCGGTTTGGGTTCCTCCGATGGTGTGGATCGCCCAGGACTGCATCTGAAGATCGACGATGTAAGTGCAGCTAGCGACTTTGCCATCGGTTCGAACGCAATAAAGAATGGAACCAGGTTGATCCTGAAAGACCATCTCCTTGATTCCGGATTGGGTCACATCCTCGGCCCGGAGGGTTATGTCCTTCGCGGAATATTCATCTTGTTCCCGGTCGAATATAAGCTCTCTAACCTTTCTTCCGTTTTTTTGAACATAGACCATGTTGTTTCCGATCTTTGCCGGCAAGGCCTTGTCATGAGCAGCCCAATTCGAAATCTTTTCAGCGGTGAATGAAAAAGGCGTGATTGTCACATCATCCCGGGATCCATACATCTGGAAGATACCACCGGATGTTCCGATCGTCAGACGGCGACCTTCAGCCATCCATTCGATTTTGTCCACAGTATCAGAGGAGATCAGAAGGCTGATCGCATTGTCAGAATAAATCTGTTCACCCATGATCGATGCTCCGGAAGTATCAAAGTTCCCGGTTTGCACACCAAGAGGCTCGGAAGCCTGGAAGTTGTCAAAGTCTCCGGTTTTCGAAAAATGGACAGTCTGAGGTTCGGACTCTGTTCCACCGAGCACCAGCCTTTGCTGATAGATCTGGATTGTTCTTGGGAATCCGGATTGAGTCGAGAAGGATCCCAACTGAAACTCCGCAGTCGTATTCTCGAATGCAAGTGGGTTTCTTACCGTTCCGGTGATTGTTGTCGTGTTCGATGGTGCAGCAAGATCGACGTAGCCCCATTGGATCTGAGGTGCGACTTCCAGGTTCATCCGCAGCTGCCTTCCGTTGTCTCCGGATTGAAAACCGGTGTCGTCGTTGATGCCTACGATCGAAGAGGCGACGATGGTGACGATTGAGTTTTTCGGGATAAACTTTCGATAAATCTTAAAATCGCCGGCAAGGGTTCCTCCACTAATATCGATAGGGTCACCATTCAAGGAATTAGAGAGCTTGAAAGTATTGATCGTTGCGGAAACCACATAATAAAGATTGTCTTCATCAAGCGTGATCCCGGAAAGACCTGGTGAGCTATCTGTCCCAATGACGAAGATCTGTTGACCATTGACCAGGGGATGATTTGCCAGGGTAAAGGTATCTGTTGCAACCGCTATGTCATCTTTGGGAATGACCCCAACCTGGGAATGCCCGAAGTTCTTGAAGGAAAGTGTGTGGGTTCCACCACCGGAAGCACCTGAAATGCCGATCGCGGATCCTCCCATCGATGCTGCCAGCTGGATCGTGTCAATTGTCGATCCAACGACATAATAATCGGTTCCAGTTGACAATCCTGTTGGTAGAGCACCGGTCGTTGTCAACCTGACCAGCTGATCATCAGTCAAGCCGTGTGCGGTGATTGTGATCGTATTCGCTGAAACATCTACATCACTATCGGTAAACGTGCCAATCGATCCTGCCGTGGTAAAGGTCACCTTGAGGGTCGTGTCCTCGGTATTGACCGGCAGATAAGGCCCATCCTTGAGATCGAGTGTCGAAAACACCCAAGTCGTATCTCCGGTTCTCTTAAGCTCCCGAGGTGCGTGATTCGGATGCGCGATGAAGACAACATCAGCGGATTGAGTAAAAAAGAGATCATCCAGGTCGCTTGTCGAATAGGGAGTTGTCTCTTCCACGGGTTGCACGATCGTCCTGGTCCCGGATCCAGCTGAAGAAAGATTTAACGCATTGCCGAGTGTGTTGTCAGCCAGGGTCAGCCGAATGTCGGCTCCGGAAACGTAGTGAACGAAATATCTTTGGTCGTGATTCCACCTGGCGCAGCTGCTCCGGTTCCGAGAGTGAGATAAACGTCATCTCCGGTGGATAAGCCGTGTGATGAGGTGGAAAGTGTGAGTGTGTTGGTTGTGGTATCGACCGATGAGATCGTGGCTACATCTTCCGTGAGGACGGCATCAGTACGATAGAATCGGACATGGAGGTTTCCGAACTCGAGGATGTAGGACTGTCCTTGACCGAAGTTGAACGGGACCAGACGAACCTGGGCGTTATCCTTGGTTCTGGATACAAAAAAAGTTCCAGGTCTTCGAGCCAGGGATCCTTGGGGTAACGGAAAGAAATTGGAACAAGTTTTAAGTGAATTCTTGTAGCTCGGCAGATCAACGTAGCCCTGCATTCTGGGCGAGATCTGACCATCCGCAAACGATGTCTGGACGGCTTGAACTCTTGGCATTACAACCTGGCTTCAATAAACACATCAGAATAAATCGAACGCACGAATCCGCGCTCTGAACTATCCGCAGTCCTGGCATCCGATAAAACAGAATTGTATTTCAAAACCATGTGATCCCGGAGCTCCGGTCTGCCTGTCAAGGCTTCCGCGATTTCAGAAGCTAGACGAAGTCCGATCGCGTGGACGACCAGGGCATCAAACTCGTTTGGATCCTCGATCCGCTTGATGTATTTGATCCAGGCTTGATCGGCATCGGTGACAAGAAACCCGTTCTCGACATAGTGCTCGGAATCCCAATCATAAAGATCGATCACCCGAAGGCAATCGGTCGGGAGGGTATATTTGTAAGAAAATCCCCAGACCGGTTCGGTTGAGGATCTGGCAAGCTTTGCTCGAGTGATCGCGCACGACCAGGGGTACGAGCGGAGCACGGCATCACGAACATCTTCATAACGAAGATTGCAAAGCCGTGCTCTTTCGTTGTTGTCGGTCAGGCTCGTAATCTTCTGGTCGCCCAGGTTTACGAGCCCGATGTTGCAAATGTCAACAACGCTGGTCATTAATCGACAACGTAGAAAAGTTCTAGTGCGATTGAACCAGCTGCATCAATAGCAGCATCCAAAACAGCGACTTTGATGTCCAAGAGACCACCTGGATCCTTGGTTTCACTAGCAACATAATCCCAAAGAGGAGTTGCCGTAGTGGCAAAGTCTTTGATGACGGATGCGGATCCTGCTGTTGCGATTGAAATACCATCATTGATGGCATCGGCATCATCAGCATTCACCAGGTTGTTATCGACCGCATAGACTCCAATGTCCGCGGTGGTGGATGTTCCTCCTACGTTATCGAAATAAATCGTTGACGAAGGAAGGAGGATCGCATTCGATGGCAACCTTGCGAGATGATAAGTCGAGTTGACCGAATCATCCGAGTTGGTTTCCACCACATCGAAGGTTGATCGAACACGACCATAATGATGACGAGAATCCACGAAGGTTTGCTTGACGGCAACCAGGTCCGTGGTTTTCGTTCCGACTAAATGTACTTCTGCCATAACTTACTCCTTTCAGCTGGCGTTATGATTATGAAGGATCGCAAGCAATCTCGACGACACGCTCTTCTTCCAATCGTGTGGATCCCACAGTCATGGAGAAATAAACGTAGGTCGCGAAACGCTTATCGGCCCGTTCGGTGACACGCGCTTTGATGTCATCCCAGACACAAAGCCCGATTCCTGCACGATGGAACATGACAACTTGCTCATCAGAGTTAGAGTCGGTTCCAAGTCTCTCGGTTCTGATGAATCGAACTCCCATGAAGGTATCGATCTCTCCGGTTACCAGACCGCGAACGGAATTGTAATCTCCGGAAAGTGCGTTGATTCCTGAGAATCCGGCATCGGTGTTGCCCATCTTGGATCCGAAGGACATGTCCGAGAGGAGGTGTGCGAGTTGTTTCGAATTGACGACACAAAAGATGTTCGGATTGCCGGCGAGATCATAATCATCTGCATCAGCTGCTCCGAGGATCTTCTTGGCTTCCAAGAGTTTGGAAATCGTCAATCCTTTATCGCCGGTTCCCAGGCCATAAGCATGAGAGTTGACAGCGACTTTTTGTGCTGACGGAAGTGTGGTGGAGGTTGATCCATCCACTCCGGTTTGTGCGGTTCCGGTCAATGCCGAAATGATTTCATCATCGATGGATCTGCCCATTGCCATTGCTGCGTTTTGAGCATAGCTGGAAGCAGGATCGATGAGCATTCTGAGCTTGTCCTGGTCGTCGATCAAATCTCCCCATTGGAAAGACTTGGGAGTTACACGCCTCCGGGAATGAGGGGTGTCCACCAGGGGTGAGTCTGCATGGCGCGAAGTTACCAGCTGTGCAGCGGTAGCTCCTAATTGCTCCATGTAAACCTCTTCACCGCGTTTGCCGGTTTCGAGGGTGGTTGCTCCTCGCAGACGAGATCCCATCTGCTGAACGAGCATCATGATGTTGTCTGAATACTGCTTTACAAAAGCAGTTGAAATTTGCGTACTCATGGATAACTCCAAATGAACGATTTCCTGCCGAACATTTGGAGTTGTCCGATGAGATCGGGCTCCGGAAAGAACCTAGTTGCTTGAGGGTTCTAAAAGAATTGTCCTACGCTCAAGTTCCCAGGCAGGGGATTACACACCCTAATTTTCAGGGTGCAGGTAATTGAATAATGATTGAAATTCTTTTACAGCATTTGCGTGTTCCGGATGTTCTCCGTTCATATATGCAGCCATGAACTCGGGATCGGATTTACGCTCCGCGATCTTGGCTTGTGCCGTTGTTGGCGACATGCCTCCGACGAGGCCGTCATTTCCACCGACAAGGCGATTGTCTTCTGTCAGGAACTCTCCCATGCGGTTGAACATTTTTGCAAAACCTGGATGGTTTCCAAGACCGGTTTCCTCCATGAATTTGACGAGATCTTGATCGGCAAACTGGAGAAAAGCCCGTCTGGCAAGTTCCGAGTTTTTTCTATAATCATCCCCCCATTCCTGGTTCAGCTGATTCTGATAATGCAGCTGCTCTTGCTCATAGGCTTTTTGTGCCTTTTCGTTTGTCTCTCGTCCCAGGTTCCCTAGATAGCTGTGAAGCTTCGAGGCCTGGTCTTGAGTCAAGCCGGTATCGTGAGCAAATTGCTTGAACTCGTCTGGGGTTTCCGAATCGAACTTATATTCTGAAGGAGAATTGGGACGACCCATGCGGTCGTACAACTCATTCATGTCTCCGTTCGTCGGAACACGAACCAATTCCTCTCCTGGAGCTCCTAGCTTCTTTACGGCATGAACATAGGACTTTGCCAGGTCATCCCAAGATTTGAAGTTCCTGAGAGATGGTTCGTTGCGTAATTCAACCGGTAATGTATCCGGATTGAAAGATCCAGAACTTTCCGAGCTCGGGAGATCTCCGGAGCCTAGAATCGTTCCTGGTGATAAGACTTCCGGTGTTTCAGAAGTCGTCGAGGTCGCGGTCTCTTCCATGCGATTGTCTCTCTAATTGTTCAAGTTCTTCCACACTCACACTCAAATAGGAGATGATGTCCGTAATCACGGATCGTCTGCCATCGTTGTGATGGGTGTGGTATGGATCTCCAGGTCTGAAACAGCTGGAGAATACGAAATGCCGACTACAAAGATCGGCGAGGACACGCTTCCCGGCATCACTACCGAAAACCGTTTCATAGTCTGCTTTAACTTGCTTGCGCTTTAGCAATGTTCAGTTCTGCTTGAGCTCGGTTACGATCAGCCATCGATACCAGGTTGTCTGCTTCTGCGACTGCCATCTGGCTTTGCATCTGTTGCTGCATTGCCATCTGTTGTGCTTCGGCTTCCATCTCTGCTGCAAACTCCTCTTCTGTCTTAAAGACGGATGGAGGCACACGGAGGATCTCCGCTGCAATGGTTGCGACCCTGGCAGGATCCAGGCGACGAAAGACGGAAGGATCGATCTGGGCCATCGGTGTTAAGAATTGAATTAAAGAGCTTACGGATGTCATTTCTCCAGAACGCTGCGCGATCCCGACCGGGTTGGTGTATTCCACCTGGAAATCGGCATTGATCAAGATCTCCGGAGGCGGTGGAAGCATCTGGTTCTTGACCATGATGTAAAGGGTTCTTTCGACCAACGGGCCGAGAAACTCGACTTCCTGGCGAGATACGATCGGTCCTAAGATCTGAAGGCGGTCACGTTGCCTTTGAACGATCTCAGTCGCAGAAAAACGAAGGACATCTCCATCGCTGGCAGTCGGCCCGGGAAGCTCGAGTAGATCCAGATAAAAGGATCGGTTGATCGAGTCTCTGACCTGGGACATCTTCGCTTCATTGAGATCCGGACGACCTCCGGTCTGTAACGGGGTGATCCGATCATTAGGTGCAAGCCCGGCGCGGTAATAGTTTAATCCACCAGGGGTCGTGCGGATCGGAGACAGGAACCCGTCATCCGGAACGAGCAGCGGAGGATCCACCATCTTGGCGAGAGCTTTGAGGCCGAGCTCCTCCATCTTGTTCAGCATCTTCGTATCGGCAACCGCTTCAATGCCTGGGCCACGACCATAGATCTCCTGGCTTTGACGTTCCCAGCGAGATACCAGGTAGGGAAACTGTTCGAAGCCTGAGATCGAAAGGATCCTTTTCTGCTCGTAAAGCATGTGGATCGACATGAACGGCATATTGGAAGCACCAGGGGTATTCATGTTCCGGTTCTTCCGTGGCTTGACGATGTGAAGGCATTCAAACTTGTGGTAAGGATTGCCATCGTTGAACGCCCGGACTACGGATTCCGGTAACGCTTCGATGCCGAACTCTTCGACGAGAGCTTTTGCGGTCTGCTTGAACTTTCGATAAACCGTATCGATCTTTTGGTATTTATTCATCTGGAGATAACATTCTCCGAGATGATAAGTCATGAACATCGGGCCGAGGCCTGGTTCATCGCGAACCATCATCACACCGGTTCCGAATGCACCAAGGTCGAGATAGAACTCATGTGCAGCTGGATGAAAGTTCGATTGAGGCCGGTTGAAGACCTCCATGATCAGTCTTTCGGATTCCTCCATCCACAGCTGAACGTCACGATCCTGCATCACAGGCCGAGGCACACTCAGCTGGAACCATTTCATTTGCACGTTC
>JAAOEI010000714.1_pt1 | contig 12575 bp, 11 predicted proteins | sample 7059261 | NCBI WGS metagenome assembly JAAOEI01 (sample SAMN14008812, study PRJNA610033) | viral metagenome | isolation source: viral particles filtered from seawater | place: China: Hangzhou Bay, Yangshan Deep Water Harbour | collected 2017-10-31
TACAACCCGTGAATACAGAGTGGATATACGACCAGCACATTAAGTGCAGTCCGGAAGACAACTTGGAGTGGCAACGACTTGTCGGCCGGCCTCACAACCATCTTCCGGAAAAAGACGCTGCTGGAAACATCGTTCCTTACGGCACCGGACCACAGAGCTTGAAGGCATTCCGGACATTCTGTGTCACACATCAGCCTGAAAAGATATTCGAGATCGGTTTCAATGCAGGATTCTCTGCGAATGTATTCTTCGGGCTTGGAGTGAAAAGGGTGTTCTCTTGCGAGATTAGGAAGTCCAACATTGTCGATGAAGAGGCGGCAAAATTGGCCGCAATTCACGGGGAAGCATTCACTCTCTACAACAAGGCGTCATACGAATTGCTGAAAGAGCCTATTCAGGAACGATTCGACTCCGCTTTCATAGACGGTGGGCACGCTGTAAACGACATCGTCGTAGACATCACCGTTGCCAGGAGCGTTGGGGTTAAGAAGTTCCTGTTCGACGACTTTTTCCCGATTCACGGAGACACCAACGAAGCGATCCAGGTCATGGGGCTTACGGTAGACTGGATTTGCGGTAATATGGTGGCATGCACAGATCACGATAGATCAACATTCAAAAAATACTGCTAATGAGCTTCAAAGACCCACTCAAGATTCAAAAGGCGATTGGCGCCATGCGAGAGGCGTCCTCACCGCGGTCTAGGAATCGCGCTCGAATCAACTCCGTTTTCAACGGGGACCCTCCGTACACGGACGCCGAGGCGCGTGACAACAGCATCGACACGAATGTCAACTTCCTGGAGGGCACCCGGATTATCAGTCAGGCGCGGCAACAGTTCGTGAACGCGTTCATGAAACCATCGAAGTACTTCTCGGTTCGACTCGATGTCGGAAACCGGCAGTTACGAGATGGCTGGGGTATCACGGTGACGCAGAAGATGAACCGGATCCTGAAGCGCACCCAGAAGTACATGAACGTCATGGAGAACCAGTTCGCCAGCGTAGTGCTGCATGGCGTTGGTCCCGCGACGTGGATGAAACCGTCGGACTGGTGCCCAGTGTTCCGCGGCGTAGACGACATGATGATTCCTTCCAACACGCTCCAGAGCTTGGAGAACCTTGACCACTTCGCCGTCAGGATGAACATGACGCTCGCTGAGATCATGCGTCAGACGAAAGGCCCGAACGTCCAGAAGGGATGGCAAATGGGTGTAGTGAAGCAGATAGTCCAGAACATGCTGAAGAGCGAGACGAACACGGCGTCCGCTGACAACTACTCGGATTACACCAACTTCGAAAAGATCCAGGAGGACTTCAAAGAAAACTCCGGGTTCTGGGGTTCCGATGCCGCTCCGACGGTGAAATGCTTCGATTTCTACTACCTGGACACCAGCAAGGATGAGCCCTGTTGGTGCCGGAAGATCGTCCTGGACGAACAATCGACATCTTTCGAGACTACCGGACTGGCCAAGAATCAGGTTCTTTTCGACGGTGGAAACAAGGATTACGGCAAGGAGATCAGCCGCATTTTACACGTTCAATTTGCCGACGGCGCTGTCGTTCCTCCGTTCAGATGGCATTCCGTCAGATCGCTCGGGTATCTTCTGTACGCCGTCTGCAATCTCCAGAACCGAGTCCGATGCCGGGTTAGCGACTCGATATTCGAGCACCTCAACTGGTACTTCATTGATGTCACAGACTCGGACACGGAGAAACTGACCAAAGTAGACCTACGCCACCTTGGAATCATCCCATCCGGATTGAAGTTTGTCACTGGCCCTGAGCGACACCGTATCGACCCGAATCTCATCGAGCGGTACATGTCGAGCAATCGACAGTTGATGGCTGAGTCCGCGGCAAACTACGTCCAGGACCAAGACAGCGGAAACTCAACGCCTCCGACAGCTACTCAGATCATGGCCCAGGTAAACGCGGCCAATGCGCTCATAGGATCCATGCTAACACGGGCGTACAGCTACCAGTTGCCAGGATACCGAGAGGTCGCAAGACGGTTCTGCGAGAGCGACAACAAGGAATGCGTCCAGTTTCGGAATGATTGCATTACTGAAGGCGTGCCTGCCGAGGTGTTCCAGAAGTTCGACGCATGGGACGTCGAGGTTGAGACTGTAATGGGATCCGGAAATAAGATGATGGCCGTGGCTCAGGCTGACAGGCTTCTGTCCATACTCCAAACGCTTGACCCCGGGTTCCCGAGGCGCGAGGTACTAAGAAGGTACGTCGAGGCGACAACAGACGACCCCAAACTGGCTCAGATGCTTGTGCCTATCGAGCAGGCCAAAAACACGCTCACGGTCGAGAAGGCTTCCATGTCGTGGGGGACCATCATGACTGGACAGCCGGCCGTGTTTGCGGAGCCGTATGACCGGCAGGAGGCCATTGTGACGCTTCTTGGAATGTTGGACACCGAGATTCAACAGACGTCGCAGCTTCCAAAGATCGACATCATCTCTCTCCAGGGACTATCAAATGCCGTCGAGACTATCGCGGCAATGCTGTCCGACATATCCCAGGATCCTACGCTTGAGGCTCAAGTTGGTGAGTGGGGGAGTGCGTTGCAACAAGCCAAGCAGGCCATTGAGCAGATGTACGCTCAGTGGCAGAAGGATCAGGCTGAGGTCGACGGTGGAATGGATCCAGCACTGCAAGCCAAGGTTCAGGCCCAGATCATCACCGCTCAATCGAAGGCTGAGATTGCCGAGCGTAGCGCCGAGCAGAAGCGAGCGCACAAGCAGGCTGCGTTCATCCAGGATCAGAACCGCAAGGACGCCAAGACGGCATCCGATGTGGCTACTACCGACTTAAAGACAAAGGCGGATATTGCTCGAGAAAACCTAATTGCCATGAACCAACCACAGGAGACTCCAGATGAGTGACAAGCCAGACAGCGTGATTCAGTCGCCTCGTGACCTGTTCAACAAGAACAATGATCGCGCTCGCCGTCATGCAGACAGGGTTCGAGACGACGACGTGGTTGAGGCAATCCACACCGCTTTCGCTCAAATGGCGTGGCGGTTGAATACCCCTGGTGAGTCTCAGATGATGGCTCTCAAAAACAATGCCATGCGCGAGGGGGCGCGGGCTTTCATTCAAGAATTTCTGACTCTGGCGGAGCCGAATGTTCCAAAGAGCAGGAGTCGGCTGGAGTTGGAACCTGAAACGTAAGACCTATGGACACCGAAACACCCACAGTAGCCACTGAATATGAGGGAGAGACAGCAATCGATTCAATCGGAGAACCGGAAGCTCCAGTACCTCAACAACCACCATCACCACAACAGCAGCCTGAATCAAAAGCTGCACCAGAAGCTGCACCGAAGGCTGAGAAACAACCTGCACCTACACCAACTCCTAACGAAGACGACGACCTCCCAAAACCAGCACCAAAGCCGGAAGTAAAGCCGTCAACACCAGTCAAACAGGAGAAGGGTGAGTCTCTGGCAGAGTTTCGCAAACGGTACGAAGAGACGAAGACTCAGCTAACGTCGAAGGAGACCGAGATTGCGACTCTAAAGGCTCAGATTGCCGAGGCTCGAAGGAACGGTGAGGAAGCTGTCAGAAAGACGCTCACTGAGGAGTTGGATCAGTTGAAGCGCGAGCGGGCCGACGATCAACGCAGGCTCATGCTTGTAGATTACAAGGAATCGAACGAGTACAAGTCGCGATTCGTCGAGCCACTGAAGTCGGCTTGGAAGGACGTGGACGAACACATCACCGGCGTAAAAATCAGCATGCCAGACGGGTCCGAGGTGGACGCGAAGAGAGAACACATCTCAACATTGTTGCAGTTGCCATACGCCCAAGCTGCGGCAAAGGCGCATGAATGGTTCGGACCAGCGATGGCAAGCGCCATAATGTCGGACAGGCAGGCGTTGGTGAAGATTTACAAGGAGTCGAGCGCCGCCGTGAAGGAGTTCAACGAGAAGGGTCAGCAATGGCGCCAGAAACAAGCTGAGGAACACGAGCAACGGTCAAGTCGTGTAGTTCAGGAATTTGAGAGTGCTCGGAATGGATTAACCACGAAGACTCCAGAGCTTTTCACTCCGAACGAGAAGGACGCTGAAGAGAAGTCGTACTTCGACAAGGGATCAAAACTGGTAGACGCCGCGTTCAAGGGTATCGGATTCGAGGACATGGACGACGACCGCCGAAGCGTGGCGCTTGCGAAGACTCAGGCCGCTGTTGCCGCAAGGGCCGCGGCATTTGGTGTCATCGTCCATCGGTACTACAAGCAGGCGAGCCGTATTGCTGAGCTTGAGGCGAAGATAAAGGGATTCGAGGAATCCGAGCCAGGATCAGGGTCGACACCGTCGGACTCTGGCAAAAAGGTGTCTGATGAGAACCCAGAGAACGCAATTGACAGCATTCAAGGGTTTTAGGTAGTAATCGGACTGCGCTCTCACCCGCGCCTCCACTCCATCGGCAAAACGAAATCCGGGTCAGATTAAAATCTGGCCCGGTTTTCTTTAAATCGGATGGTTTTCTTTAAATCGGCCTCTTCTCCAACGCCCTATCAATCCTCTCCAGCACTTCAGTCACTCGCCTAAAATTTGCATTGGCGTCGTGAACGGCGGTAAGGATGTCCTTAGACATGACGTGAGACTTGTCGTTGTACTCCCGATGAAGCGCTTCTCGCTCCTTCATCATCGCCTCCATCATAACGACCTTCTCTTGCTCAGCCTTCAGGAGTTTGTCGTTACCTTCATCCCTTTTCACGACGAGGTAACGTACTGCAAACCAAGCCCCGAAAAGGTAGACAATGAACATTACGAGTACCCATACCCACGGCGATTTCGACGCAAGATGATCCGCTGTGTTGATTAAGTTCCCTGACATGTCGTTCGTCATACCATTCCATTATGGACCAGTCAAAATTTTAGGATCACGATGCGTCAGGTTTGATCAACTCAGCCAGCGACGTGCGCGCTAGCCAGAGGATACGAAAGTTAATGCGCCCAAGTTCCAGCTTCTGCGCGTTAGTCGCCGCTGCCCAATTCGATTCAATGGCGCGACCGTCTTGGAAGAGCTGCTTGAAGGCAGTGATTCGATTTCGCTCGTCTGTTCGCGATGCTGCTTCGGCCGTTGCTTGAATAGCGGCGACAGTAGCATAGTGCGTCTCAATCCTCCGCGTGTATTCCTCCTCTGTGACCTCGATCCAATTAGCAGGAATCGCGTCAGCGTCTTCGATCCGCTTTCGCTCGGAAGGATATTCGCCTGGAAACCCGAGCGGATTAGGTGTGGCTGAGTATGGGAGAATGATGATTTTCATCTTAGTATTTCACGTAGATGTCCAAGTAGTCCGCTGAAAGAATCCTAGCAGTTGTACCAGCCGATTTTGTTATTCCAGCAGTTGCGATTGAAGTGACTCGTCCAGTCTGAGGGATGTTCGCGCCAGATTCCGTGTGAACCAATGTGCCGTTGATATAAAATTTTGCTTCAGTTGCCGCTGCGTTCACATCAATAGAAAACGTGTACCAAGTATTAGCAGCGGCGGTTATTGTGCTGTCGGTTGTAGTTGTGGCGCTGTTATCTGCCACCTTACATTCGAACTTTCCCGTGTTGACTGAATGAGTGTATTGAAACCACACACCATCAACAGGGGAAGGAACCGCATCGTAAGCGCCAACCATCATCGTGTATGTGTCTGTTCCATCGCTCAGATTCGGCACCTTGCAACGCCATGACACTACTGTTCTTCCAAATCCAAAGGCGAAACTACCTCCAGTCCCTAACAATTGGTGCCTGTACCCGGTCGAAGTTGTACCGGTATTCATGTTCATTCCACCGATTCCATTGGCTCCGGGATCCATGTAAGCAACGCTTCCGCTGCTACTAAGGTTTGAGAAATCTCCAGGAGCAGTACTTGCAATTATATTGAAATCGTTCCTATATATATAATGAGTGTCGCCATTTACCCACTCAACTCCACTCGGACCATAATAAAGCGTGCTTCCTGAAAGCTGCGTCGGCGCAGCCAACCTCGCCCAACTTCCACCAGTTCTATGGAGCATGTCCCCGTTGGCAGCACTTCCCACGAGATCGAGCACCTGAGACAGAGTAGCGTCCTCTGGATCGCCTGTGCTGCCTGTGACACGCGCCTTGATCGTGCTCGCCGCCATGTTTGCCATCTTGGCGTTGCTGACGGCGTCGTTATCGACCGTCCACGTAGCTCCAGAGCCTGAAACAGTGATGTCACCCTTGTCTCCGTCAGAGACGCCACCTCCACCAACCACCGCCGTTCCGTCGGCTTTGGTGTACACCGTGACAACCCAATTACCGCTTCCAAGAGAGTACGCCTGGAATCGATCGCCTGCCGCCGTAGTGATGTTCGCTGCCCCAGGGACAATTAAAGACGTTGCATTATGAGTCAGCGTGAGAACACCAGTAAACCGGCCTTCGCGCTTCGTTCCAGCCGCCACCGTACCAAATCCTGTGATCGTCGTCGTACCTGTTATCGAGACCTTGTCGCTCGATGCCGCTCCTAGGTCCGTGGTCGTCGCGCTCGCCACTGTGGCCTCTGCGCCGTTCAGTGCGTCGTAAGCTGCCTTCGCCGTCGTCTGGCCAGTGCCACCCTTGGCGATTGGGACAGTGCTCTCCGTGGCCACAGTTCCGAGCCCTAGCGTCGTCCTTTGTGCCGTAGCGTCCGCGTCGTCCAGAAGCGCCTTGCCAGCGGCAGTCAGATCAAAAACCCCAGCGGTGCCTGAACCAGTGAACTGAATCCCCTTGTCAGCGGCACTCGTGAGTCCAGCGATGGCCGACAGATCAGCGTCGAACGCCTGCACGTCCGTTCCAATTGCAAGCCCAATCGTCGTGCGCATAGCACTCGTTGTTGTGTCGTCCAGGACCGTCCTGGCAGCAGCCGTAATCGTCGTAGTCTCAGGGACACCCGTGCTTGCCGTCACTCGACCAATGAACTGGTCCTGGGCGAGATTGGCCATCTGCGATAACGCCACAACACCAGCGTCAATAGTCCAAGTAGTACCTCCTCCTGTAACCGTTATGTTACCATAATCACCATCACCAACACCAGCGCCGCTCTGAGCCTCCCATACAAGCTTCTTGGCGGCAGAATCGTACGAAAGGACGTAGTTATTGACCGAAGGGAGCGCGTCTGTTCCAAGGACGTACATCAACCGTGTCCCATCGTAGTAACTGATCGATGACTGAGTGATGTTTACGTTGTCAGTGTCGGTATCTATCGCCAGAACTCCAGTTGACGATGCCGCCTGACTGGTAGTAGCAGGAACAGTAAGCCGAGTTGCCGCCGAAACGTGGGTCGCGGTGACATGCTGCGCCTTTGCAACAAGACACGACGCTATGAGGAGCAAAAAAAGCAGTATTCTCATTTTAGTAGATGCCATTTGGAGCCGAGTACACGTCGACGTAATCGACATCGAGATTGAAGTTTGTCACTGGCGTAGCGCCGCGTTTTACCCATTGAACTTGCGGCTTCAATTCGGTTGTCGCAGCAGGAAGATTTAACGTGACGTTTCCAGCATAATCACCTTGCCTAGGGTTGAGGTACGCTCGGAACTGACTTCTGTCGGTATTGAATATCAGCTCCACTTCATACCACCTGTCAGCTTGAACATTTGAGGCAGAAAGGAATGTGCCAGTTGTTTGAACACTACTAGCTCGTCCAACAATGTAGATCCGATCGTCACTGTAGGTTGAATATCTGGATTCTAGATAAACACCATCTGCTGGGGCGTCCGCTGGTGCTGAGGACTTGTCGGTAAAGAATCCCACCCTGAAGATGTACTCGTCATCCACCGACGAAGGCGTTCCAGAGAATCGAAACCGAACCTTCATCCTGTGAACACCTGCCCCAGGATATACTCCGGCATTTGAGTTTTGAAGCAGCGTGGCCCTGAAGTTATTCGTGTCACTCTGCATCCTTACGAAACCAACTGCATTCGTCGCCGTGTTCAGATAGCTGATTGCTGGAGGAGTGCCGTTGTAGTAAACATTGAACGGGTTAAGCCCAGACTCGAAACCTGTGAAAGATTCAGTCCTCTTACTTGACGGTAGGCGTCGCTCGTCGAATCCATACCATGACGGGCTGTTAGTCCAATACAGAACTCCAGACTCATCGAGTTGATCAGCCTGTACATTTTGAGCGCCATCCGAATAATCAACGTAGCGCACCAACTTGTATGTTTCTCCGTCGGCATTAGGATTAAGTTGATCAATCTTGACATTCTGCATGTTGACGGACGTCCTTGGGCCTCCGTCCCAATAGAACATCCCCTGCTTCGTAACGTATCCCCAATTCGCTCGGATGTCCTGGAACCTGGAATTGAGTATTGCTAGACTTCCGCCAGTCTGCTCGATCCACCACCTAGTTGATCTCCACAACAATCCGGAAGAGTCTGCTGTTGTCGCCACATCTGGTCCTGAATTCGCCGCTGTGAACGTGTTTTCGTCTATGACAGTGACCGTTCCTGATCCATTGAAACTTGAGTCCGTGAAGACGTTTCGTCCAATGCTCTGCCCCGTGACGTACCCATGAGGAGTAGTAGTCCTGAATGTCGCCACGTTGGACGTCCTACTAACATACTGTGAATAGTTATTTGGGAAATCTACTCCCTCGACGTGAAGCCCATTGAACATGATTTCTGCGGAGTTCAAATCAATCATCGATTTCTTGAACGCACTCCACTCGATGTTCAGCCGATTCCAAGTTTCATTGTTAATGAACGTGCGGTATCTTAATGCCCCCATCGCGGTTTGGTTTGTGTAACCGCCTGAGCTAGACTTAACGTAGATATTTTCCCACGTACTCCCGGAACCTGCACTTAAATCGAAAGCCCAATCTCCATATCTGCAATCCACGTTGCGAATGTCGCAATTGAATAGTCGCGCTTCACCTCTAGTGGTGTACGCAGCATCGTCGATGTTCTGCACGAAACCGCTGCCGTAGTTCACGGCCATGTTCTGAATGGTCATGAATGTGCCCCATCCATAAATCCGGAATGCGTATGCGTTGGTGTTCTGCTGAGGTTCTGAGATAATGTCCGACAAATTCCACCCGTTCATCGGTTTGATGTACAGCGACAGATTCTCAATCACGAACCGCGTCGGATCGATCAGCGTCATAAACGGCACATTCGTGGCGTTTAGGTACATGATCGTCGCGCCACCGCTGCCTTTCTCTGGATTATGATTACCAAAATCAATGTTCGCAGAGAACAGATTCGAAACTGTCAGTGTAGCGGTCGTCTGGTAGATTCCTGGATCAACCTTAAACTGCCTCCCGGTCGACAATGAGTAATTCAAAGCCTCTTGAAAATAGACCGTGTCGTCCTGGCCAGTGCTTGGAGGACTGTAGTTACCCTTCGCACCGAACATCTTCGGAGAAATGTATCCAGGAAATATCCGGATATACCTTCCTGCAAAAGTGGACGGTTTGATGTGAGATCCGTAGTTCGTTGTAGCAGCCGATGATCCGCTGTAATAGAAATTGCCACCGCCTCCATCGCCAGGAGAGTAGTATCCAAGGACGTTAAAATTCGTCTGAGCACCTTGAGGCGGTGCCGTAACCATCGCTTCGATTGTCGGAAACGACGACACAAACCTCTGAGCCGAGGCGCCAAATGTGAAAAGGAAGATGAGAAGAACCAGTTTTTTCATATCGCTTGTTTCCAGACACCGGCACCCGTGAAAGCATCAGGACGGACTACCAGAGGAGGATTGTCGGCTTCGGCACCGGCAGAGTCCCAGTAGAACAAGCGCCCGTAACCGTCGCCAGGAGTGTCATAACCAAGCATGAGGACTGTAACCGCCGATGTTGGAGGTGTCAGGGCTCGAAGGGCGACGAGGTTGTTTACCGGAGCAGCGGCTCCTCCTCCGCCACCGCCAGAAGTGAGGTTTTCGAGAAACTTGAGAAACTGACTGAGGTAAATCGCTCGAACGTCGCGCCGCGCCTGATCGATTAACGGTTGAGACTGAAGCACCAAGTCTTGAAACGATGTCGTGCTGGCAATCGGAGTACCGACATTGTACGCGGCCAAAGCACCGGCGATGATGGCCTCCATTTGGCCGTCGCTGACACGAGGCTGTAGAAGGTCATCAGCTTCAGTACGAAGCGTTGCGATGCTTGGTATGGCCATAAAGTTACGCCGTTATCTCGTACGCGGACCAAGAAGGCGTTGCGGCTGCGGCGCATGTAACCACTCCGGTGTAGCCTTCGATGGTCAATGAACCGCCAGTGCCGTTGGCTGGAGCCGTAGCCGCTGCCAATATGTAGTGGTAACTCACAGTCGAAGCGGCGCTTCCGAGTTTGACGTACAAGACGGCAGCCGCTTGGTTCTGAATTACGAGACGAGTTCGATCCGCATTCGCCGCGGCGATAGTCGTTCCAGTCTGGGCGCCGGCTGTAGTGGCAACAGTTCCGCCTCCAACGCCACCGAACCCCTGGGCGATTGCATTGAGAAGCGTCGTTTGGAAAGAACGATTCTGTTGCTCGTTGGTGCAGTCAAAGCATCCTGATTGATCGGCAATTTCTTGGGCGGTATTCATGACATTTCCATTTCCATTCCATCGTCTTCCATCGTCTCTCGCTCTTTTTGAGGTCGAAGCGATACCCCATCAAACGTCTCGATCTTGATGGCACCGTCGTCGGAACGCCTCCATGTCACTGTGGCCTCACCGGACTCGCCAGATAGCTTCAGTCCTTCGGGTGGCTGGAATGACACAGAGGAATCCTCGGCGCCGATCCGGCCCATTGAATCCATCTCTCGATGTCCTGAGTAAGCGTTCATAGGGGTCGTTTCGATCCACTCACTCGAATGGAACGAAAAGGCCCCGGGGACCCGCATGTGGCCCCCGAGGTTCGCTTAGAGCAGGAACGGAATGGAAACCGACGTGGAAGTCGAGCCAGTGAGCTTGATCTTGAGCGCAGTTGCGTCAGATACGGCCCAGGTGCCACCGCCAACCGAAGGCAGCGCGGCGACGAGACCAGCCAGAGTGGCCTCGTTGATCGCGGCATGGTCCACGATGTTTCCGTCGCCTAGGACGGTATCGGCTGCAACCTGGTACGTACCAGACTTGGCAACCGCGGTGAACTCAAACACCGTGGCGCAAGCATCGTTGTCGCAGTCGTAAGACTGAGAAGGATAGCCGGGGTCAGTGTTGCATGTACTCACGATGGTGATACAAGGACGGTCAACCTTGTGGAAGAACAGCTCCAGCCACTCGGGATGCTCAGGCTTCACCGCGAGGTCGAAGTCGGAGTAGAACTTGCCCTTGTTTCCACGGGAGTTGTCGATGGCTTTGCCATTGCAGTCAGCGCCGAGGTCGTTCGTCGCAAACTTCCATTTACCACCGTAATCCCGGACCAAGAACGGCATTTCGCTGTTCAGGGCCTCAGCGCGGAACGGCATGACCCGCAACGCACGGCGGTTATTGATATAGGACCACTGGTACTGGGCGTTGTTGTAGTCCTCATTGAACTCGCTCTTGATGCCGTTAGTGGCAGCGACGTTCTTGTAGGGAAGAACTTGCTGATACCGGCCGGCACTGAGCTTGTTGAAGCGAATCGGGAACTGAAGACACTTCACCATGAAGTCGCCGACGTACCCGCTGAATCCGTACTTAAAATACTCCTTCGCGGACGGAGCGAACTCGCCGAAGCGCCATGCGTCCAACAGCGTCGGATCCTGTTTGCACAGGTAATGGAAAGTGTCGGGGTCTGTGTGCAACTCCAGCTTGTCATACCCTTCCTTGCCGGCCTTGGTTCCGCCGACGAACATCTGAGGACGCACTCGTGAGCGCAGAATCTCAGGCGTAAGCCGGCCGGTCGGATCAGCAGAAGTTGTCAGGTAGATGTAACCACCAGCGTCCCAACTGAATGTAAACGTCGGCAAAGACGTGGTGACGCACAGTTTCTTTCCAGCGGCAGCAGCAGCCTTCCGCATCAAATGCGCCGACATAATCCAGGACGTAGCCGGCCGTAGGATGTCGTCGATAATGGCTCGGAAGTGCTCCTTAGCACGGGTCTTGGTCATGATGGCATCGAAGCACAACACGTCCGTACCCCAGGATTGAGTCTCGCGACCGTAAGTCTCCCGCGAATTGCCCCAGCCGATTTTATTCTCGGTGGGATCGCATGGAGTACCAGAACACGCCGTGCCAGACTTGGTTTCCCAAGCGGCGGTCGTATTCGGGAACACTCCGTGGAAGCGGTCGACAGTGTGTTCAACACCATCGTAGGCGTCCCAAGCAGTGGTTTCGTAGTACCCCATCAGTTCAGAATTGGTGGGGCGGACATCTCGAAGGATCTGTTTGTCGTAAACAGGCTCCTGAGTCACAAGGAAGTTCGTGTACTGTTTACACGAGATTTTATCACCATTGGCCATATGCAAACCTATGTCGCCTCGTGGTTTGCTTGGTCCGTTGGATGAGGCTATTCCGACCGGATTGCAGACGCTTTCACGTCAACAATCATCGTCGGCGGCGATTCCGACCCCAGATCGGGGGCTGGGTTCAAACCTTACGATCGCACCCAGCTAGCCTTGCTCTCGTTTCGTGAGAAGACGTCCGGTTGGCGAGTCC
>JAAOEI010000715.1_pt1 | contig 12574 bp, 21 predicted proteins | sample 7059261 | NCBI WGS metagenome assembly JAAOEI01 (sample SAMN14008812, study PRJNA610033) | viral metagenome | isolation source: viral particles filtered from seawater | place: China: Hangzhou Bay, Yangshan Deep Water Harbour | collected 2017-10-31
GTCGGCAACATCATCGGCCTCTGATCCCTCTCTCTCACGGGCTGCGCGGCGAAAGCCGCGCGGTCTGTTTCCATCTGCAAGCACATCTTCCAAGGAGAGAGAGCATGAGAGAGATGACTGTCGGCGCTGAGAACGCCGCACTCGATGGGTTCGAGCCTGAATCGCTCGACTTGATCCGCGCACCGCTGACGCTCGACGGCCTTCCGGCAGATCGCGCGCTCCCGACGCTTCGCCGCTGGGAGGAAGTGCTATCGCCAGGTGGGACGCTCGTCGTCTATGTCACGGACTTCGACGCAGTCTGCGACGACTACAAGGCCGGCACAGGCGACGCAGAGAAGAGCCTCACTCGCAACGGACTCTCGAAGTCGATCTACAACCGGGACAAGATCAACAATCTGCTGAATATGGCCGGCTTCGAGGTCGTCGGATCACCGGACGGCCTCGACTGGAAGGCAGACCGCACGACGCTCGCGATCAAGGCGGTCAAGAAGCGCCGCAAGGACTTCACGGTTCCCATGCGCGACATCCATGCGCTGATGTCGCTCCCGCGTGTGTCGTGGACGGAGACGATGGGCCATGTGTACACCGCGATGGCCTCGCTCGAGATCCCGTTCACGAAGTCGACGGGCGTCTTCTGGAGCCAGTCTCTCCAGCGCATGATGCAGGACATCTGCGCGAAGCCGAATCGTCCGAAGTACATCATGACGATCGACTTCGACTCGATCTTCGAGGTGCGCGACATCGTGCGTCTCTGGCAAGTCATGGAGGACAACCCAGACATCTTTGCTCTCTGTCCTCTCCAGATCGGCCGGGACCGAGACGCGGTGCTTCTCTCGGTCCTAGACGCGAACGGCGTCCCGATGCGCGAGTGTCCTGCGAACCATTTTCACGGAGACGCAATCGACATCGGACACGGTCACTTCGGCCTGACGCTGATCCGAACCGAGATGCTCTTGAAGATGTCGCTCCCTTGGTTCAAGGGAGAGCCAAACGATGCCGGCGAGTGGGGCGAGGGACGGATCGACGACGACATCTACTTCTGGAAGAAGGCGCGACGCGAGGGCCTTCGGATTGCCGCGTGTCCGAAGGTTCGGATCGGCCATCTTCAGCTCGTCATCTCATGGCCTGACGATGCGCTTCGGACGCGGCATCAGTATGTCGGAAGGTACTATGACGAAGGGAGGCCGCCAGAATGCATGACCTACTGATGGTCGTTCGGAACTGCGCGATCTACCAGCCCGGCGTTGGTCGGCGGAATCTTCGTCCTGGCACGATCATCAACCTCGAGCAGTCGATCGCCGAGCATCTGGTGCGAAAGGGCTACCTCGAGCGGGTTGTCGCTGCCGCTCCTTTGTTCGCGCAAGCCACCGACCCGCCGAAGAAGCCGATGAGGAAGCGGAAGGAGCCGAAGACCGATGGCGGTTGATACCTACGCGCTCACCTCGCTGGCGAACCTGAAGAGCTTCCTGGGGATCTCGGCGTCGACAGACGACACGATCCTCGAGAAGTCGATCGACCGCGCAAGCGACATCGCCGAGCGGTACATGGGTCGCAAGATCCTGTCGCGCGCGTATGTCGAGTGGCGCGATACCTTCGGCGCGGAGCGCATCCGGCTCTATCAGTACCCTGCGACCGTCATCCGTTTCGTCGGCATCGGATACAACGCGGCGATCACGGTCGGCGCGACGACGCCAACGGATCCAGCTGTCTCGGTCAGCGTCTCCGACTCGGCGGTCATCCTGTACCGTCAGGTCGCGGCCGGCACGGATACGACGACGACGCTCACCTTTGCGACCTATCCGACGACCGCTCTCATGGCTGCGGCGATCAACTCGACTGCCGGCTTTACGGGATCGGTTGTCCTGAATCTGCCTAGCCGCTATCTGCGCCGATTCAGCGGACGCACTCTCCGCAACGCGACCGTGAACCTCGAGGCACCAGATCAGGCGATGGAGGACTACCTCGCCGACCTCGATACAGGTGTCGTCTATGGGCGACAGCTGACCGGATACCGATCCGTCCTGATCGACTATACGGCCGGATATGCGACGACCCCGGACGACATCGAACAGGCCGCGATCATGATCGCCGCCTCGCTCTATCAGGGTCGCAAGCGGGATCCGAACCTCGCGAGCGAGAGCCTCGGCGGCTACTCGTACAGCCTTCGCGCGCCTGGTCAGTCGCAGGAGGAGGCGCGAGCGATCCTCGACGCCTACAAGGCTCTCCGATGAGCATCGAGGCGATCGTCCGCGAGTTCGGAGTGAGCCTCCACATCTGGAGGCCGACGATCGGCCGCGCCACGGACGGAGAGATCACGCGAAGTTATGCCGTCTCCTCGAGCGCGACCGGCTTCATCCAGCCGGCCAGCGAGGGGCAGGATGTCTTCGAGGGCAGGCCGAACAGCCGAACGGCCGGGACGATCTACTTTGCCGGCGTCGTCGATGTGCAGATCGACGACGAGATCCGCGACCAAGGCGCCATTCCTTCGGCAGATTCGCGAGTCTGGCGCGTCATCGGAGCCGTCAATCCTGCCGACATCGGAGTTCCGTCGCGTCTCTCGATGACGGTCGTCGAGGTCGTCGAGGTCGAGCCGGACATCCCCTACTCGCCTCCATGACCTACATCCCGAACCCGGAATGGCGGCGGCGTTTCAACACGGGAGTCCGTGAAGGGCTTGTCGCTTCGCAGATCGAGCTTTCGAAGCAGATCGTCAAGCTGCTTTCAAAGCCGGGAACCGGGCGTCTGTATCGCGCAAACAAGGGAAGAGGCAAGCGCGCCAGGAACCTCCGAGAGATGGGATTCCATCGCGCGAGCGCGCCCGGCTTCCCGCCGGCAGTCAATACGAACCGCCTGCGCGGGTCGTGGACGATCGCGATCAAGAGCGGAAAGGACCTGCTTCCCGGCTACAACCTGCGGGTGATTCGGAAGCCTGGGATGCTCGGATATGAGCTCGGCTCGAGCGTCCTCTATGCTCCGTTCCTCGAGTACGGGACGCGGCGCATGAAGCCGCGACCGTACCTGAAGCCGGCGATGCAGTTCGTTTCTAAGCGCCTGCCGAACATCTTCCAGGCGGCATTCAGGAGGAACCTCGGATGAAAGCGATCCTCGACGGCATCTGGACTCGACTCTCTGGTGCGACCGTCTACACGACGCTCGGAGGCCGGATCTACCTGAACCAAGGTCCTGCCGACGCGCTGCTACCTCTGATGGTCTATTCCGCTCCAGAGACGGGAGTCGAGCGGATCATGGGCGGCGTCGTGAAGTACACGATGGACATCGAGTTCACGATCTTCTACGACAACGGAGGAACGACGGCGATCCACACGATCGCCGATCAGCTCGCGACCGCGCTTTCGACAAGCGCGACGGCGACTGGATTCGACCGCATTTCGTTCGTGCGCCTCAATGGAGGGGTGCCCGCATTCTCCGACGATTCTTGGTCGATGACCGAACGGTACAGGGCCACGGCCTTCGACATCTGAGGTAACACATGGCGATCAACACCTATGTCATCGGCAACGACGGAAATGTCACTCTCGCGGATGCGGACGAGGAGTTCAAGGTCCGTTCCTTCGCAGCGACCCTGTCGCGTCCCTCGAGCGATCTGACGGCGTTCGGCGACACCGGCAAGCGTCGACGGGTCGGGATGCTCGACCTCACCGGATCGCTCAATGCCGTCATCGGAGTGAACACTTCCGGCGTGACGAACTCGGCGAGCTTCTATGTCTCGACCGCGACTGCGGCGCTGACCCTGACGCTCTACGATGGAACCGGAACTGCCGACGCGAAGATCGTCGCGAACTGCGTCTTCAACAGCTTCGCGTTCAACAGCGACAAGAACGGCGACGCGACGCTCACCGCGAACTTCGAGAACGCGGACGGCGCTGCGCCGGTCGTCACCTGGCTAATCTGATAGATGAGCCTCGAGAGGGTCTCAAAGGTCATCGCACCCGGAGCGGACGACTGGATCGTCACGCTCCGTCTGCGTTCCGGCAAAGTAATAACGCGGCGCGTGAATCCCGGCAGGATCTCCGAGGAGACGGCTGTTCGGTTCGCGATGCGCGCCCAGCGAGTCAAGCCGGAAGATGTTGCGGATCTCGAGGTCCGCCGCGCCGGCGAGGAGAAGCGGATCGTCGTGGAGAGCGACGACTTTCAGGAACTTCTGAAGAGAGCGAGGAGAGCATGAAGGTAGCACCGTGGCTAGTGACGCTGACGGACGGGACCGTCGCGCAGGTTCGCCCCGTGACCGTTCGAGAGCGGATCGCGCTCGCCGAGGCGTTCGCCGAGAAGGAAGCCGCGCGCGCCGCGAGTGATGGCAAGGCGTCAGGCATGAAGCCTGACGAGATCGCGCGCCATGCCTCCGATGTGCGCCGGAAGTCGCGAGTCGCTTCCGCTCTCATCATGGACTGCTTCACATACGACGGAGCGATGCGGATCCTCGAGTGCGTCGCGCCTGAATCAGCGGAGCGCATCGGGTCGCTGATCGAGCCGAAAGACCTTCCGTGGCTTGCGCTCGAGGCGCTCGGCGTCGACACCGAGGCGGCTAAGGCGTCCGAGGGCAAGCCGGGAAACGCATGAGTCCCGCGGTGCCTGAGCTGCCGCGGGACTGGATCAGGGAATCCCACATGATCGCGCGAGCCGCACCAGGACTAGGAAACCCGCTCGACCTCACGGTCGCGGAGTTCTCGCGCCATCTCGAACTCGCCGTCAAAGGTGAAGACACCGAGCCGAACGACTGGATGCGTCGGTATGTCGAGGAGTCCATCCGATGAAGGCCGGAGACCTATACATCGCTGTCTCGGCACAGATGGGCGCATTCAACGCCCAGATGGCCGAGGTGGAGATGAAGACGGCGCAGACCGGCAAGATGGCCGGCCTGAACTTCTCCGACCAGTTCGAGGCATCGACGCAGAAGATCGCGACGAACTTCGTGAAGCAGTTCGCCTCTCCGATGATCGTGGCGTCCATCGCCGACACGGTCGCGAAGGGACTCCGCGAGGGATTCAGCATCGAGAAGGTAGGCGAGTCGCTGAAGCAGCTACCGTTCGCCGGCTCGTTCGTGAACCTCGGAGGCGCGGTCTTCGATTCGCTCGAGTCCGTGCGAGGGGATGTGAACGACTGGTATCGTTCCGTTGGCCTCGGCTTCATGGCTGATGTGAACGAAGCCGTCTACGGCGTCGCGATCAGCACGGAGAAGCAGATGATCGCCGCACAGGCTGCGGCAGAGGAGCAGCAGTCGATTGCCCAGTCGGCGAAGGCCGCTGAGGAGTCCTACAAGAAGATCGCCGACATCGAGGAGCAGCGAAAGCGCGCGGCGATCAGCCGGGGAACTAGCGAGCGGCAGTCCATCCTCGAGCTTGCGCGTCTCGACATGGAGCGCATCGCGGACGAGAACCGCGAGTACATGAAGCTCCAGGAGGACCGGATCACGGTCCTCGACGGCGCCGCTCGCGATGCCGTGCAGCAGGAACTGGACGCGGCAAAGGCGCTGCGGGACGCTCGCATCGCGCAGGTCATCGAGGAGCGCGACCTCAAGCTGAAGGCGCTGGACGAGGCTTTCGTGCGCGAGACCGAGCAGCAGATGCAGCTTGCCGCAAAGAGGCAGGAGCAGATGGAGAAGGAGGAGCAGGCCGCGCGCGAGCGGTCTGCGAGGATGGCCGAGTCCACATCCAAGGAACTCGTCGGCGCGTTCGAGAAGCAGATGTCCGACCTCGAGGACCAGATCACGGATGTCGAGGCCAAGCGCATGGGCGTCGCCACATCGACAACGGCTCTCTCTACTGCTCTCGGATCCTTCACGATCTCATCGTACACCGATGAGGAGAAGAAGAAGAACGACGAGACGCTGGTGAAGGAAGTCAAGCAGCTGCGGAGGTCGATGGAGAATGTCGGCGCTGGTGGAGGATTCCGCTGATGGCTGCGACGATCTACGAACTTCAGGAGACGCGCTCGCTCGCGCAGACGAGCGGCAAGGTGACGGCGTCTCGCAAGTTCGCAGTCTGGGACGACGGATCCGCTATCACCGAGCCGGCGACGATTCGCGCCCTGTTCGGAGGTGGAACGCTGCCGGATGTAGGGGACACCTTTCCAGGCGAGACCGACATATACGCTGTCTCGTACGACATCAGGCACATCCCGGACAGCAGGAATGTCTGGGAAGTCTCGTTCTCCTATGAGAACACAGAACCGGGAACGGTCCAGCCGCAGGAGCCGGGGTATGTCGAGTTCTCGATCGACTTCTCGAGCGAGTTCCGCGATACATGGCGCGCGAACCCTGGAACGGGAAGCGCCCCGCTCGGCCAGCCGAACAACAACGATGTCGGCGGCGCGCCGATCGACTCGGCAGGCGAACCCGTGAGCGGCCTTGTCCAGTTTGCGAATGTGACGATCGGCGAGACCGTCCTCGCCTCGACGATCCAGTCGCGCCTGCTGACGATCGCAAGCATCACCGGAACTCGGAACAACGGGATCTTCCAGGGCTTTGCCGCCGGAAGCCTGGTCTATCAGGGAGCAAGCGCAAGCCGGATCGCCGTCGACAAGTACAGCGTGACGCACCGCTTCGCCTACGATCAGAAGTTCCATATGCAGCAGATGCCGGAACGCGACCAGAACCGCGAGGTCGTCTGCATCCGTGACAACGCGAACATCCTCCGTGCAAAGACCGTGCGCTGGGTCCAGCCGTTCCCGACGCTCGCGAACTTCAACCTCATCAGCGAGAACTTCTGATGGCTAACGAGATCACGCTCAACCTCAAGCTTCAGGTGCTGAAGGGATCGCTCGCGCACCTTGAGAACCCCGGCGCGATCTCCGTCGATCTGTCGGGAACAACTGCCGTCGGAGGAGTGCAGACGATCGGCGCAGCTGGTGCCGAGGTTCTCATCATGAACGATGTCCTATCGCCTGGATATGGCTTCTTTCGAAACACCAGTAGCACGAACTTCGTCGAGATCGGAACGGGCACGGGCGGCTCGTTCGTCCCGTTCGCCAAGCTGAAGGCCGGAGAAGCTGCGATCATGCGCCTATCGACGACGACGCCGACGGCGAAGGCCGACACTTCTAGCGTCAATCTCCAGTACTTCATTCTCGCCGACTGATGCAGTTTCCACGCTTCACAGATGGCGAGGTCGGCCGGCTGACCTTCGCGCACATGAACGACCTCTTCGCGCGCGTCGAGGCGCTCGAGAACTCTGCAAGGGAAGCAGGGATGCAAAGAGGTCGCATAGACCGCCTGATCCCTGCGCGCATCGTCGCGCAGGTCGAGGGAGGCGTCTATTCATGGGTCGAGGTCGAGCGAGCCGGAGTCACATGGGCAGACAAGCCGGATGGTCTTTCATCGACCGACCCATCTCAAACTCCTCCAGACGACAAGGCGTATCCGATCATCGGCAGCATCTCGGAGCCGTTTCCGACTCCGACCTTCATCATGCCGCAGTATCGGAAGGAGGGCGGTCTCTACTACCTTCCGACAGCTCCAGGAGCAACTGGTGCGGCGCCTTACCGTATCTTCAACTTCTCGAACCTTGTACAAGGCAAGTCGTGGCTGTACGGACTTCAGAAGCAGAAGATCGTGACATCGTCTGGGGCTCCTTCGTTCGCAGACGACGCGAGTTCATCTCCTGTAGTCGGGATCAATGGAGCGGAGAACCGTACCGATCCCGGATACAACATCGCTACGAACACGCTGTATGGCGTCGGTTGGGCGCGTCCTCCTGAGGGATTCGTGACGCAGCGAAACCCGATCCAGATCGGGATCATCGTGCAGGCCGTGCCGATCGCAGGCACCGCCTTCTACAGCTTCTCGATCGGCAACGGCTATACGACCGTCTGCCAGTAGGTTCCTCCGATGTTCATGCACTCCTGCTGCTGCGACGAGCCGGGGAATCCGCTGATCTGCGACCCGTTCGAGGACGCCTGCGGATCCGCCGTCCTGTTCTCTGGAGCAGGATGCAGCGCGACTGTCGACCGTGAGATCGTCTGTCCACGCTGGTGCAGCGGTGGAACGGACATCGGTCCGCTCGTCACTAGATCGGGACGATCCGTTTCCATCCAGTTCGATCCTACTCCTCTATCGCTTGTCTCTCAGGGAAACAGCAGATACTTCACCGGATCCGGCTTCGCATCTGTTCAGATGGAGGCGACTGGTCGATGGGCGCGTGAGGAATGGGAGGACTGCATCGGAGGAAACAATATCCTCAGATGCGCCCCATATTCGCACTCGTTTACGCATACGGTTTCGACTGCGATCCTGCTTTCATGCGCTCAGGAACTCGGTACGCTCGCGCAGTTCGCGGCGTTGCCATGCACGGTGGCTCCTGCGTCGGACGACATCGGATACCTCACGCTCTACGCAAGCAGCTGCTTCAAGGTGGACAACGCAAGCAGGTTCTACATGGAGGTACCGACGCTGGGACCTGTTGCGGGACGGTACATCTGCGACTCAATCGACGCCTATCTCGATGCGCCCAGAACCGGCTGGCTTTGGTACGCCTACTACAAGAAGGGCGATTGCATACTCCGACAGCCTCCACTCATCTGGCGTCCGTATGCCGGCGGCTCGGCCAACTTCCAGCCTTCGGTCAGCCAGTCGTCGGTTCAATGCACACCGATTCCAGGCACCTTCTTCGACTCCACGCAGAGCGACTTTGCAGTCCGTATCTCCCCGACCTGCGACTTCGACTGGGAGCGGAATGAGTCGTGGAGCTCCGTCTATCCTGGAACCTGCGAGCCTGTTCCGGGCGCAACATATGGCCCGGTCGCAAACTGCAACGCCGTCAAGTCTGGCTACTGCCAGCAGACGAGCGTACAGATGGGAACGGTCTCGATCACATGAGCTGCAAGCACAACGACGGGAGCGGATGCTCGCTGGGCCTCTACGGTGGCCGTCCTTCGCCGGGAGTCTGCTCGATCTGTCCTTCGTATGACGGACCTCATCGAGGAGTCGGCGATGTCGTTCACGCCGTCGCAAGGTTTACGGGAGCATCGAGAGTCGCAAAGACGCTCGAGAGCATGACCGGGAAGCCGTGCGGATGCGCCGAGCGTCGAGCCGCGCTCAACGCCGCCGCGCCGTTCTCCGATGAGGCTAGCAGATGAGCGCGATTCCGAACCAGATGTACCGGAACGACATGGCCTCGAGGAAACTGGCGTCCGATCTCCTGACCACAACGGAAAGGCCGATCTACACGGTTCCAAGCGGCAAGCGATGCACGATCATGCTTGTGAGTGCGACGAACACGCACTCCGGGACATCTCATCTCTATGTGTACCACACGCGACCGAGCGAGGCTGCTTCCACTCGGAATGTCCTCTACTACGACCTCCTGATGCCGACAAGGAGCGTGATACAGGATCCGGGTCCGTTCTATCTGGGACCCGGTGAAAGCATCTGGGCGAAGGCATCGACGGCGAACCATCTCGCACTCACTCTGTACGGGATCGAGGAATAACCGATGGCTCTGGTCTACGACGGCTCGAACGGACTCTTCACTCGCCTCGGAAAGATCATCTATCTGATGGATCTCGTCCGAGGCTACCAGTCGACGATCGTCACGGAGATCGGAGACATCAAGGCCGAGTACACCGGGACGACGGCGTACATGGTCGCCGCGCTCGGAGATGCCGAAGCTCAGGCAAGGTCGCTCGATCCGCTGCTTCAATCGCTCCAGGCGGCTGCTGCCACTACGCTCGTCGAGATGTGCTACGCAGAGGCTACTGCCGGCAACGCGAACGCGATGCTGAACAAGTCGACGCAGGACGCTCTTGTCTGGCTGATCAAGCAGATGAAGACCGACAGCGAGACGATCGAGCGGAACACGGTCGGCAAGGGAACGCTGACGGCGGACGGCACGAACAACGGCAACGGAACCGTCGTCGAGCTGCTCGAGACTCCGAACATCCTGCTCGGCAACTCCGCGAACTGGCCGAACATCCGCGCCGAGGTCCTCGACATCCGGTGCATCAGCGACGCGCAGAACGGCGCGATCGCTCGAGGAAGCGAAATCTTCCAGATCCGCGGACAGCCGGCGTTCGAGACTCTTGATCGTCGTTTTCCGGCTGGCTCCGGCCGATCCATACAGGCCGTGGCTCTCTGCGCGACGGTCGATTCCGGTCCTCGGTACCAGAACATCCTCACGAACAGCGACTTCGAGACGCAGACCTCGAATGTGCCTGACAACTTCACGGTCTCGAGCGGCACCGCCGGAACCGACTTCCTTACGGAGACGACGGCTGCGAATGTGTACCGGGGCGCTTCCTCGATCAAGGCGGCTGCGACCGGGACGACCTGGAAGATCCGCCAGCAGCTCGGAGCTGGGGCCGGGACGGTCGGCAAGCTCACGCCGGATCGGCCGTATGTCATCGCGTTCGCCGCGAAGAAGGACGCCAGCGCGACTGGAACGATCCGAGTCTCCGTTCAGGATGGATCCGGCAACATCCTCGGCGGCGGCACATTCGCCGCGACTGCGGCTCACGGCGCGCTGACGACTTCTTTCAGTCTCGTCACGGCTACGGTCTTTGCACCGCGCGTCATCGCGACCGACACCTATCTCGTCGTCGAGACGACGGTCGGGGTCGCGACGGCTGCGATGTACATCGACGAGGTCATCATCGCGGAGATGGTGCAACTCGCGCCGGGATCGCAGTATCTCGCGATCCTGAGCGGTTCGACTGACTTCGACGCCGACGACAACTTCTCGTATACATTCACGAACACGGGAAACGGCGCCTTCGCCGTCGCCTTCGACCGCCTGTTCGATATGTACGGGATCGGCCTCTGCCTCCCCGATGCCGCGTCGCCTGGTGAGACGATCGCGGATTCGCTCATCGCCTGAGATGCTCGAGCAGCGAGTGCCGAGCCTGCGAGACGAGGATCCGCAGCTCGTCGTCGTCGCATAGGTCGAGCGTCAGCGTCAGCAGGTCATAGGTTTCCCATGAGAGGGACGCGAGGCCGAACGATCGGCAGGCGTCCCGTCGCACCATGCCGGCGTGAATATGCACGGCGCGGATGGATACCAGCGCCTCGCGCGCGGCCTGCTGCACCCGTGTCGCGAGGAACTTCTCCGGCAAGTTCGCTGGACATTTTCTGTGGATTTTCCCGTCTCCATCCGATAGAGTAGCAGCACAACCCCGGCACGATGCCGGAGAAATGGAGACACAATGAGCGAAATCGTGCTTTTGAGGAATCAGCCTGATCGGCTGCGGGAACTGCGTGACTCGGTCGCGAAGGGCGCGTCCGATGCGGAGTTCGGCTTCTTCGTCTCGGTCTGCGATCGGCTGGGCCTTTGCCCGTTCAACCGCCAGATCTTCCTGATCGAGCGGTGGGACTCGCAGCTCGGCCGGAATGTGAAGACCCCTCAGGTCTCGATCGACGGCTTCCGGCTCGTCGCGCAGCGGAGCCGGGAGTACCAGGGCCAGACGCAGACGATGTGGGCCGATTCCGAGGGCCGCTGGTCGGACCTCTGGACGAGCGCCGATCCGCCGTTCGCCGCGAAGGTCGGAGTCTGGCGGGACGGCTTCAAGGAGCCGCTCATCGCCACGGCGCTCTGGAGCGAGTACGCCGCTCGGAAGAAGGACGGCTCGGTCATGCCGATGTGGAAGAAGATGCCGGCGCTGATGCTCGCGAAGTGCGCGGAGGCGCTCGCGCTCCGCAAGGCGTTTCCGGCGGAACTTTCCGGCCTGTACACGACCGACGAGATGGCGCAGGCGAGCGTGATCGAGGGCGAGTCGTTCGAGGTGGATCGGCCGCGCGCACATCCGAAGGCGAAGGCGCTGCCGACCTCGCAGGACCGAGCCGCCGAGGCTGCGGCGCTGATGGATCCGACTCCGGTCGGCCAGCCGGCGCGGCCGGCGGTCATCGAGGCGAAGGCGCTTCCGGCAAAGGTGCCGGAGACGGTTGTCCTGGGACCGGACGCGCTCGGCGAGCAGGTCGGCCGCTGGTGGAAGGTCGCGGTCGGCGGCACGGTCTACGCCGCCGACGAGAAGGTCGCGAGCGTCCTCGAGGCGAACCGCGCATTCGGTGTCTCGGTCGTCGCCCGGGTGCAGGACACCGGGAAGACCCCGCGCATCTCCGAGATCCTGCGGGATGCGACCCCGGAGGAGGTGCAGCGTGGAGCGGCTTGACCTACCAGGAACGGCCTCGATCCGCTCCCAGATCGGGATCGAGCAGGAGGACCCGGCCGTCTTTCACCCGTACAGGGTCGCAGAAGCCGTCCGCGCCGCCGATGTGCTGTCGGTGGATTCGGAGGTTCCGAGGCCCGTGCGTCGGCTCCTGCGCGTCGGGCTGGCGCTCGACCTTCGTCCGGGGCACCTCACGCTGACCAAGTCGGAACTCGGTCGCCGGCTGGCGCTCGATCGCCGCACGGTCAAGGCTCGCGAGCTTGCGTGGGAGTCGCTCGATCCGCTGCTCCGGTTTGAGCTGGTGCGCCGCGCCAGCGTGATGATCCTGATGTGGCGCGGAACGAAATCCGAGAGAGGGGCCGCGATGTAGCGGAAACCCGGCCTGTACCTACCGGGCTATCTCCATCCCCTCGCTCCCGCGTCTCGAAAGGAATAGAGCCTTCAAAGCGCGAGCGGGGGGATG
>JAAOEI010000716.1_pt1 | contig 12548 bp, 16 predicted proteins | sample 7059261 | NCBI WGS metagenome assembly JAAOEI01 (sample SAMN14008812, study PRJNA610033) | viral metagenome | isolation source: viral particles filtered from seawater | place: China: Hangzhou Bay, Yangshan Deep Water Harbour | collected 2017-10-31
GTCGGCCACGGCTAGCCTCTAGTGTGTGGTGTCGGTGGTCGCAGTCGCATCGACGCAGGGCGAGACATCCCACGCCGCATCGCTCGCGGTGCAGTCGGTCGGGATCGGGGCCTCGGCATTGACGGGTGGCCACGGTGCGACAACAGGCGCAGGCGGTGCGGGCTGCTCGGGCGCTGCCGAGGTGAACGCAACCGCCGACAGGACCGCGCCGACGACTGCTGCCGCCAAGCCCTGCTGCCACGGCTTGCTGCTGTCGAGCCGATTGGTTGCATGCTTGACGTTGAGCGCGATTGCATCAAGGACCGCCCACAGCAGCGGGGCTTTCTGTTTGACCTCAACCGGCACGAGCGCGCAGGCAGCGGCGTTGATTGTGAGCAGGGCCGCAATACAGCCCTCAGGCGACAGGTGCAACATCGGGTGTCTCCTTGGGTACGCAGAAAATAACGCCGTTGGGGCGCTTGTCGCTCGGGCCGTCGAACAGCACCGGCTGACGGTGCAGGCGGATGCCGTTTTGCGACGACGAGCAGTCGATCGCGGTCTTCTTGACGGGATCGACGACGATGCCCACGTGGCCGGCGTGACGCCGTGCAGGCTTGCCCGGCACTTGTTCCCATCGGCCGCCGTAGACTGCAATGCAGCCCGGCACCGGCTCGGGGATCTGCCGGAATTTGCTTTGACGGCCGACGGCATCCGCACGGATCCAGTCCGTGTTGCGGTCGCGTTTGGCCTCGCCGAGGACGACCCACAGAAACGCCGAGCAGTCAAGCCGACCGTTCTGCCGCGAGTCCTGCCCGCCCATCTGGTAGGTGATATCCCTGCGTCGTTTCGCCCAGTTCTGCGCGATCAGCAGGATCTCGTCGAGCGTCATCGCTTGGCCTCCAGACGGATGATCGCGCTATTGTGCGTCAGGGTTTGCTGCTCAAGCACCTGCACGCGCTGGTCGATTCGGTTGACGCTGTCGGTCAGTGCGACGACGCGGCTGTCGTGTTCGCTCGTCCACTTCGCGACCTTCCAGACGCCCGTGCCGAGGTACACAAGCACCGCCGTCGCGACGCCGCCGATGCCGGCGAGGATGGGCCAGACCTTGATCAGTGCATCGAGCATGGCGACCCCCTTAGACCGTCAGCGCCCAGCCGTCGCATTGCACGCTGCTGCCGTTGACGCTCACGCGCAGGGCGATACGGTCGATCCCGCGCACGTCGAGGATGCTGCGCACGGTCGTCGACGCGAGCATTGAGAGCGTGCCCGAGGTGCCGAACGGCTGGAACAGCGACCACGCACCCGACACCGAGTCGTATGCGTATAACTGCCAGCTCGTCGCACCCGCGCCGCAGGTCGTGACGACGTGCAGGACGCTCGCGCCGGTGATCGAGTAGCCGTCGGTCGCCGTGGTCGGGGCCGCAGGACCGGTCGCCGCAGTGTTGACGATACGGCGCAGGGCCGCGGTGGCACCGGCGAGGACCGACGTGCCGCTTGACGCAAGCGCGATTGTGCCGTCGGTCGCGGTGACATATTGCAGGGTGTCGGACATGACATCCGTGCCGTCCGCAAATGTCGCCGTGTCGCCCACCTTGGCGAGCAGCGCAGCGCGCGCGATCTCGACCGCGCCCTCGTTCTTGGTCAGGGTGACAGGCAGGACGCCCGAGGCGGCCACGCGGTAGATTTTGCCGGGGATAAGTTCAGTCGCCATGGTGTCTCCTTACGGGTCTTCGCCTGCTTGGGCGTAATCGAATTCGCACGTCCATCGGATTGTCGTCGCTGCAATGCCGGTTGCCGTCACAACAACGTCGCCGCCGCTTGCGGTAACTGCGACATTGATCGCATTGAAGCCGACACCGGTGTGATATGTCGGCGTCGAACCGCCGGGGCCGAACACGCCGCCGCTGTTGTAGACCGTGACAGTACCAGCATCCTTGTCGATCATTCCGTCGCCAAGCCAGACCGCGTATTTGCCCGCGCCATCCTTGGCTGCGACTTTGATCCGCACCGCCATGACGCGGTAGTCGGTCGGCGTCCAGTTGAGACCCGTGCCATCGATTGCGTTGGTGCACAGGCGCGTCGCGGTCGCGTTTGTCGTGCGCGCTTGGAGCAGCACGCTTCCAGCTTGGTGCTTGCCTTTGTCTGTCTTGAGCAACGAGATGTCGCAAAATCCAGACCGCACCGATTCGCCGCGGTTGGTCGCGACTGCGCCGATTCCGTGCGCCTCAGAGTAGTCACCCGACGCCGTGACGAGTTCGCCCATGGCATCCGAGGCTGTACCGCTTGCAGTGACGTCACCGTTGACCGCGTTGTTCGGTGCGCCATGCGCTCGAGCGCCGCGCCCGCTAGCTGTAACAATGTTTGTCAGTGCGCCGCGACCGGTTGACAGCGATCCGATCCCCGAGGCTGAAAACGTGCCGGGATCGTCGGCGTATCCGATCGCAATCGCTGATTGACCAGTGCTTGCAACGACTTTGTCACCAATAGCGATTGAATTGGCAGACGACGCCGTGCCTTGGACAGCGATAGCACCGCTTGCCGATGCCGTGCCGTTGAGCGCCACGGAATAAGCCCCAGCGGCTGTGGCGCTCGTGCCAATAGCCACCGCCGACGTCACTGAGGCGGTCGACAGTGTGCCGATCGAGATCGCATTGGTAGCCGTCGCACCCGCGCCTGTACCGACACCGATCGCCGACTGCGCCGTCGCGCTCGCCGTGGATACCGCGCCGCCGAGCGCAAGCGCACCCGTCGCGCTCGCCGTAGCGTAGCCGATGGCGACCGAGTTCGTGGCGGATGCCGTCGAGCCGGAACCGATTGCGACTGACACGGCACCGCTGGCCGTGTTGTTCGTGCCGAGGTTGACCGAGCCGCTGCCACGGTTGACGTCATCCCACTGCGTGCCGGTCGCGCTGCCTGCGTAGAACGCCGCCTTGGACTTGTCGAATTGCACACGCGCGTCGTGTGACGCGACGCCCGTGTCGTCGAGCTGAGGCGAGCCGAACACGAAATCGGCACCGTAGGCAAGGTCGCCCGGCTGGCGGGTGAGATTCGGTGTCGTCGGGGTGGTCAGGGTGATCGTGCCCGCGCCTGCGAGGACTGCCACCGTCACGGCAAAGTCGTTGCCCGGCTCGACGCCCACGATCTCGACGACGCCCGGTGCGCCTGCGGACGCGACCGCGACCATATTGGCCGTCGGGTCGGTGTTGATGAGCGTGACGAATGCCGCGACGACGTCGGCGAGCGTGTCGCCTGCCTGATCGGCATAGTCGATGTTAGTGCCGTCGACGACGATGCGGCGGTTGTTGCCGACCGTGACACCGGCAAGCGTGATCTGCGCAAAGGTGTAGGTCAGGTAGAGACCGGCCTGATTGGCGCGGGCGTTGAGGATCGATTGCGTCAGGCGCGCGTAGTTCTCTAGCCGGTAGTCAGGCGGCGGGCCGACGCCGTAGGGTTGCCAACCCGTGTCCTGTTGCGAGGCGTTCGGCGGCAGGACCGTGCCCTGCGTCGCCCACGGCAGCGTCTCAGGTGCCGAGGTGACGGGATTGCCGGGAAAGTCGATGATCTTACCGCTCACGCTTCACCCCTTACGGCCAGAAGTACTTGGCCCAGAACCCGCCTACCGTGCCGCTGCCGTCATCGTAGCCTTTGAATGGCGGGTATGGGAACCCGTCAAAGGCAAACGTTGGGTCAGTGTACCACGCAAGTCCACGTATGCCTACGCCTGCCGCACGTGCCTCGTCGCAGAATTGACCGAGGATCTGTTCCTCGGTCGGCGTCAACGCGGTGTTGACCCAGATCGCCGCGACGAATGCCGCGGGCGGCGTGTCGAAGATCTGCGATCCCACGTAGTTAGAACCGAGCAGCGCGGCAAAGATGGCCATGAGTTCCGGCGCGCTGCCCATCGAGCGGTTGCGCAGCACGGAGGCGCGGAGCTTGAGCACGTAGTCCGCATCCGGCTCGCCGACAGGGTAAGGACCGCCGAGGCGCGGCTGGTTCAGCAGTTGGCCGAGATAGTCGAGCTGCACGCCTGCGCCCTGATCGAAGCTGTAGGCGTACTCGATCCAGACCAGCGCATCCTCGTAGTCCGTGATGGGGCCAGCGAGCGCCGACCACAGCCCCACAATGTTGGGCTGATCGACAAACTGGCCCGGCAGGGTCGCGACTGCCTCGGCTGGGCCTGCAAGCGGATCGATGTCTGCCACGGCCCCTCCTTAGTGCGTGATCGTGATGTCCGCGACTGACGTGACAGGGTACTGATTCCACGGCAACGTGACGTTTGATCCGGCAGGCGGCGCGGGTGAAATCGAGATGCCTAGTGACGTGATGCCCGTGCAGTTGCTCTTGCCGTTGACTTTCGTCGCATCGTATGCCGCGCAACCCACACCCGCGAGCACGACCGTTTCGCCGACGCCGAGGCCGGGCGCGATGTCGCCGGTGGACAGCGTGCCGCCGATGTACGTGATGATTGCGTCCGCGATTGCCGTGTCGAACGATGCATCGACGCCGGGCAGCGTGATGGCTACCGAGATCGTCGCGCTTGTCGCCGACTCGAAGTGCACGACGACGGGGTCGCCCTCGGCGTTCGTGATCGTGTACGCCGTGGACCCGTAGTCCTTGATCCCCGCGGGCTTCTGATCGTAGATCACGTTGGCGATATCCATCGCCGCACCGCCGACCGTGACCGCGACAAAGCTGTGCGCGGGCAGGAGCGGGATCGACACGGGCGACGTGATGCCGGCCGTGTCGCTCGTGTTCTCGTACACGTTCGCATAGATCACGCCGTCGAGGTCGGCGAGCGCCGCCTTGATCGATTGGACCGTGCCCTTGCCCGGCAGGTGCGCCGAGTACAGCACGCGCAGGCGCAGATTGGCGTCGGACTCCTGATCCGTGCCGCTCGTGCCGCCGACCGCATTGGCGATCGTGCAGTTGGCCGAGCCGACGAACGAGGTCACAAACGTCCACGCGCTGAATGCCGTGATGTCAAGCGGACCTGTCGCCGCCGACACGAGCGCAATCGATGCGGTCGCGCCGATCGCAATCGTCTGCGCCGACACTGTGCCGAACAGCGCGCCGGTGCCGGTGTGCTGGATGACCGTGCCGAGCGGCAGCACCGCAGCAATACCGCCGTTGTTCGTGACTTGTACCGTGACCGTCGTCGCCGTCGCGGCGTTGCGCGTCAGGCCGATGAGTTGCACGAGCCGGTCGAGGTTCACGCCCTCGGCACCGTCGAGGTGCAGCGACTGATAGACGCCGTCGATGCCTTCCTGATGAGCGACAAGCACCTGCGACAGCGCCGACACCAGTTGCCCGATGACCGTGTTGCCGTTCAGGCTTTGCAGTGTCGCGCCAAACTGCCCTTGCAGGTACGCCGACAGGTCGGCCTGCACCTCGGTCGCGGTCTGGATCTGTAGGCCGCTGGGGCCATAGGTAGGTCCGGGCACGTCACACCCCCACGCCGAGATCGACGTTCGGCACCGTCAGCACTGCACCGTCGTCAGCCGTCACGGTCGCCGTGATTGTCGCCGTGCGGGTTACAGTATTGCGCGCAATGGCCACATTGTCCACGCTCGCGACACCCTGCACGCCGACCAGCACGCGACGGACCTCGGCGGAAATCTGCGCGTCGGTCACGAGCTTGTTGTTGAGCAGCGTGCCCCAGCGCGTGCCTAGTTCGACGTCAAACGGGTATTCGCCCGTGAGCAGCCCGAGCGCCGTGCGGCATTCCTGCGCAATGGCGTCCGTGCCTTGTAGGAGCTTGAGATCGCCAGCCTCGATCACAAGGTCGCCGCTGCTGTCAAGCGCGAGGTCGCGCCAAGCCGTTGTCGCCATTACGCCACCTCGACGATGCTGCTGCCGGTCGTGATTGTTCCGGTTAGCGGGAAGGGCACGCATGTGCCGGTTGCGGCGATCTGCGCCATCGCCGTGATCAGCAGGTTGACGTTGACCGAATCCATCGTGATCGAGATCTGGTCGCCGACCCGCGCTGCCGCAGGTGTCGCAAGCGCATCGCCGACCTGCACCTTGCCGAGCGTCGGTTGCGTCACGACGAGCCGCCCTGTCGTTGCGCTCGGCTGACTGCCACCCGCAAGCGGCAGCGCCCACGCGTCCGACAGGTCGAACCGGCGCACATCCGACGGGTCGCCCTCTGCGCCGTCCTCGCGATAGCGCCCGAGCGGTGCCGAGGCAAACACGAGTAGCACAATGTCGCCGGCCTGTAGCGGGTACGTTATCGACGCGCCGCCGCCGCTCGGGAAGCCGACCGGCACGCCGTGCAGGATCGGCAGGTCCACCGCCTCGCCGTCCTGATAGATGGCGGGGAAGGGCTGCACTGCGCACGTGGACGATAGCGGGCTGAACGCGAGCACGCGACCGGGCAGCGACGTGTAGACCGATTGAAGTCGGCTAGTCACGACCTGATCGAGGACTTCTTCTAGCGTAGGCCCGATCATCCGACTGTTGCCCCCTCGACCAGACTGCACTCGGCCACACTATACCAATCTTGACCGTGGCTGTCGCCCTTGTGGATCAGGCGGTCGACGCGGTACACGCCCGCATACTGCACGCCCTGCAACGCCACCCGCCGCCCCGGCATAAAGCCCGGTTGCAGCAGCGACGTCAGGCGCAGGCGTTTGACCTTGGCACCCACCGCCGGTTTCTTGTCCGCAATCGGCTCGGGACTGCCGACAAGACCGGTATCGGGTGACAGCAGGATCGCCTGCTCGGCGGTCGTGCCGTCGGTCGGGATAATCTGCACCGTGCCGTCGTTCAGTGTGTACTGCAAGCCGAACGGCAACAAGGCCTGTTGCAGTTTGTCGGCCGCGTAGCCGACATGCGCCACCGCACCGCGGGTCGACTTGCCCGCTAGCTGCTGCGCCGCGCCTGCACCGAGCGTCAGGCCCATCGCCGACACCAGATTGCCGACGACGACCGACAGCGGCGCGCCGCTCACGTAGGACTGCCGCACCGTCGCGCGGTAGGCAGCGTCGCCGTCGCGACAGGTCAGCGACACCGCGTAGTCCGGCCCGTCGCGGTTGGGCGTGATTTGCGTCAGCGTGCCCGCGTAGATTAGGCCCGCAGCCTCGCCGTAGCCCGCGACCAGTCGCACCTGCTGCCCGCCCGAGAATCCCGACCGCGTCTCGCGCGCAAGATTGTAGATCGTTATCTGCGCAGGATCAGGGTGTTTCGTCAGGTTGCGGTTGATCTCGAACACGACCCGCAGGTCGGTCCATTGCCGATCGCCGATCGTCAAGGCCCATTGCCTGTTGAACAATTGCGCCATGCTACACCGCCGCGATCTGCTGGTACGTCAGCAGCACACGCGCGCCGAGTTCCTCGAGATTTGCGTCCGTCGCCGCGTCGGTCACAGGCTGCGCGAGCAGCAGGCCCGCCGGCAGGCCTTCCTGCCCGAGAATGCACCCGTTGGCGGGGATGCCGCAGTTGCGCAGGCTGAGGCCCGCCGCGAGCGTCGTGCCCGAGTCGTCCTGCACGTCGAGCCGCCACATGCCTGCGCGGCTGTTGTAGCGGATGTAAAGTTGGAACACCTGCCCGTCGAGCGTAGCGCGCAGCACCTGCGGTTGCGTCTCGGGTCCTGTGTCGGTCGGGATGATGTAAGCCGCCACGGTGCCCCCTTATTTGATCGCCAGACCGATGAACCCAGCGGCTTGCAGATAGTTGCCCGTGAACACCGCCGCCGCCGCCGAGATCGCCGCATCGCCACGCGTGAAAGTGACGTTTGTCTTCTTCTTCTTGGCCTTGCCCTTGAACCCGTTGGCTTTGCTGACGCGGATCTTGACGGTCTGGCCGCTGACAATCTGGATCTGCTGGCATTCGATCGTGATCGTGCGACCGTCGCCGTCCTCAAACGCGCGCGGCATCGTCACGGATTGCAGCACCATGTTTTCGTAATTCTGCCCGTCGGTGATGATCTGGATCGGTTGCCGCGATTGCAGTGCTGCGCTGAGGATCTGGAACGCCTCAAGCCCGCGATCGTTGCCCTGCGGTAGATAGGTGTCGTCGATGGGGCGCGGAGTCCACGTCGTCGTGAATGAGACCTTGGGCGGCTTGCGGATGACGTGATCGGCGATCGTGCTGCCGTCCTCGACGGGGTGCGTTGTCGCCTCGGCATCGTAGCCGAATTGTATTAACGTGCAGGTGTCGGGCGTAATCGTCAGCGAGGCGAGGACGAACCGCGTGTTGAGTTCGATGCGCATTCGCCCTCCTTATTGCGCCGCCGCCGGCCCTTGAACCGGGAACCCGCGCTGCACGCCGTGGATGAATTGCGCCATCATCGACCGCGCACCCGTGTCGCCGATGCGCGCCGCTGCCGCCGCCTCGGTGCCCGCTGGCACAGTTACATTGACCGTCACGCCGCCGACGTTGGTGTTGATGCCCTGACCCGCCCACGATTGCAGGCCTGACAACGCGCCGCCAAGCTGCCCTTGCACTGCGCTTGCGCTTGCACTAGCTGCCGCCATGCGATTTCGCACCGCTTGACCGGGGTCTCCATATAGCGATCGCTCGCGGGCCTGCGTGCGGGCCATGAACGCCGCTTCGCGATTGGCGCTGCTGCGCTTGGCCACGTCTGCAATCGTGCCGACCGATCCCATCGCCTTTGCCGCGCCTTGGAAATCGCCTCGTGCAGCCAGACCGACACCGCTGAGGACCTGCACCGTACCGGCGGCGATAGCCATGATCTGATCGCTGAGGTCGGCGATAATCGTCGCGACCGTGTCGATGACCTGTGCGACGCCGAGCATGATTGCCTTGATCGCAGTGAATGCTAGACCGAGGCCATTGACATCGCCGGTCATCGACTTGATGTTGTCGGCAGTCATTGCAAACACAGGACCAAGTTTTTCGCCGAATTCCTTGGAGACCTCGCCGCCTAGCTTGATCAGTTCGATGTAGGTCGGCGCAAGCTTGTCGCCTAGCTCAATGCGCTGCGCCTCGGCCGCGGCTTTGGCCTTGTCGAGCGCGAACGCGTTGGCACCCATGCCCGTCGTCTGCTTGGCAACCGTGCGATCGACCTCGCCCGATACCTGACCCATTTGCTTGAGCTTTTCCTTGTAATCGTTGGCCTGATTGCCGGTGACTGCAAGCGCAAACCGCACCGCCTCGACGCGGCCGAACAGTTCGACGAGGCTTTCCTGCGTGCCATCGGTCTGCGCAACGAGTTTTTGCAGCGTGCCTTGCAGGCCGTACTTGCCGATCGCTTCCTTGACGGTCTTGATGCCTTCGCCGCCGAATGCCTTTTTGAATGCTATTTCCATCGACTTGGTCTTTTTGAGCAAGCCCGTCATCGCCGACTGCATTTGCGTGTAGACCTCGGCCGCGCTGCCTGTCGTGCCCGACAGGGTCGATTGCACGTTGAACAGTTCCTCGAGCGTAACGCCTAGGGATGCTGCCGACGGCGTGACCTGTTGGATCGACGCAGCAAGCTCGGGCATCGTCAGCACGCCGAGGCGAACCGACGCCGACGCGAGGTCGCCCACATGAGCCATGGTCTTTGCGCTCGTGTCGCCGTAGGCTTTCGTGACTGCCGACAGCACCGCGAATCCCTCGGCGGTGGACGCCGCGCCCGCCTTGCCGAGCTTGACCGCCATGCGGACCTGATCGACGGTGTCGGCGGTGTACCCGAGCGAGCCGACCACGTCGTACATCGCGGCGCTGATGTCCTTTGGCATCACGCCGAATTCCTGCCCGAGCGCCTTGGCTGCTGCCGCCATCTTGATCGTGTCGGCTTCGGTGCCGCCCATGATCGAGCCGACGTTGGCCATACCGCGGCCGAATTCGATCGAGGCCTCGGCGGCTTTCTGCATTTCGTTGACTGCCGCGCCTAGGCCTTGCTGCGCGAGGTTGGCCATCACCTGCCCGAGCGCAATCGTGGACGCCTTGAGTTGACCGACCTGCCGCTCGGTTTTGTCGAGACCTGCGGTGTCGGCCTTGAATCCCAACTTGATCAGAAGGTCACGGACGATCATCGCCTACCCCGCTCTGCCTGCTGCCGGGCTCGCTCGACCGCCTCGGCTTTCGCGGCTACGCGGTCGGCGACCAGAAGCACATCGTCCAGACTCCACTCGCGCTGCACCTCGAGCAGACTCGAGGAGTAACCCGATTCGACCGGCAGCGTCCACAGCCACCGGGTCTTGCGCGCCTCTTCCTGTAGTTCCCGCCACGTGGGCGGCTTGCCTACAGTTGCGGGCTGGGCGCGGCGCCGAGGCCCAGACCCCGCAAAAAACCCCCGCACGAGTGTTCGATCGATGCCTGATGCAGTTCGTACAGTTCGGCCAGCCGGTCGCCAGCGTAGGTCGCAACCCAGTCGTCACGCAGGACGGGCACGCCGTCGCACATGCAGACCGATAGCACAGGCTTCCAGACCCTCTCGCGGTACTCGTTGTCGCGCAGCATCTGCGCGATGGTGACGAGCGCCCGACCGCCGGCGGCGACGGAATCGATCCGCGCCTCCGTGGCGATAAGCGCTGCGTCACCCATCCGCTCGACGATCTTGCCGCGCCACTCGGCGACGATGCACCCGATCTCGAACGCACGGTCGGCCGGCAGTTGCCCGACCGAGTACGTGCGTCCCTTGATCTCGACCGATTTGGTCTCAAGCATCTATCAAACCTCGTTGCCGGCGAACGTGCTGTTGAGCTGACCGATAACCGTCCACTCACGCGAGCCGATCTCGGCAGCGAATGCGGCGGCGGGCTCTTTGTTGAACACGCCGCGCGGCATCGAGTGCAGTTCGCCGCCCTGATTGTTGCGGATCGTCACGCTCAAAGTCGCCGCACCGCTCGCCGCAAACTTCTGCGATTGCAGTAGGGCGTTCAGGTAGTTGTTCGCCAGCGAGGTCTGTAGGCAAGTGAACGTAATCGTTGCGCCTCTCATCCCGCGTTTGAAGGCAATGGCGGGCGAGCCGTCCGCGCCTTCGACCATGGTCGCCGCGTCGCTGTTGTACTCGACGTTGACGAAGGTGCCCTCGGCAAAGCCTTCGAGCGGCAGACCGTTGACGATCACGCTGATATCATTTGGAGAATATGAACCGAGCAATGCAGCCACGATGGCCTCCTTTCAGATCAGACGGTGATGTTGACGGTCATTGCGACGCTTTGGATCGCGCCAGTGCCGACGAGGTTGGCGGTGATACCGGGCAGGTGGCGCGCGGTCTTGTCGGCGGGCAGGATCTCCGAGATGTCGGGGATCGTCCAGTCGGTGCCGACATTGAACGGCTCGAGCATCCCCTTGATCACAAACTGATTGCACACCGCAATCGCCGCACCGGCGACTGCCGAGATGCCATTGTTATTGAAGGGCAGCTTGCCGACCTGTGGGGCCAGCACGGCGAGCACGGCGTTCTGGATGTCGCTCTCGAGGCGGTCGCGCACAAAGATCGTGTCCATGAACGCGTGCGCGCCCGGGGCGACAAACCCGCTCGTCTGACCCGTCTGGATTTGGCTGATCACGCCATAGGTGACGTAGCAGCTAGCGCCGTGGCTGGTCGCGTTGGCGTACTCGGCTGGCGTCAGGTCGTCGGCGACGAGGCCCGATAGAGTCTTGCCCGCAGCGGTGGACTGACCGAGGCCCTGCGGGATGAGCAAACCGGCAAGCTCGGCATCGGCAGCGCCTGCGCCCGCGTTCGTTTCGACGATTGCGGCCGTGTTCTGCGATGCGCCGAGCGTGCAGACGTAGTTGCTGATCTCGACAGGAGTCAGCGGGTCGGCTGCGGTGATCACGATCTCGCGATCGTTGCTCGTGCCGCCGGCGACTGCGGTCACGACTGCCGTGCTGATCGCTGCGGTAGCCGCGAGCGCGGTCGCCAGATCGGACAGCGTGGTGTCGGAGTCGGTGTTGAACGCGACCGGGCCGACCGTCGCGCCGTTGACCTTGACGGTGACGCTATTTAGCGCCACAAACGCATCGCTGATCGTCAGCGTCAGCGTCTGCGGGTTGGCCTTGCGGGCGATTATGCCCGTGCGCAGGCGTCCGGCGTTCTCGAGGATCGTCAGAATCGACGGCCCTGTGCTGAACGCGGCGGTGTCCTGCGTCTCGGAAAAGAAGAAGTGCCGGCGCGAGGCTACGGTCTCGGTCCACGTCGCACAGATCTGGATGTCCGCGCTCGCGCGGCTCGTGACCAGCAGCGCATACCAGCCGCTGTTGGCGTTCTCGACGGCCGTCAGTTCCGCGCTCGACAGGCTGTTGACACTCGCGACGATGTACCGCTTGACCCGACGGTTGCTGTAGCTCAACAGGTGCAGGGCGAGCGTGTAGGCCTTGCTGCTCGTCGTGTAGCCCGCGTCAAGCAGGTCTTGCAGGCTGTAGCAGGTCGTCAGGACCGGCACGCCGGCGGCTGCGCCCTTGACGTTCTCGGTATCGACGATCAGCGGCACGCCGAAACCATCGACGGACTGCGCCGCGCCGATCAGGTTGATCGTCAGGTCGACGAGATTGGAAACGGGAAGCTTTGACATCTTGCCACCTTAGCCGGTAATCGGCACGCCATCTACCTCGATGCCGTCGAGGTCCACGGTCTCAATCCAGCCGACCGCCTCGGTGCTGCTGTCGAGCGTCGC
>JAAOEI010000717.1_pt1 | contig 12539 bp, 11 predicted proteins | sample 7059261 | NCBI WGS metagenome assembly JAAOEI01 (sample SAMN14008812, study PRJNA610033) | viral metagenome | isolation source: viral particles filtered from seawater | place: China: Hangzhou Bay, Yangshan Deep Water Harbour | collected 2017-10-31
TCATCAGCGCCGTGATCCCGACGTAACTCGCCAGCATCACCACGATCCAGCCTGATCGCCGTGTTAACGATCACTGCCATTGGCTTGTTGGTGTTTTTCGGCGCAGCCAAACCAAATCCCATGCGCTGCTTGATTTTTCTTGGACGGCGAGCAGCAGAGGAACCGCGACGTGTGCGCCTGCGGTCTTTGTACCCGACCCGCTTGGACAAATCACGAATTGCCCAGATCCAGCCAGACTTGATGAAAGCAACAGAACGCAGGCGACTGTTGATAAATCGTGTTACTGCCTCAGACATTTCTTGGCCCCAAATCATTTCCTGATTTTTCCGACGGCGAACGCTGTTGATAATCCGTGCAGCGAAACTGTTTTCCCCTTTGTAAATCCTGCGACCCTTTACCAGTTTGCCTTTATTCTTCCCCCGTTTGCGCATTTTCAGCTCTGTCCCTACCTGCCCCAGCACGTGCGCTATTTGGTTTGAATCTGCTTTTTTCGTGTTCACCTGCGTGCGTTTTGCCAGCGCAAGCCCTTGACCATTCACCACTTCTGACGCCGTCCGCTTGCTCAGGAGCATTGCCTGCTTCACTGCGGCGTTAAACTCCCGCATGTCGACTCTAACGGTGCCCTTCATTTTTCCTTGCAATAACCCAACGTTGGGTTATTTTCTCCATAGTGATTGCGCCAATGTTATTACGTGAAACAGACCGCCCCTTCCGGGATGCGGGATGGATATTTGAAGAGAAGCACGACGGGTATCGTGCCACGTTCCAGGATGGTCGGTTGTGGTCGCGCACTGGCATTGATTTTGACCACCACGTTGACGGGCTGGATTCGCTTCCTGCCGGGCTAATATTGGATGGGGAACTGGTAGCCATGAAGAACGGCAAAAGCTCACTGAACGCATTACAGCGCAAAGAGGGGCTTTCCCTGTTTGTGGTGTTTGATGTGCTCTGCATCGATGGGCAGGATGTGACTGATTTGCCGTTATTGGAAAGGCGCACCCTCTTGGAAAAGCTACAACTGCCGGACGGTGTTCGGCTGGTGGAACAGCACACCAACGGCTCTGCGCTCTTTCGTCGAATGAAAAGGGAAGGGCGCGAAGGGATTGTGGCAAAGCGGCTGGCCAGCCGATACAGAGCAGGTGAACGCACTTGCGAATGGTTGAAGATTAAGGTGGTTTCCGAATGAATTGTCGTTGCCCTCACTGCGGAAAAGCGATTAACGCCGCTGCCCTTCTCGCATCTTCCACCAGCAGCAAAAAAGCCAAAGCTGCCCGGCTGAACGGAAAGCGCGGCGGTCGGCCTAAAAAGCGAGTCAAGTAGGTTCATCGGTGTTTGCTGATCAAATTCAGCACAAGCGCACTGGTCAACTCATCCTCCACAGTCGAATCAACCCGGTATTGTGTCCCGTCCACCGTCACCAGGTCCTTGGCGGCTGGCGCCGTAGAGAATCGGTTGACCAGCGTGGTTCCATCGGTATCGAGTTTCTGCAGCGTGGTCGTGATCGTCAGATCCGGTTCATCGAATAAACCACCCGTTTCCAGTGGCTTGTTCTTTACCAGGCTGCCCATCGTCGCTGCAGCGGTGTAGGTAGTCGAACTGTGAACAAAGTTGAGCGGAACGTCTGAAATGACGTTAAGCATGTTTTTTTTGTCTACTTCGGCAAGCGTAGCCATATCATTCGCCTTCCATTGCCGAGCCCCTCGTCACTTTTAACAAATGCTTCACGAACAGACTAGTGGATTTCCCCGGCAGCAGCGGCACAAAACGCACTTCCGCGCCGATCCTGTCCAGAATGAACTTTTCAGACCCATCCATGCTCTCCATGTCGTAATCCCCGCCCTTTACGTAAACGTCAGGTCTGCACTGCCGCAGGAACTCTGCCGCCCGCAGTTCATTGAAAATACAAACAGCATCCACCCAGCGCAGTGACAGCAACATTTCCGCCCGGTCCTGCTCTGTTACAAACGGACGTTGCTCGCCTTTGAGCGCCTTGACGCTCGAATCGGAATTGACTCCCACAATTAGCAGATCCCCCATGCGCTGTGCCTGCGCCAAATAGTCAACGTGGCCGGTGTGCAGAATGTCGAAGCAGCCATTGGTGGCGACCACCTTCTGCCGGTAATGTCTCGCACGCCACCCGTGCAGACCTTCCATCGTTACAAGTTCTGGCATGCCTTATAGATCTGTTGCGCCGCAGCTTCCCACGTAAAGCGGCGGTCAGGTTCAGGTTTCAGTTTCCTTGCCTTGTCCACGCCGTCCGTCACCGCGGCAGGTGTCACGTGCACCCAGCCCAATTCATCCTCGCTTCCATTGACTGCCACGCAGCGGTTGGGATCTATAACGTCGAGGTGCCCGGTGCCGTTGGACACCACGGCTGGCTTACCCAGCGCCAAATATTCCATCAGCACAAGATTGGTGCCGCCCTCGCAGCGATTAGGGAAAATCCCTATGTCAGTTTGGTTCATGTAGGTGACCAGGTCGGCGTTGGGCATCAACGTGAGAAATCGCATGTTCGGTGCCTCCTGAATCGTTCGGCTGGTGGCGATTTGCTTGAGCCTGCCCAGCACGTCGCTACTGACATACGGGCTTTGGTTCATGCCTTCCATTGTCGCTGGCCACGGATTGAACCACGCCGCCGTCAGCTCCACGTCGTAGCGTTTCGCCAACAGGTCCATCGCAGCCATAACAATATCCTGCCCCTTGCGGTATTCGAACTTCCCGCCCGAAAACACCCGCAGCTTACCATCGTTGAACGCGTGCGGTTCAGGCTTGAACACGTTGTGATCTACGCCTTGCAGAAGCACCTCCGTGTTGGTAATGCCTCGCTCGGCCAGTTTCTGCTGACACCACGTTGATCCGCAAAAAATCAGGTCATACCGCTGCGCGTTTTTCTCCGCTTCCGGCCCAAGTTCGAACTCAAAAAACGTGTAACCGATCGTTTTTGTGCCCTCGCAGAATGGCTGCACCGGGTTTAGGTCGTGATCGCGGATCGGCATGAATAGCGGCCCATCCAGCTTGCCCGCAAACTGCCCGGCAAACGTCCGCTTGCCTCCGTTGATCTTTCGCAGTTGCCGAAACAGGTTGCGGTTGCAAACGCCCCAACCGTAACCGTCGCCTGGCTGACCTCCGTAATAGATATTCATCAGTTGGGCGGTGTGCACCGCTTAAAGACAAGGTTTCCAACGGTTCCACCTGTTTGCGTGTCGAGAAGGAACCCGTGGTGCACCATCAACTCCACGATGTCATCCACGCTGTGGCCCATCTGTTCCAGACCAAACGTGTTCGCCTCCGCGATCACCAGTTTAAGTTGCGGCTGACTCAGGGTATTGAAGCCACCGCGTAACACCGCCAGCTCCGCGCCCTCCGTGTCAATCTTGATGGCTGCCGGGCATTGGTCGGCGTAGTGATCCAAGATCACCCCCTGCACCTTTGTAGTCTTGTGTTGCTCACGGCTTTTCGTGTTCCATCCGTGCTTGCCTACGTCCCATAACGCGCTCCCGCCGTCGTTGTCCTCGTTAATATGAAACTCCACCGCACCGGGTTGATCGGTCACAGCGGCGTGCACGAGCCTCACGTTGCCCAGTGGCCCACAATTGGCGTTGAAGTGCTGCAGGTTCCTGTAATTAGCCTCGAACGACGTCACGCACCCACTGGGCCCAACCAACGCTGAAGCGATCACGCTAAAGAATCCGCAGTGCGCTCCCACATCAAAAAACGTGTCCCCCTCCTTTAATGCGCCCAAAAGGGCTGCCACGGTCTCAGCTTCATACATGGCCTTGTGTCTCAGGTGGTCGGCAATAAACCGCTGAGATGGCTCTGATGTGTCCAGAAACCACTGCACAGGCATCGTGCGCTGGTCCTGGATAATTTCCCACGCAAACTCCATCACTCCCTCGTTGCGCTCGCCGTAGCGGCCGAGTTCGATCTTTATGAGTTCGCCTGGCTGTGGGTCTCTTTCGGTTTGTGTCTCTGTTGACATATAAAACACTGGTATTCGTCTTTCCCGCCGGCAGCAAGCGTGAGCGACAACGACCGGGCGTCAATGATCTTGTAACCCGCCTTGATCAGCAGCCACGCCCATCCGTTAGCAGTCAGCACCGTGTAGTGGTTGGCGTTCTGTTCGTGGTGCGCGTCGGTGTCCGGCATCGGCACCTCAACATATAAAACGCCGTTGGGATTCAATCGTTCCCGCAACAATCTCAGCACGTAGAGCGGGATTGGGGAATGCTCCAGAACGTGCCGCGCCCAGATGAGGTCGAACGTGGTTTTAATGCCATTCTGGTGCATGTCCGCCTTGATGACGGCGTGTCCGTTGTCCCTGCACCGTTCAAGATCTTCATCGTTCACACCTGTCCCAATAGCGTTGTATCCGCGTCCTTCAAATTCACGCAGCGCCACACCCTGACCGCACCCCACATCCAACACCTGCTTGCCTGTGACATGGGGTAACACCCATTCCATCGCCATCGGCGTCAGGTCACTGTGAATCTGCGTGGGTGGTTCAGGGTAGGTTTCGCGCTGTATAGATTCGAGAAAACTCGTGACGTTCGACATGCTTTTTCAGTTCCTCTGCGATTCGTTCAAATACGGGTTTCCATTCGCCGCGCTCCTGCTGCCGAAACAGGCGCAAGTGCGGATACCACGGGCTCTCTTCAGTCTCCAGCATCCACCGCCAGTCAGGGCTGTAAGGTGTGGCCATCCAGACAGGCTTGCCGATGGCACCAGCGAGATGAACGATGGACGTGTCAACTGAGATCACCAGATCCAGCGCCTGCACCAGTCCGGCTGTGTCGGTGAAGTTCTTGATGCGTGGTGCGAGGTTTTCCGCCCACTCGGGACAGTCTTTTGATTTGTCACCGAATTGCAGGCTGTAGAAGTCCACATTCTCAACACGGCTGACAGGCTCAAACTGTTCTGGTTTGACGCTGCGTTCAGCATCCTTCAAATGCACAGGACTGCCTGCCCAAACAATGCCAACCTTCAGCCGCCCCGTGTCGCGTAGCGTCGCCGCTTCGATATTCTCCAGGTATGGCAGGCATGGGATCTTGCCCAGTCGGGTCTTGAAGATAGCGGGCAGGCTGAGAAGGGGACAGTGGTAGTCAAAATCGACAGACGAAATGTCGTTCGGGTCCACGATGCAAGATAGCTTTTCAAACCCGCCTCTGACGTGTGCAAATAGCTCGTGTGTTTCTCTGTGTCCATGATAGAGCAACTGTGCCGGGTTATATTGGCCCCGGATTAACGGCGCGTAACGAATGAACTGGATCGCGTCACCAATCCCCTGCTCACCCGTCAGCAACAACCGTTTTCCCTTCAGCGGCTCGCCCTTCCAGCGGCGTGGATCTTTTACGGGTATCGTGCGCCAGTTCGGCGTTTGCCACCGGTATTCGTAATTTTTCCAACCGTTAGTGAAATCCCCGGTTAGCAGCTGCACTGTGCCGCAGTTCTGGCGTGCGTCGGCCAGCTTGGGATCTGCTTCCATAGCTGCCATATAAGCCTCGGCCGCTTTGCCATAAATCCCTTTTGCCAGCAGAACATTCCCGATGTTGTTGCAGGCTGCTGCGTAATTCGGAATGAAGGACAGCGCAATATTGAAGGACTGCATTGCCTCCGCTTCCTTGCCTAGCGAAAGCATAAGTATTCCGATATTATTAGCTGCCCAGGCCTTTGCTTCCGGATATTCACCGGGTGCCAGCAATACGTCGGAATACATTTTAACCGCGTCAATCCGCTTACCTTGTGCGTGCAGCGAACTGGCGAGGTTGAAGAGTTTTGCGGGGTTGCCTGGCGTCTTTTCAAGGTCACGCCGGAAAACCTTTTCAGCTTCGGTATATTTACCTTCGCGCTGAAGCTTTTCGCCCTTAGCCGATAGGGTCATAAGTATTAAAAAGGCAGTGGGCTGAGTGCGTTCAGCCCACCGCCACCTGTGCCATGCGTCAGATAACTTGTTTTTGTCCGACACCTACCAAGGACAGTGCCACTGTCATGGTAGCTCCAGAAAACACGTGCTTGCCCTGGATGTAGCGTTTGGTTTTCCGCGTGTCCACCACGATATTCCCAGTCGCTGCACTGGCCGTGTATGTCACTGGCGTGATGTCCGAATTGGCGGCGAACGTCGAGTTGTCCGCGCTGTCCAGAATGGACAACACGACACTGTTTGTTGCAGCCTCATGCGGAATGAACGAAGAATATGTGCATTTGATTTTTCCGACGTAATCTTTGATGTCAACGCCTGCATACGTCTGTGTTCCTGCCCCTACAGCCTGCTGGCGTGCTGGCAGAAGTTCAAACGACGTCAGCTCATTGTCTAAGTCTTGAGCAGCCATTATTTACCTCTCTTTCTTTTCTTGAGTGCTGTCACTGTGGGTTCCTGTTTGGGTTCCGCTGCGGGTGCCACCACCTCTGCTGGTGCCTTCGTGGCCTGTCCATAAAGCTTGAACAGACGAAAGACATCATCAGGCATTTCATGGGTTTCGCCCACGTCGACGATTTTCCCGCTCCAGGTTGTCCGCTTAGTGATTAGCGCCTTCATGATTTTAGTTGCTGATGGTGAACGAAGCCGGGATTCTCACCCCGATGTCTGTCAGCGTTTGAATCACGATTGAGATTTGGCCGTTCAGACTCAGGCTATACGGGTCAACAACGACATCCATGCCGTCCCAGTCCGCAATAATCAAGTCTGACCAATTTCCGAAGATGACCCCCCCCGCCGAGGATGCGGTAATCTGCGTTGAACTCATGGCTTTGTAACCATTGATCGTGTCAGTGGCGATGTCCCATACAAACTTACCAGAGCCGCTGTCCATCGATGTGGATTTGGCGGTCTGCTTGTCTGCATTGGACATCAGAAACCCGAGGTTGCCGCGAAGCGCGTTTGCAGCCTCAATAACCTCCTCGTATTCCAGCGCCATTGCCCACGTAAACGTGTCACCGCTGGTGTGCGTTGGTGTGCTGGACAGGTTGCTGGTGTTGATAATTCCCAGCGGTTGACCGGAAACACCTGAACCACCCGTGGCGGCCAGATCCTTTGCGATGGCAATCACCTGCATGAGGTCGTTCCTTACAAACGATTCCACATCCGGCGACGCTTGTGCCAGCAGCTGCTTACTAAATGCAGTCGCGGCTGCAAGCCGGTGCGGCCTCAATGCAAGCTGGCCCACGGTCTGGTCAGCGCGTGAGAGTGCGGCACCTTCTGCCAGCCAGTTGGCAGTTCCTCCACCGGTCTGCCTCGGGATGTCCACGTCGCCTTCCAGCCCACTAAGGACTGTCGCGCCCATTTCCACCACCGCCATGTTGTTACGCAGCAACTCGATCAGCGATTGACCTCCATCATTTGACGTAACAAGGGCACCGGCCCCGGTAAAAGTGCCAACCTCGAGAACGCGCTTGTGGACTACGTCTGATGGAATGAAAAAGCCTTCAGCGCGTCGGCCGGTTCGCTTCTCCACCTCTTCAGACAGTTCCTTTTCAAGACCGTCCAATCCTGTCCCCAACCCACCGTGCTGTTTTGGAACGCATTGCATGATCGCACGCGTAATCGAGTAATCACTCAAATCCCGCTTGCTCATGCCCTCGCTCGGCGGTGGTTCCACCTCGAACGGTTTGGCATCCGTCAGGATGTCAAACGCTACCTTACGGAACTCATCAATTGATCTGTCAGTTTTCTTGAATTGTTCCGCTGCCCGCGTCAGTTCCTCGTTTTTCCCTCTCACGGCGATTGCTTCAATTTCCGCATTCCGCTTCTCGGTGGAATCGAGCTTCCTTTTGTGCTCGTTCTCCACCTCGATGCGGATTTGATTCCGAAACGCTTCCGCGTCAAATTGCTCCTTCGGCGGGGTTTCGGGAGATGTCGGTTCGCTCATTGGCAAACTCCTTTCCTTTAATGTCAGTTCATAACTACGTCCCACGCCCACTGTAGGGTCAGCGGGAACACCCACCATCGAAATCTCAAACGGTTGATATCGAGTGACGCGAAAGGTTTCCAGCCCGTCGCGTTGCCCCTCCAACTCCATGTCTTTGATTTGATAGCCAAAGCTCACGTGATTTCGGATTCCATCCTTAATCTCCGTGAAAGTCTCTTCACCTCGTGCGCTCTTGCTGAAGCGGACGATCGCTCGGCCTACCTTGTCCGAGTCGATACGGGCGGATTCGACCACGCCCACCAATTCCTTGGATTCGTGATCGAGTAAAACGGGCCCCTTGTTGTTCAAACGAGAGAGATCGGCCGAGTTGCCTGTGTGATCGAGCACTTCCCAACCACGCACGCGTTGGCCATTGATCACAAATTCTCGTTCAACGGGAAATTCAGAAGAAAAAGCGAGTTCGACGGTGCGGTTGTCCTCGTTCAGCGTCGATGCGTCGAGAGATGCCTCGCGGTATTGTGTGCCGAGTTTGATTGTTCTCGCCATAGCGCAGCCCTTCGTTGAGCTATGCCGAGCCCTCCAACGGTTCTCACCAAATCATTAAACCTCTTCGGTGGCAAGATTTTCTTGGGTTAACTCCCCACCCGCATCCATGCCGCTTGAGTCCTCGCCCTGGCTGGATGCACCCGCCATCACCTGCGACCGGCTCAAACCGCGCACTTCCAGTGCTGCGTTATCGTCCACGATCTCGTCCAATAGTTCATCCCGATCGATGTTCATCTGGCCAAGTTCCCGCGTTAAACTGGACATATTCGCGTCCATTCGCTTAATGGCCGCGTCAATGTCCTTGTTTGGTTCGATATAGGGCCAACGCCGCCCCAACCACTGAGGTTTATTGAACTTGTCAAACTTGGTCAGCGGCAGCGGAATCCTGCCCGTGGATAACTGCATTTCCAACCACGGCTCAAATACTGGCGTGCAGAACTGGCATGCCCACCACGTCTGCAGCATCTTGTAAACTTCCCGCGGTTCCAGCAGCCCCATCCGCATCGAGCTGAAATTGACACTCGCCATGTCCTCGGCCAGCACGTTGTAACTGGTCAACAATCCCGCAGCCATCTTCTGCAGTTGTCGCCGCTCAAAGTTGTCATAATTCGGGTTTGGGCTGTTGAGGTCGACCACGTGCGGCTCCAGTCCCTCGGGTAGTTCCTCCCACTGCCCCGGTTCCATGTCCATGTGCTTGTTGCCCGACCCGTCATCCGGCCCCGCGTATCCCTCGCCCTGCGTGCGCTTGAAGAAACCGTGACTGCTGCTGTTCACCCTCGCCTTCATCAGTTCGGCTTCGTCATAGCCGTTGAGCATGTTCATTTGGCCGGCGACGGGCGACATCCACCCAATCCCGCGGCTTTGACCAATACGACGGCGCAGGTATGGGTGAATGATTTGATCTGCCGGGACAGGTTCGTAGCGGCTCAACGACTGCCCGTAATAGCTGTCATTTGGGTTCCGTCGACGAATCCAGTATCTCACCCGTTCACCCCACACGTTAAACTCTATGCCCATGCGGATCTCATTGCCGTTGGATAACTTCTTGTTTAACTCGTAATCCAGGTGATCAGACTCAAACAACCGCAGCGCAAACCCAAACGGGTTACCTTTCCAACGCACCATTTGAACCAGCATTTCCCCGTCCGTTCCCACCGTTTCCAGTGCAACCTCGTTCACCTCCTGCCAGGTCATGTCCCTAGTGACCGTGCAGTTCGGCTTCCTTCCCCACTCTTTCCATGCTGATTGGATCTGCTTGTTGGCGAATACATCCAGTGGCCCCGGCTTTTCCACCCCATCAATCACAGCCGAGTTATCCCTGGCCCGGTTTTTCAACAGCATCCCCGTTTCGCCAAGGACGTTGGTTTTAAGCATGGACAGGAACTTGACCGCGTAGGCGTCGTTCTGCGCCAGGTCTCTGCCGCGGTTGCGCAGTGTTTCCCCGTCATTACGGGCAGTAGAATCCGCAGACAGCGTGGACTTAGTCCAATCGTTCGTGATGCGGGTAATCTTCGCGGCAGCATAACCAGCGGAACTACGCATCTGGGAAGGTGTGTAGAGCCCTTGCCGATTGGCCCACTGCACTAGTTTGCGTCTCAAAAACTTTTTCACTTAAACCTTATTAGAATGCGGTTGCCAGTGTTTTCTCCCTTGTCCGCCTTGGCCTGCGCCTCCTCGTTGGCCACAACACTCTTCCAATAGGCAATCTCCCTGCGGAACTCCTCGTGCGTGTGGAACTCAAACGTGCGTCCCGCCGCCTGGATGGTGTATTTCTTCTCGGGCCGAGTGGCGCGTGTCTTAAACGCGGTGACCAGCGAATCGAGTATGATCTTGGCATCGGTGCGGTCGTCGGTGGTCGTCGTTACCGCGGGGTTGCTCTTGATCTTGAGTGATCCCGTGCAGATCGTGTGGCGCGAGGCACCGCTGCTAACGATCGCGCTCCAGTAATACGTGCCGGCTACCCACCCGGCAGTGGTCGCCGCCGCCTCTGAAACAAGATGATCCTGCCCATCGGCGGTGGCAGTCAGTGTTTCCTCATCGCCATCGGTGCCGCTGCGTAGGTAATATGTCAGCGTCCATGTGTCTGCAGGATAGTCCCCGAGCACCTTGCGCCACGTCACAAGGTCTCCAATGAAAACTTCCTCCGGTTCGGTTGTCGGAACTTGGTAAGCCATTAGCGAACGAAGACACGCGGGCCATCCATTGCCGTCAATGGCTCACTGCGGGGCGGGGTGACGTGCAACACGTTGAGAACATAGCCGCAGCAGCAGCAAGTGATGTAGTTTGCGCGGTTTTTGGAACTGCAACGGGGGCATTTCCATTTCCGACCCTTGGACTTTTTTACTTTTGCTGCCATCGGTTGACCCAGCCACCGCGCCTTGCAGCGCGTCTATGTTGTGCCGAGCCACGCTCCTGTGGTTTTTTATCGTCCGTTTGTTCTGCTTTTGCAAGCCGTTTCGCCAACACGTCCCAGAGCACCGGTTGCAAAATGTCCAGCGCGACAAGGTTCCCAACCAACAAATCAATGCCCTCGTTCCGGTCGCGGATCTTCTCATATCGCACCTGTATTCGTCCGCGCTCCTTCTTGATCACGCGTTTTTCTCCGCAGACCTGCGCGAAAAACTCAGCGTCGCATCCGCGCTCAATCGGGAAATGAATAAAACGCGGCCCGGGCTTTTCCAGCTTCAATCTGCTATAAATGTGATCCTTGGCAGATACCGTTCCGACCATCATTAGCTTGGTGCGTCTAACCTTTGTCTGCTTGGGGATTGTCACCAACGGCGCGCCTGCCACGGTTGACCCCTTTGTTGCATGCACTCTCAACGGCAGCATGTCCGCGCAGAATTTGTAGACATATTTCGGCTTGTGGCCCGAATCAATCGTGGTGCAGGCAATTCTGAGTTGGTGCCCGTTGGGATGCTGGTAGGTTGTGTGCATTAACGCTTCCAGTTGCTTCCACACCCCGTCGAGTTCCGGATTGCCCAGGAACCTGTGCAGGTTCAAAATCCAACTCTCCTCTCCTTCGCCCCAGCCAACCACCAGTGCCTCCAATCGATCTCCCTGCACGTCCACGCTGCAGGTGATCAGCAACACGCCCTCGGGCAGATCGTCGTAAGTCTCTGCGCGATTCTGCAGGTAGTTCGGGTCGGGCGGTTTCTCTGCCTCTTCTTCGAACGTCTCAGCCAGAAAAGTATTCGTCCAGACTCGCAGTTTTTCCTTGTCGTCCTTGATGCGCAGAAAATCAGACACGCTCTCATGCAACCGATCCTTAAAACCGCGATGCGCCGGCCACGGGCAGTAGAGTCCATTCAGATGGAAACCGCGAATGCCTTTGAACTCGGCGGTGGACTGCCAGCGTCCCGCGTAATACATGTCCAACCGCTGCCGGTCATTCAGTGCTGCGCTGCACTGCTCACAGATATACACCGCTTTTTCCGGTTCATGCTTTGCTTCACTCGGCCATTTCACCTGCGCCCATTGAAGCGTCTGGTAGTGGTTGCACTTGGGGCAGGGGACAAACCAATATTGCTGGTCGCTCCGCTCAAACCAGCTCCAAATGCGGCTGCTGCCCGTGCTGGTCGGTGTGCTCGATACCACCTTCACCGCATCCTCGTAGGATTCAGCGCGTTTCCACAACAGCTCAATCGGATCGCCCTCATCGGTATCGTCCATAGAATCGATCTCATCCGCTATCAACACTTCCCCGCTGGACTGGCGCAGGCTGGCGGCCGAATTCGCCCCCACGAAAAAAATTGAACCACCGAGGAACTCTTTGACAAGGATGGTGTTTCCGCTGTCCCGGCTGCGTGCGGGCGCAAGCAGATTGGACAGACACGGCGTGTCACGCGCCATCGGTGTGAATTTCCGCTTGCTGTAACGCTCCGTGCTTTCCACGGTCGGATACATCACAACCGTGTTCGTCGGCTCGTGGTCCATGTGGTAACCGATGCCGTTGTTGATCATCTCGGTCTTGCCCCCGATCTGGCTGGCCATGATTAAAACGGTCACCTGCACATCTGGATCGGTGAATGATTCCTGTGGCCCCTTCTGATGCGGTGCCATGCTGGTGCGGTAGCGCACGGGTGCGCGTTTGCTCGCGGAGCTGACGCCTTTGGAGAGAATGCGGTTGCT
>JAAOEI010000718.1_pt1 | contig 12529 bp, 20 predicted proteins | sample 7059261 | NCBI WGS metagenome assembly JAAOEI01 (sample SAMN14008812, study PRJNA610033) | viral metagenome | isolation source: viral particles filtered from seawater | place: China: Hangzhou Bay, Yangshan Deep Water Harbour | collected 2017-10-31
CTTTCTTGAGCTAGCCTCAACTTTCCACCTTGCCCAATTATAACCATCATCTTCTATAACCATATATTCCATCATTCCACCTCACTTTCCCAACTTATATTATCATTCCCTATTCTTGTGGTTTCTAACTGAACCAACTCCATTATACTATCTACTAAATTCATAGCCCTATCAATCTCTTTTTCACTACACCCATTAGCAATTTGTCCGGCAATTTTTTCTGCCTTTTTGCTATCTTTTTCATTTGGACAAAGAACAGATAATAACAGGCCATATACCGTTAAATCGTAGTTTGTAAATGCTTTACTTAATCCCATCGTTTCATCCATCGCTTACAATCACTTATTAATTCTAATGCACCATCAAGTTCATATCCACTACTACCTTTAGCATGAAGATAAATGCTATCCAACCATTGATTATCGTCAGATTCCATATCTGTCTCTAATAATACTCCATAATCTAAATATTCTTTTGGTATTTGATTAAGTTCATGTATTAATTCTCTTATAGTCATCATTCCACCTCACTTTCTATAAAGTTTCTTAGGCTTTCAAGCCAATCACCCTTTCCACTATCCTCATCTTTGTGTCTTTTAATTACGTCTTGTATATGAAAGTACATATCTTCGGCATTTTCATACGCATAACCACAGTCTTGTAGTATTAACGTAGTTTGCATTATTTCGTAGCCTTTATCGTATTCTTCTATCGTTTCTTCTTTTATTTCACTCATTTTATTTTTCCTTTTCTTGTTGTTCATACTGCTACTACGCATCAAATCTGATTTAGTTCCAATTCCCTTCTATCTATCTCCGTTTATTTACACCCCGAACAATAATGCTTGTCCCCATCAACCTCCCATCGATGCTCGTTTTCCAGTTTTTCAGCCACGTTTGTATCGTCATAATGACCGTTGTTTCCGGAATAGTCTGTATAAACATAGTCCAATTCAATTTCGATGGCCTCTTGACAACTATCACATTCAGCCTCTATTTTTGCATCGTATAACATCTTTAGCGTCTGACGTGTTTAGTTTCTGAAATTATGAATGGTTTTCCACGTCTGTTCTCTTTACCATCCACAACCCTGTGAACCACAACCATCTTAGTACCCCGTTTTTTATTTTCTGATATTGTTATTTCTTTTCTTGTCATCATTTTTTCCTTTTATTGTTTCTTACGTTTAAGTTTCTAAAAAGTTCCAATTCTTTTTATTTATTTATTTTATCGTGGGTGTGGAAGGATTCGAACCTTCGATTATGTATTAGCCTACTACATTAATTTTTAATGCTCTCTGCCCTTATTGACTGCTTTGAGTAACTATTCCGATTGTGAAATAAAGACGCATTACAGTATGTGCCTGTCGAGGTGACACAATACGCATTTCCATAGGTTTAGCAGAGCCACACCCTATTTATTTACCAGCCCATTGATTTTAATTGCCTTTTCAAATTCAATTGCTTTTCAGTATGTTCTACAGATTTCCAGATTCCATTTATTTTTGCAGATACGATATCATGAGCATAAACAGACCCTACTTCATCAAACAGGCCCACTTCTGAACCCTTTACCTCTACCAAGCGTGTATTCCCCTTTTTATTATCTGCCATTACTCCGTTTACCGGGAATCCTAATTGAACCGATTTTATCTCAGTTCCCTTTTTAATGTCATTCGTTTTAACAGTCATTTTTGTTTTTCCTTTTTGTTTTACGCCCTTACTACAAAAGACGTTGTTTTATTAAGTTCTTTATTAATGTTTGCCATGCTCATCTTAGCCCTTAATCCTACAATAGCATTTAAGCCGTCGTTTTGGGGTGTTCTTAGGTCGGTCTTATCTCCATCGACCACCTGCCTACCCTTAAACGTTTCGGGCAATTTATCGGTCTTTTTAACATCAAATACCATTGCTACATTTCGCCCTTGTTTCATTGCGTTATTTGTAGCTTCCCATTTTCCCCAGTGTGAATAAGTTAAACTATAATTATTGGGTAATTCGTTTCTATTTTCAAGCTTGGTATAATCGTAGAATTCTACGTCAGGGAATAACTCAAATATAGTATTATTTCCAAATTTCTCTACTTTTACAGATTCCCATCTAATATCGGAATAACTATTCAATCTGAAAGTTGGTGTAATATTCTTACTTTCGCTTTTAATGATAGCCTTGGCAATTTCGACGACTAATTCAGCCATAAAATTTTGCCTATCTTCAAAAAAGCGTTTAGTCTTTTTAATTCTTGCTTTCATTATATCGGGGAATTGTTGAGCTTTGCCATTGCCACCTACACAGACAGCACTACAATTTGACTTATTAGGATTATTTTCTTTTGCCATTACTTTGTTTGCCATAGGGCAAACATTGTACCCACTTAAATCTGATTGAGCAAGACTTAAAAAATAAGTATCTACCTGTAAAGACTGGTTTTTATTTGCTTTATAATTTGTTTGTGGCTCTGATAATAGTTTCATTTTTTAGTTTCCTTTGTTTTGGTTATTATATGTATTAACCCTGTAAAAGTTCCAATTATGAGTTAAGTACCTTACAAAAATGGGAAGTTTCCCAAGTTTCTGTACAATGTTTACAAGTGTGGTATCTTGGGCGTTTTATCTGTTCCGGCTTGCCCGGTTCAATGTCTAAAACCGAATACTTTTCAGTTACCCACCCATTATAATCATACTTGTGATTTTTAGTTTTTCTCTGCAAAGCGTAGGCGCCTTGGAATTTATCTACAATTTCCCAAGTATAGCCTTGAAAGTAAAATGTATCTCCAATATTTCTCATAATTAGCGTCCCTTTTTTTATTAAATGTTTACCTTGTAAACGTAGGGAATCGGGAAAAGTTCCATAAAAAATAAATTAATTTTGTTTCTTATACTGTGTACTCTTATTATAGTAATATATATTAATATATTATAATACTATGTAATATATAATAGAATAGATAATATAATAGTACTATATAGTACTACTTGCGTGAATATATTGTATAAAATACCCCCTTTTTTGTAATATTTAGACATTACCTACGTGAATTATACTATATAATACTACTTAAATTGTAGAATTTGTACTACTTACGTGAATTCTACCTATAATACACTACTTACGTGAATTTTGGTAATAAAATTAAATTGTACTAGGTACGTGAACTACCTACGTGAATGTTTTTTAAAAAAAAGTAAACTACCTACGTGAATAGCCCTTTATAAATATATTTTAGACCAAAAAAAAAGACCCCCGGTTTCCCGGGGGCCTGATTTCACTCTATAACCCGCAAGCCTTAATAAATTTAGATTCATTAAAGCGTGGGTTTTCAGCCTTAAATGTCTCACATAGGTCTCTAACTAACATGTTAAAAGACCAATGATTTTGCGGAGAGCGTTTTTTAATGAGGCTGGCAATAGCTTCATAGTGTTTTTTACTCATTTTTTAGCCTTTCTGGGGGGCTTAGCGCCCCCCTTTAGGTTTTGATTCAGATTTCAGGATTTATGATAAATTCTGAGATTTACCATATTCTAGCAAACCGTCTACGAACAATGCGTTGTTATTAAAGTCCGCATTGGTCATTTTCTCACGGTGCCAGAGTGTACTGGTTCCGGCCTGCATCAAGTCCCACATACTAGAGCCGCCCTCATCGTGGTATTTAGTCATTATTTCACCATATCTGAGGTTAGGCAGCTTCTGGATATGATTCCGGCGTATACTGGCCAATTTATGCATGTCCAGTGGATTATGGAGCGTATTGCAAGCCTGAGCAAATTGCTCCATTTGGAGATGCTTGCGCTGTCCAGTTAAGGCTAAAGCGCCAGCCCGGATTTGTTCTTGCCAGTTTACGCTTCCTAATGAGTGGCGGAATCTTGAGTCCCATCCATACTTTGGAGATACCATACCATTTTGACATACAAGTATCATGAAATCAATCCTGAAGCCCGCTGTTTGACTTCCATCATATGAATTGAGTTCAGTGAACATCAAATAGGCCACGTCACCATTGTCCAATTCGCGCTGGAGTGATTGGGTGCGATATACATTTCTGAAACGCTTACCGTCAAAGAAGATTCTATCATGCTCCCATTCCATTCCAGATTCAGCCCGGATTTCAGAACATACCTCATTCACCTCTTTATTCGTGATTAATAGGTAGTTTTTACTGACAATCCCGGCCTCGAGATATTGACCACTTTCACGCTTTACCCGGACATTCCTACCGTGAGATAAGTACCCATCATCATTCTTGAGCTCTTTTATCTCAATTTCAGTGAACGGGTCAAAAGTTCCGCCGTTCACGTTTTGTGGAATATCATTGGATTCTACAGTAATTATGTCATTACTGAGTGCCAGTGAGTTAGTAAGATTAACGCCGTTGCCAGCGTAGACTTCATTCATAAGGTCATTTATGTTTCTCATTTTATTTATCCTTTTATTTATGATTAATCAGTGTTATTGGGCGCTGTCCCTCGGGACGCCCTCAAATTCTGGAGTGAGGCTTTTCTCACATACCCAGCCCGTACCTTGGGGCCGTCCAGAATATCGAATTGTCAAATAGCTTTGCTATTTGCAACTCAAAGACTGGCCATAAGTTCCCACTTTTTTTTCACACCCTCGGCGATACAGTAGAATCTGGCCAGATTTTACAACCTGAACCGGGACTGGAATCCATTTTTTCAACCTAACTTTTTCAACCTGATTTGGGTTAGGGGGGCAGTACCGCATAAATAAAAGAGACGCACACATAATAATATTATTTTTTAAAATTTTTGGGGTTTTTGCGGTACTACTGTAATACTGTAGTACTTTTATATTATATACTAGAAGGTTATTTGAGAATTGTGGGATGGGATGCTTCGCGGGTACTATTTTACTACTTCGCGGTACTACTATACTATAATAGTACTATAATAGTATTATAGTAGTATATAGTACTATAGTAGTAGTATATAGTAATATATATTAGTATATAGTAATATATAGTACTATAGTATTAATATATTATTTCTGCCTCAACCGACAGTTGAATTTATTTCTTTTTACCTATATGTGTCAACACTTTTTTTATATTGGCTCCAAAGGTTTATTTTATGTATATTCTACTATGGATTTAACTCCTCATATGGAAGTGTTAGAGTTAGGGCCCGCGATTGATGCTTTGAAGTCGTTGTCAAGCAAATTTCGGGAGACGGGTGATTACGAGTATATGATGGAGATATTATTGATTATAGATGAAATAGAGTCCCCGATGCTTATTGATTTCTTTGATATGGACGTGCCAGACATAAAAGTTAAGGCTTAGTATGTACATTAAGACCATTAGCGGGGTTGATTATCATTTATACGAGAACGAGGAAGAATTTAGGAAGCACCACAAGAAGGCTGACTTAAAGGATGATTGGCGAAAGGCGGAAGAGGGCCAAGAGTGATGATGGTCAGGTATTCAGTATTTTAAGGCGTGCTGTAATGTATAGCAATCAATATAATGGGGATGTTGATTATGTACGGACATTATTAGGTACGGCTTATGCTCATGAAAAGTCTAAGTTAGAGGGTGAGCCTCCCAAGGACATCTATACGTTTACCAAGTATAAGAATAGCAGGTATATTACAGCGCGGGAGAAGTTATTTGCCAAGATGGTTGCTGTAGGTCGGGATGCTACCGAGGCTTATTTGGCGGTATATCCCACTAATAATCGTAATTATGCTTTAAACAGGGCGAAGGTTTTATTAAGACAGAAGAGGATAAGAACATTGATTAATAAAGAAGTGGAACAGTTAATGGATGATTTGGGTATTACCAAGACCTATTTACTGGAAAATGCGAAATCAGTGGTAGATAAGCCAGATGCTCGTGATGGTGACAAGCTCAGGGCTTTGGAGACGTTGATGAAGATATCAGGATTATTGTCTACCGAAAAGAAAACAGACTCCGTAGCGTTAATACAAGAGTTTACTGGTTTCTCTAAGGATAAATTAAAAGCCTTTGAGACGGGGCTAATAGAAGAGAATGCGTCTCAATAGACCTATTTGGGCATATCCTGTATATGTTCAGTGGGGTAAGATACATTACAACATTAAAATAATAGGGGTTTAAGATGGGAATGGGAGTTAAACACTACTTTAAAAATGGTAAAGAACATAAAGGCGGTCTACATAAGATGCCCAATGGGCAACTACATAGTGGTAAAACACATGGCCCAAACAGTAAACGGTTGTTTCACTTTGGTGAATTAAGTAAACAAGCCAAAAGTGTGGCTAAGAAGAGCTGGGGCAAGTAATGGCTTCAGCTGTCAAAACCAAGCCAGCGATGTGGAAACGAATTGTTGCTAGTGTAAAAGCGGGTAGCAAAGGTGGCCCCAAAGGAAAATGGTCAGCACGTAAGGCACAACTGGCTACCGCTCGTTATAAAAAGGCGGGTGGTGGCTACAAGGGTGCAAAATCAAGTAGTAACAGTTTGTCTAAATGGACAAAGCAAGAGTGGGGGTACACAACCGAAGGCGATGAAAAGAAACCAAGACAACAAAGAGGACGTTATCTACCTAAAAAAGTTAGAGAGAGTCTTAGTACATCCCAAAAAGCTGCTACTAATAGACGTAAACGAGCAGCGAGCAAAGCTGGCAAAGGAAAAGCAAAGTATAGTAAACGAATAGCAAGTAAAGTGAGAAGAGCATAATGCCAAAGAAAAAAGATTCAAGATTAGCCCGAGCAGGTGTGTCGGGATATAACAAGCCAAAGAGAACTCCGAATCATCCAAAGAAAAGTCATATCGTTGTTGCCAAAGAAGGCACACAGATTAAGACTATTCGATTTGGCCAACAAGGGGTCAAGACCGCTGGTAAGCCAAAAGCAGGTGAGTCTGCCAGACAAAAAGCTAGGCGTAAATCATTTAAAGCAAGACATCGTAAGAATATCGCTAAAGGTAAGATGTCAGCAGCGTATTGGGCAGATAAGGTTAAGTGGTAGTGCCCAATAAAGCCGCGAAAGCCCGCAAGCGTTTAAAACGAAAACTAGCACTTGAAAACCAGCAAAGAAAAAGAAAAGCCTACAAAGCGAGAAAAGAAGCAAGACAAGCCGCAAGTCGAGACCTTTAATGTTATCCCTCCCCCGGAGGAGATGGCACGGAGGGATGAGATACTGTCCAAAGCTTTTAAAGACCTTCTTTTCTTTGGCAGAGCTTTCCTCCCTAAAGACTTTATGCACAAGAGTGCATCTCCCGCCTGTCACTATACAGTATCTAAAAGACTTATCTCTACCAAACCCGGTGAGCGTATCTGTATTATCCTTCCTAGGGGTTTTGGTAAATCAATTTTATCTAAATCAGCTATTCTACATAAACTCTGCTTTTCTGGTGAGGATGACCAAAACTTTATAGCATGGGTGTCAGAAGAACAGGGTCAGGCCATTGACCACTTAAAATACCTGCGGTATCATCTTGAAGCAAATAAGACCATTAAATACTACTTTGGCAATATGGATGGTGGTAGTGTAGGTAAGCGGTGGACAGAAAAAGACTTGGTTACCCCCAAAGGTGACAGACTTATAGCCAAAGGTACCAGTCAAAGACTAAGGGGTCGCGCTGAGGTTGATGTAAGGTATACTGGTATTATCTTGGATGACTTTGAGTCTGAGTTAAACACCAAAACACCCGAAAGGCGTAATGAAATTAAGCGGTGGGTCGTATCCACAATTTATCCAGCACTTGAAGAATCCCCCGGAAATGAAGGTTGGATATGGCTCGCCGGTACCATTGTACACTTTGATAGCTTCCTTCAAATGACCTATGATGGTTATAAACGGGCTAACGAGGATAATAGAACCTATCCGTGGGATGTTTTCTTTCATAGTGCTATCGAGGATGGTAAAGCTCTTTGGCCTGAGCAGTTTCCCCTGTCTAAGCTCAATCATAAGAAACAGGAGTTTATTGAGGCGGGTCTTGTCAATAAGTTTGCTCAAGAGTATATGAATGATGCTCGGGATATATCTAACGCTGCTTTTAAAATAGATAGGATACAGCACTATTCCGGCAATAGAAAGTTGATGAATGGTTTTAACTATTTGATGGAGGGTGAGTCGGTTATTCCGATTAATGTTTATATTGGGGTTGACCTTGCAGCTACAGCTTCTGACACTTCTGACTATCAGGTAATATTAGTTATGGGAATAGACTCTGATAACAAACGCTATGTTTTGGAGTATTTTAGGGAAAGAATACCAACCTTTGACGTACCAGCTAAGATAATAGAGCTGGCAAAGAAGTATAGTCCCGTAAAAAGAGTGACAATCGAAACCGTTGCAGCCCAAGAGATGGTCAGAGACATGGTAACCCGCATGAGCGCCAATGAAAAAAGATTAATGCCCGGTATCTTTAAGGGGGTAAAGCCCCCAGCAAGGATAAAGAAGGCAGACAGGCTTGAAACAACCCTCGGCCCTGTTGTTAACTCTAAAAAATTATATATCAAAAGAGAGATGACCGAACTTGTAGATGAGTTTTTTGAACACCCAAAGCCTCGTAACGATGACCTTATGGATGCACTGTACTACGCAGACTACTTTGCTCGGGCCCCAAAATCTCAAGCCACTACAAAAGATGGCTTTAAGGCAGAAAAAAGAAAAGGCCGGATAATGCCTAAGCTTAAAAAATACAACTGGTTAACGGGTGCTAGAAATTAATTATTTATTTTCTTGCATTATTGACAGAAATACCTCTAAATTGAGAAGGTGTTAAGTATATCTTAACCCAACTGTTTATAAACACATAAAATAGCTATGAATCCACATACCATATGGCTAAACAAAAAAGCAGGTTCCCCAGTTACGGTTTAGTACGGGGGCCATCACACGAACACGGCGGAGTCGCCGGCATGGTTGCCGATGAACAGCCCGTTGAATTAGAGGGCGGCGAATGGATTATTCCCAAAGAGGCAGTGCCTGATTACCTACCCGTACTACAACAAATCACAGAAGTAGGCAGAGAGCGCCAAAGAATGCAGAGTGGTAATAGTGCAATTGATGCTTTAATTGCCTCAGCTTCTTTACAAACTGGACTGGCTCAACCTAAATCCCCTATGTTTATGGGTGGTGGTATGATGGATAAGTATGAAGGTGGCGGTCAACTTCATAGTCGCAGAATGTATAATCAAAAAGATAAAAAGAAATACGGCTACGAAATGGGTGGCATGATGCCCGAATATCAAGATGGTGGTGCAGTCGCAGATAAAACAAGAGTTTCTCAAACATATTATCCAACTGAAAGTTTAAACTTACCAATGGCTAACCTTGCCTCACCTATAAATGTAGGTTCTATATCTCAAGCACCTATGTCTAATGAAGATATGTTTCAGATAGTTATGGATGTTGCAATGCCGGGCTCAGTAATTGGTTCTATATCTCGTAAAAATCCATTTTCTATGAGCGCCAAAGCAAGCAAAATACCAAACAGAAGAGATGCTAGTGGGCGCCTGTATAAAGACCCAATAGGTGGATTAAGTAAAAAAGGCATGCTAAAACTTGTTGAAGATGCTGTACCTGAAAATACAATGGATGCTTATGGCGAAGGGTTAGACTATTTTAAAAATTTAAACGCAGATGATTTAGCAGATGTTGTTCGCAGTGCTTACGGGCTTGCAAGAAATCCAAGATTTTACGGTGAGGAAAGAATCGGTGAGGGCGCTTTTGATTTAGGTAGAGAAGGTGTTAAGATGGCATTAGACGACATTAAAAACCTAAATATAAAAAAACAAGGTGGCCCAATAGACTATTACCAAGCTGGCGGTCAAGCTTTACCACGTAAACAACAAGAATTAAGAAATCCTGAAGTATATGGCCCACCCGTACCCGTAGATATGGACAGCCTTTTAAAAGTAATCAGAATGCGTAATGTCAATGAAAGCATTAACCCGTTTACGGGAGACACTATTGATACCGTTTTAGACTCTATTAGATTAAAACAACAAATGGACAAGTCCAAGATGCCTAGAGCAGGTCGCAAAAAGATGAGGCAGGGAGGCTTTGTAAGGTATGCTAATGGTGGTCAGGTAGGGGCGGGGCAACCGTTAAGGAGAATTGGCCCCGAAAACATGGGAGAGGTGACAGGTATGCCGCAACTCGGTTCTATAAGCCGTCCTGAGTTTGAGGCAATGATGGAGTATGGAGGGCCGCCCCAAGCTAGTGACTCTTTAATGGCAGCCGTGGGTCAAGATAAGAGAGTTAAGCCGGTAGACATATATAGCATTTTTGGTGGCAAAGGGCAAACAAAAGCCCAACTTGAGATACCAAAGCTATCTACAGCGTATCTTCCATCTTTTGGAATGGAAACGCCATTGTCTAAAAGACAGCAAGCCGCCTTGTTTAGAAAAGGGATAGCGCCCCAAACTTTAAATCCACAGGTTAAGGGTTTAATTAACAGAGCTTTAGTTCAGCGATTAACCAATGAGGATGACTAATGGTATTGGACACAGATAAAAGAGCGGAATATAATCAAGATTTATACCGACGCTGGCGCAATGCCCGCAGTGATTGGGATACAGACGCCAGATATGATGTAGACTTTTATCATGGGAATCATTTTACCAGTGAAGAGGTAGATGAATTGCAGTCCCGCAATCAAGCTGATGTGCCAATGGATAGGATTGGGCCAGCTATTGAAAAATTTAAAGCAGTTTTAACTTCCAGACCGCCCGCTTTTACGATAACCCCCAGAGAAGACTCTGATGTAAAGGTTGCTTCTGTATGGAGAACAATCATGGGATATGTTTGGGGGAACTCTAATGGAGACTGGCAGTTGAAACAGGCTATTCACGATTATGCCACTACCGGCATGGGGTATTTATATGCTTATATAGACCCTGAATCAGATTTCGGTAGAGGCGATGTCAAGTTCACTTACGTCAATCCGTTCAGGGTATATGTCTCTCCGAATACTCGCAATCGATGGTATGATGACGCCGAAGGTGTTATCCTCTCTACAATCCTCACGGGTGAACAAGTCGTCGGCCTCTACCCAGAATTAGGCGAACAAGAAAATCCGGAAACAGGAGAAAAAGAATTAGGAATCATCCAAGACCTTGATACTTATTTAGAGGAAGATTACCCCGATGCCATGAATAGCAACGGTAAGAAGGTCTTTACCCCCGCAGAGGCAAAGGATTTAGATTATTTTGAAAGAAGCAAATATCAGATTTTAGAAAGATTTTACAAGGTAAAGGTTGACTTTTACCGTGTGATAGATATGCAGACTGGTGAAGAGGTTGTTTTTAGTGATGATGAGTACCAAGAGTTTCTGGAAAATAACCGTGAGCAGTTAGAGGCTAGCCAATATGAAGTTATTCCAGTTAAACAGACTCGGGTTAAGGTGTGTGCAAGTATTGGTCAAATCGTTCTCTATGAAAGTATCCTTAATACCGACCAGTATCCAGTAGTACCTATCCCAAATTTATTTACAGAGACACCTTATCCAAAGTCAGATGTGTCGAGAGCTCGTCCAATGCAGCGCCTACTTAATAAACTTTGGTCACTGGCTCTTTCTCATGCTCAGGCATCTGGTGGGTTAAAACTGTTAGTACCTTTAGGTAGTGTGGAGGACTTGGGCCAGTTGGAAAGAGACTGGGCTAATCCCAATGCAGTTATAGAGGTAGACTCTACACAGGGGGAACCACATTTCCCAGCTCCTCAGCCATTGGCCGGAGAGTTTTATAAACTAATTCAACAGTGTGAGTTCTATATTGATTTTACATTTGGATTACCAGAGATGATGCACGGGTTTTCAGAAAAAGCACCTGAGACAGTCAAGGGTACTGAAAGAATGATTGCACTTGGAACTGAAAGACCTAAGTCAAAGTTGAGGGATATTGAATTTAGCATCAATAGGTTGGGTCAGGTATTATATAATCTAGCTAAAGGTCATTATACTTATAAGAAGATTTTCCGTCTTAATAGCGCAAACAATGACATGACCGAAGTAATGGTCAATTATTATGATAATAAAATTGGCGCTATATTAGATATTAAAAAAGAAAGACACAATTTAGGACAACACGATTTAAGGATTGAACCGGGTTCTACATTGCCTACAAATAAGTGGGCTGAGCTTGGTGTTTATATGGAGGCATACCAGATGGGCATTGTAGATAGAGTAGAAGTCCTGAAGAAAAATCCAGAAATATTTGATAAAGAAGCTATCCTTCGCCGTACCGATGAAAAGAATCAGCTCATGCAGCAGATTCAGGCGATGGGAGAGCAAATAAAGAATTTGGAGGGTGACCTCCAGACTGCCCAAAGGGAGTCTGTTAGCGACAGGAAACGGGTTGAGGTTGAAAAGTTTAAATCTCGACTTACAGATATCGCTTCAGACGCCAAAGCTGATAGAAGAGTTCAGTTAAACAATCTACAAAACAAGGTGAAGCTCGAAGCGGAGAAATTAGCATCTATTAGACAAGACGTTAGTTCTGCTCCAGAAGCATAGAGACATCTATTAAGGAGAATATATGGACAATACACAGACAGAGGCCGTACCCCAAGCTGATGGTTTGGTTGACAG
>JAAOEI010000719.1_pt1 | contig 12525 bp, 16 predicted proteins | sample 7059261 | NCBI WGS metagenome assembly JAAOEI01 (sample SAMN14008812, study PRJNA610033) | viral metagenome | isolation source: viral particles filtered from seawater | place: China: Hangzhou Bay, Yangshan Deep Water Harbour | collected 2017-10-31
AAACACAAGATAGCTAGCCGCTAGCTAGACCGCAACGGCAAAAGCGCATCTCCAGCTCCGTCAATTTCGACCGCTTAGGTAGCAGACAACCACTGACTACCTATGAGCCTCATCAATGACGGAAGCTGGCAGGTCGCCTCACGAATTCTCGCGATCAACTCGGTCAACTACGTGGCCGAGAACTTCTCTTACGAGGAAGGCGTCTCGAAAACCGAGGAGGTCTTCGACGAGGCCGGCGACCCGTCCGGCAGCATCACGTGGAAGAACATCCCGAGCGGCAGCGCGACGCTTCAGATGTCCGGCTCGCAGGCCGTGCCGCCGCAGGCGATGGCTTTCAGCTCCACCATCCGGGGCGCAACCGTGAACTTCAAGATTCTCAACGTGACGACCCCCGAGGAGCAGCAGGGCCGAAAGAAGACGAACATCACGTTCACCAAGATTCTGAACTAACACGCCGCGCGGTTCGCGGCGGCGAATCACCATGCGCGACGACCCGCTATTCCAGATCATCCCCGGCTATCGGGAGGCCGTCGAGCGGGAGACGACTGTCCGGGAGGCCGCGTTCCTCGCGGTCACAGAGACGGTCTGCGGCGTCGAGTGCTTGCCGCTAACACCTCTACACTTCTCGATGCTGGATTGCTCCGCCTCGCCTTTCGTGCGCGGCGGCGTGCCTCGGCCTGAGGATGTGTCGGTGTTCCTCTGGTGCGTCTCTCCTTACTACGCGCCGGGGGCGTGGCTGCGGCGGCACCTCTTCGCACGCAACACTCGCGGGCTTGATTTCGAGTTCTCCGTGAACGCGATCCGAGATTACATCGACGACGCCTTCGCGGATGCCCCCGGCACGAAGGGCGGGCCCGCTGTCAGCTACTACAGCGGCACGGCGGCGATGGTGGACTTGCTCGGCTCTCAATACGGCTGGCACGAGCGCGACATCCTGCGGCTGCCATTCAAACGCATCTTCCAATACGCGCGGTGCATCCGGCAGCGGCACGAAGATCGGCCCATCTTCTTCAACCGAAGCGACTCCGTGATCGCCGAGTGGCAGGAGCGCGACGAGCAGGCCCGCCAAGCGAGCCTCCACACCTCCCGAAACTGACGCATGGCCAACGAGGAAATCAGCTTCAAACTCGGGCTTGATGCCAAGTCATTCCAGCGCGCCCTGACGGGCGTGAAGTCGCAGCTCAACGACCTCGCCACGGAGAAGTGGAGCGCGTTCAAGTCCGCCTTGGGCGTCGGCGCTGCCGCTGCCGGACTGCGCGCGATGGGCGAGGAGATGGTTGCGCTTCGCCGGAGTGCGGAAGACGTGGGCGCGTCCATTGGCTTCGTTAAGACGCTCCAAAGCCTCTCCGAGAAGTTCGGCGGCACGGCGGAGGATGCCAACGCGGCCATGACGAAGCTCGCCGAGTCCATCGGCGCGGCGAGAACGGAAGGCGGCGCGGCGGAAGAGAAGTTCAAGCGCTTCGGCATCGCGCTTTACGATGCCAACGGCAACGCACGGGACACGGGCGAGGTGTTCAAGGCCATCGCGGAAGCCTACAAAGGCAGCTCCGATGCCGCGACAAAGGCAGCTCTGGCGTTTGAGTTCTTCGGTCGCACCGGCCGAAACATCAACAACATCCTCGGAGAGGGCGCGGAGGGCATCGAGGCATACAAGAAAACGCTGCTCGGCATCGATGTTGACCTGCGAGACGGCGATGTGCGCGCCGTGGCGGACGCTTGGCAGGCGTTGAAGGACACCGTTGTAGGGGCGAAAGACGCCGTGACGGGATTCGTGGGCCGCACCGTGGACGGGCTCGGAGCAGTCTTCCGACTTCTCGGCAGCCTCTCCTCTGGCTCGAACCCGATGGAGGCATGGAATCAGGAGATGGACTTCTGGAGGAACCGAGACCGGCCAGAAGCCAACGGCGGCACGGGAGCGGGTGACATCGCCGCGCAGCAGCAGGCGCAGGCAAAGGCCATCGAGGCCCTGTCCAAGGCGCGCTCCGACAGCGCGGCGGCGCAAATGACGGACGAGGGCAAGCTCGCGCAGGTCGCAAAGGACCGGGCCGCGATTGAGGCTAAGATGCGCGCCGAAGCCCCCGGCAGCCTCGAATACCTCAAGCTGGAGAACGAGCTTCTCCAAAAGGGCTACGACGCGCGGAAACTACAGGCAGACATCGCGGCCAAGCTGGCGGAGCGCGAGAAGCTGGACCAAAAACTTGACGCGGCTGCCAACCAGTTCGCCATTCTCCAGCTCTCTCGCGAAGAACTGGAAACCCGGCGCAAGATCGCATCTCTCAAAGACGGCAGTCCCGAACGCGTCCGCTTGGAAAAGCAGCATGGCGAACTCGTGGCCAAGCGAGCGAAGCTGGAACACGACGCCCAGCGGCTGGAACTCCAGCAGATGTTGGAGCGCGAGAAGGGGCTAGCAGCCGAGATCGGAAAGCTGGAAGGCGTCAAGGGCCGCGAGCTTGAGATGGAGAAGAAGGTCGAAGAGCAAAAGAAGGCGCAGCTCGAAATAGCAAAGAAGGCACAGGACATCGAGCGCGGCAAGCTGGACCTGCTCCAGCAGCAGGCCGAAGCCGGCCGCGATGCGGCCAACGCCAACAAGACCTTGGCCGATGCGAAGGCCGAGCGCTTCCGCTTCTCCCTGAAGGAGCTGGCCGACGCCGACCCTCGAGGGTTCCGTGGGGAAACGCGAAAGGACATTTTCGGAGCGCGGGAGGTCTCCCGCCTCGAAGCGCAAGCCATGTGGCAGAACCTCCACGGGACCGCTGCCGAGCGCGACCGACTGCAAGGCTTGGCCGACCAGCGGCGGCAGCAAATCGGGCTGCTGCGCGCGGATGAGAAGTTCCCGTTCAAGGCGATGGAGGAAGCCCAAAAGGAGGCTGCCAAGAACCTTCGCGAGCTGAACGCCGCCGCCAAGGGCGCAGGCATTCCAGTAATCCCCAAATTCGGCTGACCATGCCTCTCCTTGTTGACCTTCCCAATTCCGGCGCGCTCACAGCCACCATCGCGGGGCCAAAGCAATGGACATCCCCGTTCGAGGACGTGGCGGACGCGCTCGTCTTCTCGCAAGACTTCATTCAGGCCACCGCCGAGTTTTCTCCTCTCGCGCTCGACACGCCGGACGACACCTACCCCGACTGTTACCTCGTGGCCGAGGGGGCGCGCGATGACCGGGGCGGATTCGTGCGCTGGAAACGCACTTACGCCAGAATCCCTCCCAGCCGTCAGGTGTTTGAGTCTTACTCCTGGACCGTGCCCGGCATCGGGTCCGAGGCCGTGTATGCGGCTGCCAGCATCTCGTCCGTGGTCAACGCATCCGGCACGACGACCATCACCGCCGCGGCTAGTGTGGAAGCGTCGGCAGACGATAGCGTGCTCGTCTCCTACACCTTCACGGATGCCACGACCGGCACGCAATACGGGCGCTCGGTGTTGCGCATCTGCCTCGCCGGCACCAGCGGAACCAACGTGGTCGTCCCGCTCATCACCGAGCCGGGCGGAACGCTCACCTTCATATCCGTCCAACGCGTCGAGCCGGGGCGCGACCCCTACACCGAGGAGGTCGGCTCACTCCTCCAGCTCGATTACTTCCTCCCCGGCGTCTCCACGGGCATTGCTACGGTGCAGGACATCCCGCTCCTGTCACCGCTCGATATTTACGACAACACCGGGCGGCGCACGACCAGCTTCACTGCCGAGACGGTTCCTACTCTGGCCACCTGGCGCGCACAGGTGGCAGCCGGTGACTACGTGTGCGTCGTGCGCTCCGTCCCGCGCCGCTGGATGGGCAACATCTACGAGCGCGCCACGCGCTACGTAAAGGCCATCTGATGAATGTCCCGACCAGAATTCACGAACCTCTGCCACTCGCAAAGGAAGGGGACGAGGCGTGGATTCTTTCGGCTGAGATGGCCAGCATCTTGGCCCGCAAAATCAACGCCTTCACCGGCATTCAGGCGGACGCGCCGCTGCGCATCGTGAAGAGTGACGCGGGCTTCCGCATTGTCATCGAGGATGTCACTTCCTGATTTCAAGCCGGGCCAGCTCGTGACCGCGAAGGCTTGGAACGCCGTCGCCCGCGCGGTCAATCGCATCTGGTCCACCGAGGTCGGGCCGGGGCTGACGCTTACCAAAGGCGAGCCGTGGCGGTTGACCTACGAAGCCGGGGATGCGCCCGTCACGACATGGTTTAACGACACCTGCATCCGCGTCTTCGTGTGGCGGGATGACTCATGGGACTATGGCAGCGACAACCCACCTCTGGCGTTCTTCGTGTCCGGCGCGTTCACCACACTCAACGGCATTCAGACCAGCCGGCTTGCCAAGGTGGTGAAAGGCTCGACCGGCGCGAGCGCGCGGGCAACTGGGTTCTGCAACCGCGTCTCCTTCACCGGGGCCACAGCCTTCTTTACCAAGAACAAGAGCGACCCGACGAAGCTCTTCGTTGGTAGCCAAGCCGTGAACGCCTACGCCGGCGGACCAAACGTGAACGCGCATCTGATCGACTGGCGAACCGGCGCACAAGACGCGTATTGGACCGGCGCGAACTGCACATTCCCCAGCACGGCGATGGTGGGCATCGCCTCCGTGGATGACAGGCTCCTGATTCACGACTACTACACGCTGCGCTCCGTTGACCTGTCCGGCACGGTCCAGAACACTCGCTCGACCGTGGGCATAAATATGCACGGCCTCGTCAACGACGGTGCCTTTGGCTACCTCTCGTGCGCTTGGAATGGAGCCGGGACGTATGCCGGAAACGTCAACCCGCAAGGCCTGCGGAAGATCGACAAGACGGGCGCGCAGAACGCCGCATTCTCGGCAAACGCGGGGGCGGGAAGCGCGTGCGGTTGCTTCTTTGGCGCGCTCCCAAATCTGGTGCTTTGGAACGCAGGGGACACCAACGTCTATACCTCCGCCTCGCTCCAATACGGCAGCGCGCTGGAGTGGAATGGCGGCGCGTTCGGATTCGCGGGCCACGACGGCGGACTCTTGAAGGTGGGGGCAACCGGCCTTCTTCAAGGCACGCCGCTTGGAATCATGCCCAGCGCGGCAGACCGCGCGGCCATGTTCTGCAAGTCGCCCGCGGGCGAGTTGTGGTTTGGTGCGGAGGTGCATGAGCTGAAGACTTCAAGCCAGACAATCCCGACCTCGACCTACCAGCTTTACAAATACAACGAGGCCACGGACACGGCCACCTACTTCTCTGGCTTCGACGGCGCGGTCATCGATTGCCAGTGGTTCAGCACCGTTGACGGGGTTCAGCAATTCATCGTCGTCGGCGCGTTCACCACCTACAACGGCGAGCCTGCCGAGCGAATTGTCTTCATCGACCAAGACGGCAACCGGCTTCCAGACCTCATTTGGCCGTAGTCCGTCAATTTTGGCCGCTTAAGTAGCCGCCTATGGCCTACGCCCTCGTCTTCAACGCCAACGCCACCGACCCCGCCGCGGCGCTCGTCCGTTCGGTTACGAACAATCAGGCGGCTCCCCGGCCCATCGTCGTGCTGGGCGACAACCCCGAGTTCAACCTATTCGTGAGCTTGGGTGACGGCGGCTACGACCCGGCGAGCGGCGACGCCACCGTGACCCCGTGGCTGGGCATCGGGACGCCTGGAGGCTCGCCGAGCGGCGGGACTTTCTGGCTCGGCGTTTCGAGCGCAACATCGGGGCTGCTGACGAGCACGAAGCGGTATCAGATACAAACCTTCGTTGCCGGCGACGACTTCACGAACCTAGGAGCGGCCGAGAACGCGAGCGGCGTAATCTTCACCGCATCGGGAACAACTCCGACCGATTGGACAAACGGCAGCACCGTGATTGAGATCACCACGGACGTGGCCTTTAGCGCCACCGCCGCGACCTTGGAGGCGGCGCTTGAAGCCACTCAAGCCGTGACCGGCGTCGCGGTCACGAAGTCAGGCAGCGCGCCCGTCTTCGTCATCGACTGGGACGCGGTGGGTGCGCAGTCCACGCTGGTCGGCGGGCCGTCCAACCTCACCCCGGCCAGCGCCGTAGTCACGTCCGAGCTGCGCGCCGGCAGTGCCTCGGTGACAGAGCGACAGCTTGTGCGACTCACGCGCCAACCCTACGCGCTGCAAACCAATTGGAGCACGACCACAAACGGCTGGACCGCACGGCTGGACTGCAACACGCGCGGCCTGCTCGAGCTTCTCGACGGCGCGGCCAGCGTCGGCAGCACCTTGGAGCTTCAGCTCGTGGACGGCGACGGCAACATCCGAACCGTCGGTCAGACCTCGTGCCTGATTCGCAACGAGGCAATCGACGAAGAGTCAACAATTCCAGCCCCGTTCCCGGCATACCCAACGACGGCGCAAATGCTCTTGGACGCGGTGCAAAACCGCTACACCGTCACGGCTCTGACCGGAGGCGGCACTGCTCTTGATGGAATTGTCACGGGCACAACTGCAAGCCCGACGGTTCAAACCAATTCGCTTGTCGCAATCGACATTTCGGGTGTCGTGTCCCTGTATAGGTTAGAGGCCGGGACGACGGCAGAATCTAGCCCTTCCGTAATCAGGCCGGACGACTACGACGGCACAGAAAACGCACGAATCTGGAAACTGCAAACCGTCGGCGGCTTGTCTTTATACGCCGAAAATCCAGTATCACACACAGCCCCGACGGCGACAGGCAATAGCTCCGTTGCTATAGGCACAGGTGCCGATGCTACAAACACGTGGGCGACTGCTATAGGTAACGACAGCACGGCGAGCGGCCAGTCTTCTATAGTCGCAGGAGGATCAACAGGAACAGCGAGCGGAACAAACTCCGCGACGCTCGGCGGAAGCAATAACACAGCGTCGGCTCAATCAGCTACAGCGATTGGCGAGCGAGCCGTTGCCGATTTGGCCGGACAGTTAGCTATAGGTGCGGGGCTTTATGGACAGGCCAGCACAGTGCCGTGCTACGTCCTAACATCCAACGCGACGCCTACCGAAGTTGTAACGCTTGCCAGCGGAAGACTCGTGCTGCGCGCGAATACTCTTTGGAAGTTCACAATCGACGTTGCGGCGCGCAGGCAGTCAGGCGCTGGGCACGCCTCTTGGAAGGTTGAAGGCACAATCTATAGGAACTCAACAGCCGGGAGCGCTACGATTCTTGGAGATATAGAATACTCGCCCAACTCAGCTAACGCGGCAGGATGGGACTTTGTAGTTTCAGCTGACACAACAAACGGAGCATTGAAGATGCTCGCCACGGGCGGAGCCTATGGCGTCCGATGGACTGCCGCCGTCCAAATCTCCGAGGTCACTTACGCATGAGCGCGCATTATCCTGTTCTAAGCCCTAGCCCTAGCCGTGTCGCTAGCGCGTTCGGAATGACGCTCATAGACGACGCTGACGAGGCCACGGCGCGCACGACTCTGGGGGCAGCAGCGGCGAGTGACCTAGGGAGCTATCTACCGCTGGCGGGCGGCGTGATGACGGGCTTGATGAAGTTCGGCGGTGCGACAAGCAGCTTCCCAGCGATGAAGAACAACGGCGCGGTTTTGGAATCGCGTCTGGCCGATGACTCTGGGCTGGCCGGCTTCAGGGCCGACAAGTTCTGGTTCAAAAACGCCAGCAATTATGAGGCGCACTTGTCTTACGCGCAGGAGGTTTTGGTAGGAGATGGGACTTACCAGCTCCTCAGCTTCGACAGCGAGAGCAATGCCGGTTACGGGAATGCGTTCGGGTTAAAAAAAGCGGGCGTGCTGCACGCGGTTTTCTCGGCTTCTGGCTCCGAAACACGAATCACCGGGCAGGGCGGAAAGCCGATTGTCTTCAGACAGAACACTGGCACCTCCCTGATGGACATGCTGACCATCCGAGCGGATGGGACTGTGCAGCTAGGAGGCGCAAACACTGGCGGTGCGTGGATATACTCACACACTACTCCGACGCACGGATTCGATGTTCTAGCCTCAAAAACGCACGACATCTATCATGCTTTCACCGACAGCTCGAACTATCAAGGAGGCCGAGTTACCGCTGGGGCGAGCTCAGTCACTTTCGGCGCAATCACTGCTGGCACTGGTGCTGACAACATCGACGTGGTGTTGGCCCCGGCGGGCACGGGCCTCGTGCAGTTCGGCACCCATTCGGCAGTCGGTGCGGAGACTGTGACCGGCTACATCACCATCAAGGACAGTGGCGGCACGGAACGCAAGCTGGCCGTCATCTCTTAAACAACCATCCATGAACCCATTCACCATCACCATAACCGAGGCCGAACAGGCCGGACTCGATCACGTCGTCGCTAAGGCGAACGCGGGAAAGGAAACCCCGGTCACGCCAGCAGATTACCTCACCGCTCGCGTGCGCGACGTTCTGGCCAGCTACACCGCCGAAATCATGCGCGACCGTGAGAAGGCAAACCGCGCCATGATCGAAGCCACACTCAGTCTCCCCGACGCAGACCGCGACGAGGTCGTCGCCCTCATCCGCAGCAAGCTCGCCCGCCCATGAACCAGCCATCCACATCCGCCGCCCAAAAGACAACCGCAGAGTGCGCCTCCATCGTGCGTGGCCTCGCCAACATGCCGGTGGTTAAAGCGCTCCTGAACACCCCCGACATCGCCCTCTTCGAGCACGCGCTCCAATCTCTAACCGCGCGCGCGGAAGCGGCAGACCGCGCGGATCGCGCGATTACAAACCCGAACGAATGACTTCACACCTCTCCGAAGCCTCCGCTCCTTACGTCTTCGCCGTGAATCTCGGCGTGCTGGGCCTTGTGAGCATCGGCGAAGTCGAGAGTGTGCTGAAAGTGGCCGTGCTCGGCGCTACGCTGGTGCTGACGTGCCTCTCCGCGTGGCTGAAGTGGCGCGACCGGGACAAGGCGAAGGACTGATTTCCGGCGGCTCCCCTTTTTGCCGTTTCGAGGGATTGCCGGTGACGAAGTAGAACGGCGACAGTCGCCGGACGCCGGGACACTTTATGAAGCTGCATCTCTTGATTCTGGCCGTGCTCCTGACGTGCGGCTGCCAGTCCGCCGGGCCTGTCAAACGTAGCTGGTGGCAGCCGTGGACGTGGCGGGCGGACAAGGGCGCGGAGGAGCGCAAGAGCGCGGACGCGAAGCTCAAGGCCGAGGCGGCTCTCGATGCGAACAACGCGGCGACGGTGAAGGCGGCGGCGGGCAAGGTGGCGGCGACAGGTGCAGCTCTGGCCGCTCGGACGAACCGCGAGCCTGCCACGGACCTTGCCGCGCAGTTCAACACGCAGGCCGGCGCGCTGCTGCCAGCCGTGCCGCTGGCAGAGCTGGCCGAGGTGAAGGCGATTGTCAGCGGGCTACTCTCGACGAACGCGCAGCTCCGCGCGGATGCCGAGCGGCGGCTCGACGTGAAGGACCGCGAGCTTGCCGACTTGCAGCGCATGACGGGCGAGCTGCGCGCCAAGCTCACCGCTGCCGAAGACAATCACGAGAGGTCAGTCGCCCAGTTGCAAAGCGCCTACGCTGGCGAGCGCGGTGTCGCGGACAAGTGGCGGGCCGAGCAGGCGAAGAGTTGGGGGCAGAAGATTCTCGACCTCGTGGGCACGGGCGGCTTGATCGCGCTGGCTTCGACCGGAGTTTTGAGCATCCCGCTTGCGGGCCGTGCCTTCGGCTTCTTTTCTCGCGTCATGCCGTCGTCGTCGGTGTTGACGGGCGTGGTGTCCGCGAAGGGGTTCGACAACGTGGTGGCGGGCGTGGAGTCGGTGCGGGACACGCTGAAGAATCACGTCGGGGATCACGAACTTTCGCGGCGCGTGGACGACCTTCTACGCATCGAGCGCAGTCCAGATGACAAGAAGCTGATTTCAGCGCGCCGGGCAAAGGTCAAGCGCAAGGCTCTGCTTGCTGAGGTTTAGCACGGTTGGACCTGAGCCGGTAAAAAGAGCGGATCGCACCGGAGGTGGGGCGCTCGTTCTTGTGCTCGATCGGGTGCCCGAGCTTGCGGAGGTCTGCGATTCGGCTATGGACGGCGAAGGCTCCTGAGACACGCCAGAGGTCGGTCATCGCGACCCACCTGTCTGGGGCTTGTTCCAAGGCGTCGAGGATGCGCTGCCGTTGGGAGGTGCCGCCCGCAACGGCCCGAAATTCGGTCTGGGTGGTGTTCATGGCTGCTGGTCTGCCCACTTGGGAACGGTGAGGGTTTGGAGGGTGGCAGGGTAGGCGGGCCAAGAGTCTTCATGCACGCATCGGGCGTAGAGGGCGAGGGTGTGCCTCAAGTCGTCGCGGCCGCGCGCGAGGAACTCGGGCGCGCACACGAAGACGTTGACGGCGTGGGGTGGGGTTTGCTCCACCACGACGAAGTGAAAGCCGGTGCGGGCCTCTCCGGTTAAGGCGTTCCAGAGGGCGAGGTAAAGGGCGGCTTGGATGTGGAAGCCGGATTCAAAGGCTTTCTTGCCGAAGGCGCGCGGGGAGGCGTCGGCGGTGGTCTTCACGTCCGCAAGGGCGTCGCCAACACTCGGCACGAAGTCGAGCCGGGCGCGGACGATGACGCGGTTGGTGGTGTCCTCGGTGACGAGGGAGACTTCGGAACGACCGGCGGCGAGCAGGGCGGCGGCGAGTGGGTGGGCTCCAATGACCGCTGCCATTCCGAAAACGGCGTCATACTCAGAAGCCTTCAGCACGAGCAGGCCGGCGCGTTCCCGTTCGGCCTGCCAGTCTTTGCAGACCTTCGCGGCTCGGGTCCATTTCTTGCCGGGCTCGTATTCTTCCGGCTGGATGACGATGCCGGGTAGGGGTTTATTCGGCTCCAGGATGACGCTGTGGGCGAGGGTGCCCAGCATCATGGCGGCGGTGGTTTCGCGCGGCGTCTTGAGCGCGGCTTGGAGGTGAGCTGGGGTGGACTGCCAGAGTATCCGCAGTTGGGATGCAGACGCGCCGGGAAGTGCGTGGTAGTCGGCGGCAGGGAGGTCGGGGAGAACGCCGATGAGTTCGGGGGGGATGGTCACAGCGGCGCTCCTTCCGTGGCGGTGGCTTTTGCGGCCTTGGAGGCGTTGAGCAGATCGAGCGTTTTCGACCAAGGGTCGCACGCGGCGCGGATGGCAGAGGGTTTGACTTCTCCGACTTCTTCGAGGCTGGCGAGGCTTTCTTCAACGACGCCGTTGTCGCGCCAGAGCTGGAGCATGGCGGCGTCATCATGGCCGCTGCCTTTGAGGAGTAGGCGAATGGTTTTGATGTCGCGCTGTATTGGGGTCTGGGGTGCAGGCGCGGGTTGCGCGGTGATTTCTGCGCCGGGCGGGGAGTCATCGTGTTGACGATAGCCAATTTCCGATTGCCGATTTTCAGAGGTGAGTGCGGTGGCGAATTGCGGCTCTGGTGTGGCTTCCCTCACGGTCTTGGCGTTTGCCACGGGGTCGCGGGCGATGATGTCGCGGGCTTCGTCCTCATCGAACAACCCGCCGAAGCCGAACGCGACGCGAGCGCCCTGAATAAGGGCTTTGTGCCGGAGCATCCGGTGTTTCATCTTCCACGGCTCGGTGGGGCGGGCGCACTCGGACAGATACTCAGTGACCTTGACGGGGCGGGCGCGGTCCTTTCGGTAGAAGATGCTGGTGCAGGAAATGAGGTCGCCTTTGGGGTCGTGGGCGAACTCGAATTCGAGGCCGTCCATCTGCGGGTGGTTGTTGGCCAGCCGGTTCCAACCGTCCACGCTGACGATGGGGACGATGCCGCCGCCTTTGCCGGGGAAGGCGTAGATTTCCTTTAGGAAGGGGTTGAGCTGATACTCATTGGCCACGACGACGAGGGCGAGCAACTCGTCGTCTGAAGCGCCTTTGAACACGGTGCTTTTAAGGGTGGTGTGGAGTTTGGCGGGCTCGACATTGTAGCGGCCAGCCATGACGGCTAGGGCGCTGGTTTTCAGGGGTGTGCTGACTGCGGTGGTGCTCATGGTTAGTTTAGGAAGTTGACCGTGGGGAAAGTGGTGTGGGCGAGGCCGTCCATCGGGCTCACGCCACGGGCGGAGTCTCCGTGGGCGTAAATCATGGTCGTGGCTACGTCTTCATGTCCGACGAGCTGCTGGACGGTGGCAATGTCGTTGCCGTTTTGGAGCGAGTGCGTGACGTAGGCGTGCCGCAGCGTGTGCGGCGTCACGCGCTTGATGATTCCGCCCGCAGCGGACGCCTCGCGCATCTGCTCCTGCACGGCCTTGGGTGTGATGTGCCAGCGGTATTGACCGCGCAGCACGGCGGATGGGAAAAGGAACTGCCAGCGAAGCTCTCGGTTCGCGTTTGGATATTTGATGGCGAGCCTGCCGGGTAGCTCGACGCGGCCCGCGCCATTGGCCGTGTCGATGTCGTGGAGAGATTTGCGCCAAGCCATATGCCGCTGCAAGGCTGGCACGAGCAACACGGGGAGAAGCGTTGAAGCGGTGGAACGCTTTGGCCCAATGCCAATACATTTCCAGCGTGGACCGCGAGTCAGAGTTCAGCGCGACGGCGTCCTTGAGTTTGGCGTAAAGGCTCACGGTTATAGGAAGTGGTGGTGTATATTCAACTGTTGGGCGTCATAGCAACGCGCCATCCAGTTCGTGCGCGATACGGTCGCACG
>JAAOEI010000720.1_pt1 | contig 12522 bp, 22 predicted proteins | sample 7059261 | NCBI WGS metagenome assembly JAAOEI01 (sample SAMN14008812, study PRJNA610033) | viral metagenome | isolation source: viral particles filtered from seawater | place: China: Hangzhou Bay, Yangshan Deep Water Harbour | collected 2017-10-31
CCTGGCAAGGACGATATAAAACTACGGATGAAAGGAAATATATGAATCAGATTGTACCGATGCAGGATATTGAAAAGATGGGTACGGCAGTTGCTAAGTCGGGACTGTTCGGCATCAAGACGCAGGAGCAGGCAGTCGCGCTCATGCTGATCGCGCAGGCCGAGGGACTGCATCCCGCCATCGCAGCGCGTGACTATCACGTTATCCAAGGTCGCCCCGCACTCAAGGCTGATGCGATGCTGGCGCGGTTCCAGCAGGCCGGTGGCAAGGTGGAATGGAAAACCTACACAGATGCTGAAGTAACCGGCATCTTTTCCCATCCCGCCGGCGGCAGCGTGACCTTGACCTGGACGCTTGAGCAGGCAAAGCGCATCGGTCTGGCAAGCAAGGACAATTGGAAGAACTATCCTCGCGCCATGCTACGCGCTCGCGTAATTTCCGAGGGTATCCGCACCGTCTATCCCGGTTGCGTGGTCGGCGTGTACACGCCCGAGGAGGTCGAGGACTTCAAGCCTACCGAGCGGGTTGTCGGCAGCGGCAGCGCCACGGTTGACCTCACCCCGGACAATGACCCGGTGGAGCCTGTTGTCGAGGATTCTCTCTGGATTCTGCAAGTGCCGGGTCGGGAAACCATGAACTTCGCCAGCCAGTCCGATTGGACTGAAGGGCTGATGAGCCTGGTGGACAAGGTTGTTGCCTCGAAGCTGGACGTTGACTCAAAGAACGGCAAGTTGGGGGCGCTGAAGGCCGCCAACAGCGGCATCTTCACCCGCATGGGCATTCGCAATGCCAGCGCGATCTATAAGGAAATCGCAGCCAAGATGCAGCCCCTTGAGGCTGCGGAGGCTGACGACATAAAAAAGCGGGATCAGTTCGTTCAGGAAATGGATCAGGAGTTCGGCCCCTCGGAAATCAAAACCTCTTAATCCTGTCCATGCTGAAACGTGGGCCGGTTACGCCAGCCGATGCACTCAAGGTCGGACGCATTTACCGGCTCGCATCAAGAATCAACGAACTGCGCCAGATGGGGCACAACATTGTGACCGAGCATGTACAACGGGGATCAACGCGATACGCCAGGTATCACTTGGTGAAAGGTAAAAATGGATGAGTACAGTACCAGGCGAATAATCGAGGGAAAGGGGGTCTTGTTCCAGAACCTTGAGCCTCTGGATGATGGATCACCAGACTTCAAGGGGGAGATTCTGTACAAGGGTGAACTTATCAGGTTGGGCGGGTGGGTGCGTCATACCGACAAGGGCGTTCTCATCAGCTTGGGCATCGTCAAAAGGAAAGGATCAAATGAGCAACAAACCGATGGAGGAGGGCAAAGGCGTTCTGTTTTCCAACGACAAGAAAGGGAATGAAAAAGCGCCCGATTTCAAGGGACAGATTTTGCACAACGGCGAGATCATCAAGATCAGCGCGTGGAAGCGGCAGAGTGCTTACGGTGAACTGATCAGCCTGGCTCGCAATGACTTCAAGCCGGGTGACAAGTTCCCCAAAGAGGTGAAATCGACTTACAACGATGAAGATGTGCCCTTCTGATGACCAAACTATTCGTAGCAACCCCGATGTACGGTGGTCAATGCTTTGGGTTTTATACCCAGAGCGTGATTTCCTTGACCAAGACGATGCACGGCAGGATGGACGTTGTGTTTTCGTTCATGTTCAATGAAAGCCTGATTCCACGCGCTCGCAACGGACTTGCCAACCAGTTCCTGAAAGACAAATCAACAACGCATCTGCTGTTTATCGATGCTGACATTCGTTTTGAAGCAGATGACATATTGAAGCTGCTGGATGCCGATAAAGACGTTATCTGCGGCATCTACCCGAAAAAGGAAATTAACTGGCAGACGGTGCGCCAGGCGATCAGCAATGATGTTGCTACGGATCAACTCAAGTTCTACACCGGGGCGCATGTCGTCAACTTGGTCAACTATGACGGGCAGGTAGTGGTTCCGATGAATGAGCCGGTGGAAATCTGGAACGGTGGAACCGGCATGATGCTCATCAAGCGGGAAGTGTTCGAGAAGCTGTCAGACCATGTTCCGACCTACATCAACGATATTCTGGACACGGCTGGCACGATGAAGCAGGAACCCATTAAAGAGTTCTTCGCTACCAGTATCGAGGAAGGAACCCGCAGGCTGTTGTCCGAGGATTACCACTTCTGCAACAAGTGGCGGGAGATTGGTGGCAAGGTCTATGCTGCACCGTGGATGCGCCTGGCCCATTGCGGGACGTACATCTTTGAAGGGCAATTGCTGCCAGCACCGTAAAAAAAGAACCCCGGCGAACCGGGGTCAAGGGGCCTGGAAGGAGGCATTTCTCGGAGGCAGTATGGCAGATGCAAAAAGCAGGGGCAAACGCAACCGGCAGCGCGGTCAGGAAGGCGAGCGCGAAGTCTGCCAAATCCTGACAGAAACGCTAGGAATTACGGTCAAGCGGCTGCTAGGCCAGGAACGGGAGGGGGGGTCGGACATATCAACCCCGCCCTACAGGTGGGAGATCAAACGAAGGAAACGGATAGGACTCATTTATGACTGGTTACAGGAGGCTCAGGATGGACTTCAAAACGCATCAGAACGGCCTGTGGTCGCATTTCGGGCAGATGGCAAGGGGTGGGTCGCAGCCCTCCCCCTTGACGAACTTATCAAACTTATCAGAGAGGAAATCCATGACGAACCAAGAAAAGCTGGAAAAGGCGATTAACTACGTTCGCAGTAGGGGTATTTATTTACTTGATGGGGGGTACACGCCTACCAAAGCGGTCAATACGGATATAGCGCAAACCATCGCCAGGTATCGCTCTCAGGTCGAGAAAAAAGTTCTGATTCGAGAGGTGAAATGATGCTGCATGATTACAGCGAAGTGATGACCGAAATCGACAAGTCCATCGCCATTCTCAGGAAGTCGCTCCCCAACAGGGAATGGGATGATTCGGCTGCGGCCTTCCTGCACTTGATGACCTGGGCAGGCAAGGGATTCGACTTTACCGATGCCCAATCACAAATGGAGAAATCCAATGTGGTACAAACTGATAAATGAATATGGAACTATCTTCTGGTCGAACAGGCGCATAGAGGGCCACCTGGTGCTGGAGGAAGCGGTAACGCCACCACACCAGCGGGATGACGATGCCGATTCAGATTCTACTCAATCTTGAATCGTAGGTTTTCGTGCTTCGGGTATTGCACTATCCGTTCACCTTCAGGGCATTTATATTTGATTGTTGCAATAAGCGTTGCCATCCCTGTTTTGACCTTTTCAGGGACAGCTAACTGATAGGTGAACGTATCTATTTCGTGACTGGCAGGGCCGGAGAACTTGGTTGCACTCGGGACTGCCTCATACACCATGCCCGTAGAATCACGAATGGCTGGCGTAAAACCTTCCACAGAACAATCGTCACGTTTCTTGATTCTTGCCACCGTCACCGTAATGGGTTCACCTTTATGGGCAACAATCTTGAAATGTTCCGGTGCCCATTTAATGATCTGGCGATCAAGAAAGCCAAATTTGTCGATTAACGTATAAGAACCGCCCACAGCCGCAACACCAGCGGCAACGCCAGCCATGATTTTAGACAGTTCCATTTTACTGCTGTTACCGACAGCCCCAACGCCGCCTAGCGGCTTTCCCGCGCTCGCCTTTCCATCCCCTGCTACGGGCGCAGAATGACTTGTGGCGAGGGTTAGAGGCATCCTTAGTGGGAGCCTTCAGGTTGCTACCCGCAGCCCTGGCCTTGCGCCTGCCCTTCTCTGTCAGGCCGGCACCTTTGCTTACCGGCAGTTTCTCGCCCCGGCCTACAGACAGGTTGGGAAATTTTTTCCTAGCCACGGCGACCCCTCGGTTTCTTGGCAGTCTTGGCTGATTTGCGGAACGCCTCGGAAGTCGGGTATCCCTTTTGACCAGGCTTCTTTGCCGGCAATCCCATTTTTCTGCGCCGGTTGATGTTGTAGTACAGACCTTTTTTAACCATTAGATGCCTTTCTTGAACAGCGCGGCTTCCGCATCCCTGCGCCTAGCTAATCCCCTTAGTTCTACGCCACCGGCAGTACGGGGCTTGCGGATCAGTTCCGCAGCTTCTTCCCATGCTTGTCGATTAATCGCCCTTCGCAATCGTGATACCTTAAACGCACCGACTCCACAGTTCCAAGACCAGCTAGATACTGCGGCAAGGCATTCGGGTCGCTCGGCAAGACCTGGAGCCAGGACAATGCACTTAGCCGCATAATTGGCGACTCCCGTTTCCAACTCTCTTTTAGCCTCTGCAATACTGATTCCGGCACTATCGGCACCAATTCCATAGGTTCTTCCATACCCCCTAGTCCATACGGCAGGCTTTGCCAAAGTGTCCAGATACGGATATATCAGGTCGCCTTTTTTCTGATGGCAACCTTCAAAATGGGCAATAAGCGGCAACGCCAGGTCAAGAAAGTTCATTAGAACGATCCAGCGGTTCCGTTCCTGCCAAACGTGTTGCTGATAATGACCCAGTTGGCATTGTCAGATTGCACCTGAATGCCATCGTATTGAATGCTCAGAACCTTGCTGGCCTGTCCATCAATGGTCTGGGCCGAGGTGGTAGCCACCGTGACCGTGTTGGCGGTGCTGTCAATTTTCTTGACCACATAAAACCGTCCAGCAACGCTGGCAGCAGTCGGCAGGGTTATGGTGATGTTGCCGGTTGCCGCATTGCCCAGAATCGTGCAATCAACCGTAGTCGCGGTGTAGTTGGCGGTTTTCGTGACCAATGCGTTAGTAACACCATTGATCGTAGCGTTGTTCAACGTGACGTTACTAAACGAAGTCAGGACTACAACGCCGGTCTGCCCGTTGACAGAAACAACCCCGTCGGTGTTGTCAATCTTTTGCCAGACGGTTCCGTTGAATACCGCCCAATCGCCAATTTGCCAGTCAGTAATGCCATCAAGGTTGGTCGATCCGGCAACCGACACAACGTAGTAATCCCCTTTGGTTCCAACCCCGGAGGCAAGCGCAGGGCTGTTTGCAGATGCGTTCCAGGTGCCTTGGTAGTTCAAGGCTCCTATTGCATTGATGACGCTACTGACGGTCTTGAGCATGATTTACGCTCCATCGCCGGGTGTTACATAAATAACAGCAGTACCCGATGCGGTTACACCAGTAAAGTAAGCATTAGGCACAAAACTCAGGATTTCGTCCGTACCCGCCAACAGGGGCAGGGAATTGCCTGTGGTGCTAATGGTCGCCGCCTTTGCGGTGGCATTGGCAGACGTATCGCCATACCCGAGGAATACCGTATATGTACCTGCATTGATGATCCGGTACTGGTTGCCGCCCAGGGTGCTAGACACGCATTGCACCGGGGTAGCAGCGGCTACGTTGGCAGTAAACGTGACCGTGTTACCGGTAGGGGTAAAAGCATTGATGCCCATGATTGAATCCTTTATTTGGCAGCTTTACGAAGGCTTCTGTCGGCAAACCAGAACGACAGCACCGATCCAAGCATTGCCCCGTCAAACTCGGTGTAGGAGGCTCTCACAGCCTCTGCCAGGTTAACCCCGGCTTGCAGGGTCAAATACAGGGTGGCGCACTTGGCACAGGTATAGATCGCCAGCAGCCAGTAAGACACCACCGGGCGTACCGAGGCAGACAGGGACAACACCCACCCACCAGCGGCTCTGGCATCGTCAGATTGGCTTTTGATTGTTGCAACCAAGGCGGCTAGTTCACCGGCATCTTTGGCGGCATCGGCATCCAATTGGCGCAGGCTTTTCTCAGCGTCGATCTTCTGCGCTTGCAATGTCACTTGCTTGTCAAACATGACCGCTTCGTGGTCACGCTCTTTTTCTTTGTCTTTCAGTTCCATCCAATGCTGCGCCAGCCTGGACGCGCCGCCAAAGACAATGCCAAGAAGTTCAAACATTTCAGAGTCCGATCAATTTTTTGATAAACATCGCGGCAGCACCCGGCCCGAGCAAAACGGCAGCAATAATTATGTAGAGCATGATTTCGATGTTTTTCATGCGCTTTGAACCATCATTGAGCCGATCTTCAATCTTTTGGTATCTCTCGGCGCAAACAGCCTCATGCACGGCAAACCTCGTTTCTACGTTTTCTTGTGTCATGTCTGTTTGCTCAAAAATCAATTACAGACCTTCGCCGGGAGTTACATAAACTTCTGGATCATCTGTTTCTGAAACGGCAGAAAAATAAACTGCCGTGTTAGCCGAACATTGAGGGCCGGTAAATACGAACATGTGACCAGGAGGAATTGGAATGCCATACGCCCCGGCTGCGTTAGCCACCGCAGCATTGCTGTTGGATGCTGAAATCCTTACATAAACAGGATGGCCAGTACCGTTGGTCTTTTCGTGGCTGACAACAAGATATTGGTTGACCGGGCTATCGGAAGTGATAGTGATCGTATTGGCAGTTGTGTTAGCCGTTACTTGATATGTTTTGCCCATCGGCTGAAAGGCAATATTGTTCGCCATGATTAGTACACCTTTTTGGCGGGTTTCGTGGTGTTGCTGATCTTGGTCGAGTAGTTGTCCTGCTGGAAACAGAACACGCTGCGAAAGCCACCAGTCGGCATGGTTCCCGGTGTCCAATGCGGCTGGCCTTCCTGGGTGTTGTCAGAAGGGTTCTGAGGCCGCACAACCTTTGCGAATTTCTGGCTGTAGTTCAGCTTCTCGGCACCAGGCACCGTGCTTTTCTGTTCAAGCGTCTTGGGATCGCGCATCGTCTTTCCTTTCCTTGGTCTTGACTATCAAGTAACTAAACATCGCAAAAAATGCCGACATGCCCAAACGCTCCAAAGTCGGCTCTTTCATTGTCCAACATGCCAATACAAATGACATGCTCAATCCCAACACCGTCAAAAGCCTGTCGCTAAGTACCTCAAGTGCCAAACGCACAAACCTCAGTATTGCCCCATCCATATATATCCCCTGTTCTCATTGTAGTAATCAGATTTGTTCTTCGTCTATGGCAAGACCAGAACCCCATTCATCGTCGCTGATCTTTTGTTTGATTTTTTCCAGATTCAGCGCCCTGTCCACCACTTTACACTTGTCCGTCAAGGTAGCAGTCGGATCGGACATGACGCTCTTGAGCAGGGAATTGATCGCTCCCTCCAGTTCCGGGTTAAGACCTTTGGCCTTCTTGCTCACCGCTTGGCTTTCCTTTCCGTCTGTTGCGAGCGTTTCATCTTCCTGCCAGTAGGCGGCACCATCGCTTCGTTGGCACCGTACCGGCGAGCCTGACGGTCAGCCTGGCGCTGTTCAGCCGGGGTCATGTCGGGATACTGTTTCATTTGCGTCCTTTCCTTGTGAATTTACGAGCCGTGCTGAGGCTGGCAGCAATGGCCTGCCGGCGCGGATAGCCCTCTTTCAACATCTTCCTGATGTTCTTGCTGATGGTTTTTTGACCGTACCCTTTGGTTAGTGGCATGGTTAATCCTTCAGAAATTGTCTTGCGCCTTCGATTGTTGATTGTATTCCCGCCTGTCCAACCGGGGCCGCTGCTTGACCTATTTCGCCGGAAATGCCCGTGCCAACAATCCAACGCACCGTTTCTGCCACCTTGCTCGGTTCCAAGGTCAACTGCACCACCCTAATTCTCTTGGCAAGTTCAACGCCTTTTTCCGGCGTAATCAGTCCGGTGTTTTCAAGGGCAGGACGGATGTACCGTGTAAATTGGTCATAAATTTCCGTAGGCTTCATCCGAGAGAGGGAAATATCAACAGCCTTTGAAAAGTCTGCCATTAACTTAGGATCGGCTTTGATATACGGCGCAACCTGGGCAAGCCGTTCCGTTTGACCACCAAGAATCAATCCCTCAATCTGTTTTACCGTATCACCAGCACCAAGCAATTGACGCGCTTTCCCGGCGGCACCAGAAACTTCCCTAGCCTCTTTTTCTGCCTTTTTTATTATGTTTTTGGCAGCAACTTGAGATTCTTTGAGTTTGCGCTTGGATTCTTTTTCAGCCTCGGCGCGGAGTTTTCCTGCCGTTGTTTCTGCTTCCACCGGCAAAGTCTTGATTTCCGTTTTCAACCCTTTGGCAAGTTCTGCCGTTTTGGGGCCGACCCGTTCTGACCTCGACAAAGCATTGATGTACGCATTTACCTTAGCTGACAGTCCGGGAAATTCCTGCAACCATTCCTTGTTATCAAATTCAAATTTCTTCACGGCAGCAACATTCTTGCCGGAAAGCTGGCGAGCAACAAAATCCGACGCAGCAGACTCAACCAGAGCCTTGTCATTGCCCGTCAGTTCGATCAAGTCTTTGACGGATTGACGGGTATTGAAATAGGTATTAGGCAATGACGAAGCATCGGTTTTATAAATTTCGTCGCCAAACATTTCTACTGCCGTGGCTTTTTTGCCAGCGCCAGTTTTGAACGGATCAAGAGTTCTGGATGCTTCTTCGTAGTTTGATATCAGTTCTTTTTTGCCAGGCGCAAACCTGGATTGCAAATTGGATAGTTCTCTGTATAGCGTTTTGGCATTTTCTGCACCTATGGCTTCATAACCTTCTGCTTCCTTGCCAAAGGCGGCCTGACCCAATTTCCGGCGAAGTTCATCAATGGCATTGAACGAAACAGGAAATTTTTTATTTACCGGGTTTCCTTGTTCATCAATGCCTATTTGCCTGATTTGCGGCTTAAGAGCGTCGGAAACCCTCTTGAGTTGAGAGAGTATCCCTTGCTCGGTAGTTTCTGCCGTTACTTGTTCGCGGCCTATTTTTCCCTGCAACAATTTTTGGTCAAGACGATCAATAATAGATTTGTATTCCGGCAGGATTTCAATGAACGTACCCGCATTTTCTTTGCTGGCTACTTCTTGTTGAACGGCTGCGTTATCCGTGTCAAATTGTTCTTTCCGTTTTTTAATCCGGTCGCCTTGGACGGATACGATCTTTTCCCGAAGCGTGGTTCCAATGTCTGCGTTGGTGCGGTTGACGTTTCCGATCTGTTGGGCAGATTCAACAGCTTGCGCCTCGGCTTTACGTCCAGCACTTTCGGCCCTGCGACGAATGCCAACCTTGTTGGCAACGCTATCCAGGGCATCTTTGATGGTTTTTTCTGCGGCAGCGTCACCGTCAGCAAGGATTTTTTCAGCAGCTTGTTTGTCGGTAGCAAGCAGGTTCAAAGCCCTGCGCTTGGCATCGGCTACGATTTCATCGGCTTTACGGGCAGCTACCGCAATGTCACGGTTTGATTCATCCTTAATTTTCTTGTCTGCTTTTTGCAATTCATCAAAAATTTCGCGGTAGTACCGGGTTTCTGTCGCAGGTTCTTTGCCACGAATTGCAGACACGGCTTTTCCTGCCGCTTCTTCTTGCAACGCTTTCCCGCCTATGCCTGAATACTTTTCCATCGAAGAAAGTATTTGCCTGGTCAGCGGGAAACCACGAATCAGCTTTGCGCCAATAGCAGGAACAGCAGGAGCGCCAAATTCACCGGCTGTACGCGCAACATCTTCTCTGGTTACGCGAATGCCGGGAATATCAAAAATCGTTTTTTCTGGCTCGCCAAAACGCCGTTCCAGTTGCCCCGCAGCCTCGCCGCCAGCCCCGGCAAGTGCGCCGGTCAACGCGCCTGCGCCCCTTGCGCCTTTGGCAAGCAAGCTACCAGCAGCAAGGAAAGGTGACTGAGGGCCAGGAATAAGGGATGCAATACCCAAGGCTTCAGGCAACAGCGCACCAGCCGCACCACCCATCAAAGCAGCACCGCCGACGCGAGCAGGACTTATCTCTTTCCGTTCTGGCGTGGGCTTGGATTCTGCTACAGATGGTTTTGGTACGGAAATATCAGCAGGAGCCGTTTCCCATTTGCGCATTACCGATGTAGAAGGAGCATCTTCCCATGTGCGAGGCATAATTATTCCTTTTGAGCCCTTTGCATCCGTCCTGTTTGCGGGTCGCGCCGATAGTCATATTTATCTGGTTCATAAGAACCAAAAGCCTTTTTTGCCGCTTCTGCTTCTTGCAGCGTATTAAATGTTGGAGTTCCACTTGCTGTAACAATAAAAGGTTGCGATTTGTCGTAAATTTCATTCAATTTCAAATCGACACCTCTACGAGAATAAAATTCTTGAGAATTACGCAATGAATCTTCAACAGACTTTCTGTTTGTTTTTAAGAAATTTAAAAACACTTCTGGATCATCTGTTACTTTAGGTATTGTTCTTTCATATCTCGGCAATTCATTAATAGTTAAATTAGCGCCATACAAAGCGTGTCTATCTGGTGCTATTACTGTTTCTAACTTTCCAATAAATTGGCTTAGTTCCGCTGCGTTAGGAAGTTTTTTAGGATTAGACCTAGCAACGGACATCAATTTTTCCGATAGAGGGGCACCGCCAGGAATTGCTGCTAATACCATCCTTATTTCAGGAACCAATTGGTATTTATCTTTATTTTTTTCATAATCTTCAATCAAAGAATCATATTGTTTAAGAAGCGATGCTTTTGCTTCTATTTTTCCTTCCGCTACTTTTCCAATTCCACTTGTAGCGCCTTTGGCTCCAGCCCTCGTTTCAGCAGCTTTCAGCGTAGCCTGGCGCTGCGCTTCCTGTGCTGCCAGTTGCTGGCGATTGCGACGTTCCGCTGCCGCCATGCCGATAATCGACTCATTGATTTTTTGCTCAAGGGCAGCAGATGACTTCATGTGATTCAAGGCCGGAATCAATTGCCCCTTTTTGAGCATTTCCTTGATTACGCCTTCACCGGCAAGATGAGCAGCAGCATCAATAGATGCTTGTGCGGCTTTCCTGTCCGTGGCGGCAAGTTTCAGTCCTTTTTCCAGATTCTTCTGGATGGCCTCGCGCTCGGACTTGATGCGCTGCATGTCCTTGTCAAACTGTTGCGATTCTCTGCGCCACAGGTCTTGCCTGCCTTCGCGCCAACCGTTGACCATGCCAGTCATGGAGGCGAGGGCAGATTTGCCGGAGGCTTTTGCGCCACCACCTAGCATCATGCCAAGCGTAATGACCATGCTGCCCAATTGGGCGTAGGAAGTGGCATCTTCTTGGGTAGGCTTGAACGAAGGAAACGGGTATTTTTCTTCTTGTGTTTCGGCTCTTTCGTACAAACCGCGAGTTTCGCCTGCGTATTCTTCTTCAGCTTTTTGCGTTGCAACAAGTCTGGTTTTTTCTTGTTCGTATTTGGCTTTTGCAATGTCGCCCTCTGCCTTGGCGATGCTTTCCTCGGCAGTTCTGATCTTGCCAAGCGCCTCTTTCCCCGCTTCCATCAACGGGGCATAGGTTTTTTTAGCGGCAGCAGTATCTTTGTCTTCCGGTACGCCACCCGTTGCCAATGCTGCGCTTCTGGTTGCCATTACGTCGCTCCCGGTTGGCTAGGTGCTTGGCTACCAGCAAAACCACCCAAAGCGCGGGACAAGTTTTGCATCAGGGAAGCAACTTCTCTATCTTGTGTCAAGCCGGTTGAGATAGCCCTCGATGCGTATTGATCGCCAATTTGAGCCACTTTCAGTCCGTAGTTGTACTGGTTATCCAGCAATTGCTGACGGAATCCTTCAAGTTGCGTAGCAGCCTGCTGTACGCCTACCCCGCCACGGCGCTGGATGCCCTGCGCCAAGGCAGCGCGAGCAGCTTGGAGGCGTTGCTGGCTCATCGGGGTTAGTTCGCCCCGTTGTGCTTGGGCAATCATGGATTGACCGGCTTGTGAGTATGGTTGACCGATAGCAGCGGTTTCTTGTTTGGCTTGTCGCGCTTGTTCTTGAGCTTTGCGACCTTGCACCCCGCCATAAATTGCGCCAGCACCAGACACGCCAAGCTGCATCAGTTGCAAAGGAGAAATTCCCAAAGCAGCGGCGGCTTGTTTGAGAAGGTTTTGATCGGGTTTTGCGGTTGGTTCTGCAAATTGACCAGGAAGCGGCAACGCCCTAGTTTCTGGTGTCAATACAGGTTGTTCGGCAACGTCGGAAATGGCAGGCGGGGCAAATGCGTCAGCCGCAGGTAATGCAGCAGTTTCTGGAGTAGCAAAACTGATAGGAGGAGTTTCGGGAACTGGAGGGTAATCGTCGAAACTTGATACATCAGGCTGCAAATACACAGAAACTGGGTCATAACCACCTGTATCTTCGTAAAACTCGGGCAGGCCGGTATCCGGGTTGATGGTTCCCGCGCCACCCCGTTTTCTGAGCAGAGCGGCTTCTTTCGGGTTGATATGCGCCAGAACGGAGTCACCCCTGCGCCCTTTGGAACGCAGCAGCGCCGCAACTGCCGGCAAATCAAGGTCTGCCATCGCAGTCGTTCCAAGCAAACGGGCAATTTGTTTAGCCATTTCAAACTCCTAGCGCATCTTGCAGGTTTCTTAATGATGCCACGTTCCACACTTTCCGGCGTTTTCCCCCGGTTCGCGTAGTATCTAGTTCGCCAGCAGCCGTAGCCGGATCAATCGACCCGCCCAACCCCGACAACGCGCTCACCGTTGCCATGTCCTGCCCTGGGCCGCCGCCCTCGCTTGGTACTGCCGCGTACCGGGTAGTCCCCGCATCCC
>JAAOEI010000721.1_pt1 | contig 12507 bp, 31 predicted proteins | sample 7059261 | NCBI WGS metagenome assembly JAAOEI01 (sample SAMN14008812, study PRJNA610033) | viral metagenome | isolation source: viral particles filtered from seawater | place: China: Hangzhou Bay, Yangshan Deep Water Harbour | collected 2017-10-31
TCATCTCGAAGTCCACTTCCATCCAGAGGATGCGGGTAGCTTTCACCCCCCTTCCGTCTTGGATGGTAAGCAGGCCATAAGCCGTCCGGTCGGGGTTGCGCTCCGCATTCTCCCGACGCTGGCGGATCGCCGCCTTTAACCACGCAGGGCAGAAGTGTGTCTCCTTATGCTCTGCCGTCCAGCCATGACCCATTCCTAGCACTCCACTGAGATCTTCATGGGCAAGCCCCTGAGAGGGATGGCGCTGGGCAATGCCACCGCCAGAGGCGAACCACTTCGCCCACTCCCTCTCGGAGCGTTTCCAGTCTGGCACTAGTAGCGGCGACCGCCGCCGCCACTGGTGGACTTATTGCGGCACCAGTAGCGCACGGAGTTATCGCGCATGACCGCTGCCTTGTAGTTCCCGTCCTGATCCATACGAACCCACTCGCCGCGAGGATCATCCGTGGCAGGGTCTGCCGTCCAGACCTTACATTCTAGACCCTTGCCCCCGTAGCCAACGCCGATGTCCTCGTTGCCGTGGACAGGGCACTCCCAGTTACCCTGCGGGGCAGCGGCAGGCGGGCGCATGGCGGGTCGCTGGGCGGGGGCGGGAGCACCGCCGTTGGCGGAGTAGCCAGCGCCAAGCGACTGGGGCACAGGGCCGTGCTCGCGGGAGCGGGAGTTTCCAGCAGGGGCCGGAGTAGTGTCAACCGGGATGAGGGCTTCGTTGCGGAGGTAGTCCGCGAGGCTGGCGAAGAAGCCCTCGGCGGGCAGTTCGTCCGTGACGCTGCCCTCGATGGTGATCGGGTACTCCCCGCAGATGACATTGACCGTGTACTTCATTGGATACCTCCTAATTGCATCCGGGACTATCTGAGTGACGTGGCGGGCGAGGTGCCCTGCCATTACTTGGTCGCGGCGCAGTTCGTGAACTGGTCGCAGTAGGCGCAGACGTTGAAGTAGGGGGCACCGGGGGTGCCGAGGGCGGTGGCGTTCGGCTCCCACGTTGCCGAGGCGACTTCCAGTTCGACGTAGCGGTTGTCCGCCTTGCTCAACTGGTAGGCGGGCGGCAGTTCGTTGTTCTGAACTGCATCCCACGTGATTGACCACACCGGGAGGAGGTGGTCTTTGACAAACCGCTCATCGTAATCGATGACTTCGGCATAAAAGGTGAGAGAGCCGTTGCCCTCCTCGCCAAGGTACGGATCGTCCTTCATCGCCGCCACAATATCCTTGGCGATCACGAGAACGAGGGTCTTAGTCAGGCCAGTGGCGTACATCTCGGCCTGCGCCTGCGCCCACCAGCTAGGCTGGGCTGAGCGGACACCCTCGAACGGCAGTTCCGGGAAGCCACGGCGCGTCCATTTGCCCGACCGCTCCTTCCCCGACTTCTTGTAGGCCGAGGACTTGATGCTGAGGATATGCTGCTTGCCATTCATGGTGATGATCCCGTCACTGGCCGAGGCCAGCATCGGCTCGATGGTGCAGCGGGCCTGACCGTCACCCACTACGTACCCACATGCTCGGAGCAAAGCCAAGGCGAAGATCTCAAGCTGGTGGCCGATGAAGAAAGTGACCTTGGTGGAGCCGCTGAACGGCTCCGACTCGTAGCCCAGTGCCTTGAGAGCGGCAGAGCGGGTGCAGCCCGCGACCTTGGACATGCCAAAGACCTTCTGGCCCTCGGCATTCAGGTTCGTATGCTCGCTCGTCAGTTCAAGGAACTTGGACTGCATGAGGTTGTTGAGGTCGGCGATGAACGCCCGCCACTTCTCATCATTGTGCTCTTGCCCGTGTTCTTTCATCCACGCTTCCAGTTCGCGGGCAATGGGATGGCCGTAAAGAGTCATGTTTGTTCCTACCTTTCTTGCGTCCGCTTAATCAGCGGAACCCTAGGAATGTAGCACTATATATCCTTAATGTCAACAACGCAGGGGACACCATCTGACGAGACAACAATACGGCTCCCGTCGTTGGTATCGACCACGTCAATCGAGAGTGGCCCTGCTTCGTCGTCGATGACCAGAACCACCTCCAGCGGCCCGCCGTAGCGATAAAGCAGCTTGCTCACCGCCTCGCCGATGCCGTAGGTGACACGGAGCATGTCCGCCGGTTCCCAGATCTGGTCGCTACTTGACACTTTATTATTGCCCCTTCCCTTTGCTGTTGCTCGACAGCATCACGGTAATGTACATGCGAGTTATCACTTAACGCAAGGAAAGGTAAAGAAAAGTTAGCGATGCGGTTGTTATGGTCAACCGATTGAATTGATATGGGTTGGCGGTCATACTCGGGTGTACGCAAATGCACCACCTGCTGGTTGCAAAGGAGGAACATCATGGTGAAGGTCGATAACCGGAAGAAACTATTACTGGGCGACCGGCTGCGCTGGTACCGGGAGCGGGCCAAGCTTAGTCAAGGTGATCTTGCTGAGGTCGTCGGGGTGACCCGGGACTACATCTCCTCGATTGAAATCGGGCGCATCGGCGTGGTGTACCCACGGGTGTTCAATGGACTCCAGAGGGCGCTAGGTTTCCCGGGATGGGAGTTACTGGAGTTGATGGGCTACCGCACCAGCGCTACTAGCAAGGATACGGAGGGTGTCTACCCGCCGCTCCTCTCGCTCATCGATGGGATGAGCGAGGAGCAGCAGCAGGCGACCTTCGAGGTCTTGCGGGTGATGGTCAAGATCGACGATCACGCGGTTCGTATCGGCTGAGAGAGAATGCAGCCGCGCGCACCTCGGCCTCAGACAGCGGTGGCTTGCAATACTTCTCATTCCAGTCACGAAGGATGGCATACGCCATGCCCCAACGGGACTCAGGGAAGTACGCCCGTAAGAGTCCGCCTAACTGAGTAAGCGTCTCATTACGCTGACCAACCCCGAACGTCCCCTCGAACAGTTCCTCGGCCCAGTTCTGGGGGCGTTCCTTGACCATCGGCTTCGCCGGTTCCCCGCCGATGTCGAGGATCATCTTCCCCAACTCTTCCATGTCCACATCCTCCAGTGGGTCTGCGCTGTTGAGGAACTTGTACTGGCGTCCGCTGGGATGGATGGAAGGCGGGGCAACAACCTGCCGACCGTCGCTGCTGACATGGTGCAGCAGCCCGTTCAACTTGAACGAGGTGGACTTGGTCGGGCGGTCGGGACGGAGATAGATGTGGTAGCCCTTTCCTGTCTGCACAGTAAGGGTCTGGGCAAGGGCGGGCCATGCTGTGATGACAGCCTGATAAGTAGCCGCATCGTCACAGTCCAGCGCCACAAGGTTGCTGACGCTGCCAGTGACGACGCCAAGGTTGAGGTCGCCAAGTTGTTCACCGGGCCACCACTTCGCCCACTCTGCCGGGGTGGAGCGGCGTTGCTGGTAAGGTGCCCAGCCGCTGTCCACCGCCGGAGCCTTGTCGTGGGGGCGAACGGGAATGATGCAGAAGCCAAGCCGGTCATAGGTGGACAGATAGTCTGCGAGCATCCCCTCTGCCACTAGGAGGCTACCGCCATCGTGCGCTCGTGAACGATCTCCTTGATCGCTGCGAGAATCGCCTCACCGGTCTTAGCGTTCATAGGCATGTTGCCGTTCTCGACGCCGTAGATATAGGCGCGGGTCATGCCCATCTTGATAGCGATATCAAGGGGGTGAATCCCAGCAGCAAGGCGCTGCTTCCGCAAAAACTCGCGAGTCACGACGTTGCCTGCGCCAAGACACACCCGGCACATCTTGGTATGCCCACCACACGAAGTACACTGGCTTGTCCCAGCGCCCCGGCACTTGCGGCATTCCTCCGTCTCAATGGCAATCGTTTCTTCCTGTTCTTTCTTTGGCATGGGTATCCTCCTTCTCTGACTATGAATCACGGTAGGTGCGTATAAGTAATACGCCCCAGATGAAGCTGGCAATCGATGCCCCGATACATGCTCCGCTGATGTACTCGTGCATCAAACGGTCAGGCCACGCTTGCCAAGGGCAGCAAGCAGGTTGCGAATTACCCTCCAGTCGGAGGGGGTAGAGGAGGAGAAGTACACGTCCTTCCCGCCCGGGGGAACCCAGCGGTAATGCCCCTTGCCCGTGTACTTCACCTCCCAGCCTTGGCTCTCAGCAAGCCTTACGATCTTGCGTAAGTCTCCTCGTGAGCCGTGACTAGACATCACTACCAACGACGGCGTAGGTGCGCCGCGCGACACCCAACATCGCCTTCTCGACATCAGGGAGGAGCGGGTACTCCTCACCTGTGATAGTTGACCAGTGGCGGTAGAGGTCATCCATTGCCAACTGGATATAGCGCGGAACCTTGGTCTTGCCCTGCTCCCAGCGGATCACGGAGCCGCGATCCATGTCGAGCAGTTCACCGAGTTGCTGCTGGGTAAGGTGCATCCGCATCCTCAGTAGTCGAATGTCTTCTTTATTCATGCGTACCCCTAGTGGTTGTGATCGCAGGACGTGTCCCGCTTCTCTTCAAGGTTCCCGTCTTCGTCGAAGACGCCCCAGATTCCGCGCCGTTCGCAACCCTCAAGCGAAAGGGTAGAGATTTCCTCAAGCGCGTCATCCAGATCATCGAAGATTGCCTCAGGTTCGTAGACCCAGATTCCTTCCTGCTTTCCGTAGTGCGGGGCAGTGAGGTGGTTACCGTAGACAGCAATAGCAATCTTGTACATTAGCGGCTCCTCAGTGCGACGATCTTGGCGTTGACTGCCTTACCCACCCGGCGGATGTCGATATGACCATCCTCGTCGTCCGTCGTGGGGATGAAGTTGAGGGCGGTGTTGCCAAGTGTGAACTCGCGGTTCTTATCTTCAGGGTCGGCTTCTTCTGCCATGTTCCAGAGGTGCAGCAGTTCCCATTCAGCAAGGTCGTCAAGCTTGGCAATGGCGTTCTGGGTGATGATGTTCATGTTGGTTACTCCTTTATTTAGTTGTGCGAATGTACCACTAGTTGGGCTTACGGTCAAACACTTATCGTGATGCTTCTTTGTTGTACAGACCGCACCACTGGGTCATTCCGTGGAATGGCTTGCCTACCCAGCGCAGGGATGTCATTGTGCCGGGTTGATCCAGCGATCCGATTGTGCTGACAGCATCTAACGCCTTACGCTCAATGGCTTCGGCCATCTCCATCAACTCGTTAGAGGTGATCCAGACCTTCTCTTTCATGTCGCGGTAGACAGTGGTGTCCACCTCGAACTCAACGGTGAAGCGCATCGTCTGCTTCTGTCGGCGGTGCGCCTCGATGTGGGACATGACGACGTTCTCCTCAGCCGGGGAGAGCCTGCCTTCCTCAAGGATCTTTCGGTCGTACTGTTCAAGTAGTTCCTTCGAGAAGGTCTTGCGGATCCAGTGGGGGCGACCGCGCTCGGGGCTGAAGGGCCAGATGCCACGAACAAAGGCGTAAACATCCTCACCTACCGGGGTCTGCCGCCAATCAAGAAAGATAGTTCGGATATCCTTTTCGTTAGACATTCTGATCCCTCCAGTCGTCGTACTCGCGGTCTGCTTCCCACTCCATGCGGGCGTGGCTGTCGTCGTCCGGGCCGTCGTCGTAGTCCTCGAAGTCCTCCTCTTCGTCGGACTCCTCGACACCATCCCAGCGCGCCTCCCACTCAGCGTAGGCGCGCGCACTTCCAACTGGCATGTTCCAACTCATGACTGCTCCTCCTCTGTGCGGTAGTCGAGGATGTCCTCGATATTCCAGTCCTGATCGGCGATGGCGTAGATACACTCCCATGCGTATCCGCGAGAGACAAGGCCATTGATGGCTTCGACCGCATCGCCAACAGTTTCAAACTCGTTTGGCCCGCCGACGTTGTTATCCCAGCCCCCCGACCGGGTGCCGTAGAACCGGCTTGCTGGCTGAGTGGCGACAAGGATCTGGTAGTAGGAATCAGGCATTAAGATCGTCCCCTTTGTTTGTATCGTCGCTGTGTGGAGTTGCCCATGAAACCCGCCCCGGCCACGTCGTCTCCTCCGTAGCTGGCTTAGGGATGAACACATCCTTCAGGCGGGTAATCACGTCGTTCAGATCCTTGACCATACCCCGGAGCGCATCGACCTCCTCCTCAAGGGCGGAGACGCTGGTGGTACTGGCAATCTGGCCGTCCATGTAGAGGTAGCGGACGGAGTCACGGACACGATCCTCGATGACGTTATCCAACGCCTCCTCGATGGCGTTGATCAGCCGGTCGTCAAGGGCTTCCGTGACCGCCTCATCGATGGCGTCGGATGCGGTCTGCGTCCGCTCCGCAATCATCTCCGTCACCTTCTCGACTGTGGCGTACTTCTCGAAGTCAAGATAGTGGAGCGCACTCTCGCCCATCTTCTGAACCTGCTCAACAATGTAGACATCCAGATGCTGGTCATACCGTGCGTAGTCCTCCATATCGAAGTAATGAGCCGGGTTTGCCACACCCCCCAAGGTGTGGCGGACTGACTCCTGAATGGCCTGCTCGAATTGTTCGTCATCAATTCCGACAGTGAGATTAAAAGCCATGATGTTCCACCTTTCTACCCCGTCTGGCCGGGGCCACGCCACTAGGTGGTCGGTGAGGGTGGGCCTTACCACGTCCAGTCGCGGTTACCGTTGGACCCGAAGCGGTAGTCATTGGTGGCTCGCATCCCCCACGACTGCGCCCAGTTGAACGCCAACGCTTCGCTCATGAACTGGCGGGACTCGAGGGTGTCGCCGCAAGTGCAGACCACCTGAACCTCGAAACCCTTATGCCCCCGGTTCCGCATGCTGATTCGCTCGATCATGACTTCCTCCTTGCGCCCCGTCTGGCCGGGGCCACGCCACTGGGTGGTGCTAGTACGGCGGCTGAAGATTGCCGATGTTTTCCTTGAGACTGTCTACTACGATGTAGCCCACGTTCTCACGGTCGAGCGTCTCGTACTCACAGCCATCCTCCTCGTAACACTCCTCTCCAAACTGGTGGATGGCGTTCTCCCCGAGAAGGAAGTGGAAGCTACAATCCCGCCATGAAGCCTCGTGTTCAGACTGCATGTAGAGGCGCATCAGGGTCTGCGGGTCTGCCCGTTCGATAGCTTCGATGATTGTCACGCTTGCACCTCCTTGCATGCTTGCTCACGGTACTTACGGAAGATCTCTTCCATACCGCTGATGCGTTCGCCAATCTTGTAGATTGACATACTGATGTTGAGTTTGATGCTTGCCTTTGTGGAACCCTTCTCGTCGAGCGCGTCAAAGATCTTATGCAATTCCTCGTAGGCTGCAATATACTCGTCTTTAAAGTAGTTGACTCTTGCCTCTTGAATAGGCAACCCGTCGTACTTATAGATAGTCATAGCTAGTTAACCTCACTTACTTCCGCGTCGATGACGCGAAGCTTGACTGCCCGGTGGTGGGTGCGCGCAAAGTCGCGCATGATGTAGCCGCTCACAATCTCATCGCAGATATCATCCGCAACACTGATAGGATCGGGGAGGTTGACGCTGGTATCCCTGACATACTCACCAAGGTCTACGTCAAACTCCACAGTCACCGTGATACGGGTCTTATTCATGACGGTCATAACTATTCCCCTTTCTCGCACCAGTAGATGGCGGCGTTCGTGCTGGCAAGCGTACTAGCAATACGTCCTTCATTTTCGGAGGACACTTTCATCATGTCGATTACAGCGTCCACATCGTCATAGGCATAGGCAAGTTTCTCGCGCGCCTGTTCCTCAGTGATCGCCTCACGTTCGTTTTCATCGTGGTACTGCCGGAAGAACTGGTAGGACATCGGTTCCCCTTTCTCAGTTGACTGTGTTACTTTAGCACACCTATGTGCTACTGTCAAGCATGTGAAGTGTGAAGTTTTTCCTTCACTCTTATGTCAAGAAACTGCATGGCCCGGTCGTATTCTTCTGCCGCTGTGATAGCGTCCTCCTTTGATGGGTACTCTCCCAGCGTGTCCCACGCTGTGCCGATAACGCGGTCAAGCTTCCAATAGAGGGACACCGAACCGCGCGCGCGCTCACGGTATACCCAATACTCACGGTGGCCGCTGGTAGCGGTATGGCTCATAGCATGTACGCTAATCCAATTCATCCCCACATCTCCTCTAGTTGGGATTCGATCTGACTCCACTCGCGCGCGATGTTGGCGTAGTTATGAGGGAGTAGCCACATCTTGTCTAGGTAGGCGACAAACTCCCCATGCTCGTCTACAATGACAAGCTTTGCGTGAGTGTCCGTATCGCTACCGTGATCGACATGCACCGTCCAGCGGTCGCCTAGGGCATCCGTGTAGTTGATGTACAGCGCGACCGTAGCAGCGCGCGCCATATCATCCGCGTCCGCTTTATTGAAGATGGCGTCGTCCGCCGGGTTAATGATCGTTGCTCGCATAGTTAGTACCTACCTTTCACTGTTACAATCTAGCACGTTACTTACGTATGATCAACTACCTTGCAAACTCAATAGTAGCTTCAAGGTTAGCAATCCAACCGGGCGCGGTCACTCCCAACGCGCGAATCAGATCGCCATAGGTTGTACCCTTCCCCTTGCCATGCGCGGGGACGATGATGTCACGCGCGTTCGTGCTAGGGCAAGCGTTCGCAATACCCTCTCCAGTACCGTGACAGGCTAGGCAATCGATACACTGGATCGGCTTACCATCGCGGTTCACCTTACGGTTCGGTTCCGCCGCTGGACATACCATCTCCACCGGGAGATCCGCATCTAGGATCGGATCGGATGTCGGATCCTCACCTTGCAAGACTACGCGGAACGGACGCCATCCCAACGCTTTGCACTTTCGCCTATCCATAGCCAACTCCACGCTAGCCATAAGGATTGCGCGATAGGGTTGCACACGTTCGTCACGCCATTGATGCGTATAGCCCGTCCAGCCCGCGCACTTAGCTATGGCTTGATTCCAGATGTAGAGAGGGATAGCCGCCGGATCACCGTAGGCACCCATCCGCACCTCTCTCCCTTCAAACAATTCTGGTAGATCATCGGGTGCGATGAACGGATAGTTATCCGCGAGGTAGCTATTAAATATGGAACCGGGTGCCTTTCCCGCCTCTACGTAACAACCGCAAAGTTGGAAGGGACATCCGCCACAGATCGATTGACTTTCACCTTTCCGCAATACTTGCACGGGGGATTCCTCCCCATCCGCGAGGATCCATGTTTGGATCATTGCGCCCGTCTTGTCATTATCGCTAGGATCCGTAAATCCCGTAGCGATTACGATGATCGGTTTACCGTTAATGAGGGACGCGCCCCGATAGATGATCGCGCCGTTCGCTTTAGCCATCGAATAGTTCCACCTTTCAAGTGACTGTTACACTGTAGCACATGTGCTAGCTATTGTCAATACCTTAGAACCGGATCGCGTTTCCGTAGATTGGCGCGTATTCAGTAGCAAGATCGCGGACGTTCGCGCGGTTAGTTCTAGCGCTATGCGAATGGCGCGCATGGCGTTCCGCTTTACGTTCGCGCATATCCATAGGATGATAGCTAGGCATTATTAATTCCTCCATGTTTGCTAGAATTGTGTGTTTCAATGTTGCGGATTAAATCCTCCACCGTTTCGAATGGCGTGTACGTGTAGAGCACTTCCCCACATACGCGGCACATTCCTCCGATACGATCTATGAATGGATTACGGTGCCCATTGTGGACGCGCGGATCATTAAGCGATTGCAGCATGGTCGCCTACTTTCTCCCATGTATTCATAAGATCTACCGTAGCGATCGCGCCCGTTAGCACTCGCAAAGCTTCGCTATAGGTGAGCCACCCTACGCTTTCAAGGTATCCGCCTAGCTTGTAATGGCGTCCACCCTTCGCGAGCATGGTAGACGGTTCCATCGCATCCGGATGCGCGCCTAGGGAAAGCGCGAGCGTCTCACTATGGAAGCGGATCGTCCGCCGTTCGTCACGATCTTTATCGTATGCCATGTCTAACCTACCTTTCATGTTTGAATGTATCACATTACCTAGGCAATGTCAATATCTAATCCGTAACAATCTCCCATCCGTTACGCTCGCAAAGATCATCATAGATAGCGCGAGCGTTATCAGACAGCGTGTCATAGCTAAGGCTACGCCTAGGCATAAAGTAGCGCGCCATACTAGACAGACGTGCATACTCGCGTGATGATTGCCCTCCGTGATTCTCACTATAGGCAATGTAATAAGCCTCGCAAATGTCAAAGCGATCAAAGTACATAACAGATCCTCCGTTAGGTTAGTAGGCATTCTGCCTACCCATCGCGAGAGAGTGACTCTCTCGCGAAAGGTAGACGCGAATACGCGTTAGCTATCCATCGCGAGGATAGACTTATACCGTGGGCTATCGCGATGATAGGCGATCTCATTCGCGAAAATGAGACATTCATACATCTCTCGCGCTGTCCGCCTACGCGATCCAAAAATGTCGTAGACGGCGCGGGCATCGTTAGCGATCATCTCCACAATGTACGATCCACCATCCCCGGGATTCATGTAGTCAAGATAGATCTGACCATTGCCATAGCCAACACTGTAGCCATGCAAGTTAGCGAAAAGAGAGAAAGCGCGATCAAGATCCTTACGAGTGATGCGTGACATAGTTAGTCCCTACCTTTCATTGTTACAATGTAGCACATGCGATCCTTACGCGCAATAGCTAATCGCGATCTTCACCTACCAGATCTTCCAATTCATCATAGTCTGCGAGGATCGTTTCCCAATCGCGATCACAATCCTCGCGCGTAGCATAGCGATAGGTATAGACGAAACCTTGTGAGTCGGTGTGGAGAATGAGACGCGCACCGTGACGCGCATAGTGCCCTAGCGTGTCAACATCGCCTACGCTTTCATCCTCGCACCCATAGATGCGTTCTGCTAATCGCGTATCAAACTTTGATCCGATGTACACTCTCTGTACCTACCTTTCTAGTGTGCCTATAGGCTAGCAGATGTTGCACGATAGAACAATACTCTTATGGTCAACTAGACATTACAAAACCATAACAAAATAGTTGACATAATAAAGCGTTCGCCTAGCACATCCTCCGCCTATAGTCAACAATACATAACGCATTCGCTAGCTAGGCGCATGGATATTCGGAACGCGCGCGCGCGTTAGCACGTAGGATACTTACAGTCAAACTGTATATCGTTAGCCTTTACCTAATCGTTAAGTGTAGCCTAACCATTCGCTAGGTATGAATAACTAGGGACGCACTAACTGTTAGGCATAGGCTAATCGTTAGGCAAACGCTAATTGTTGCGAGCACAATAACATACAGAAAGTAAGTTGACTACATAGAATAGGTAGGCAACACAAGGTAAGTAGGCTACAGATAAGTAGCTACTTACAAATAGTAAGTTACATAACGTAGCACGCTGACCCTGGGTTACATAATGTAACATACTGTGGGCGCTCCAATAGGCGGACGATGTGGATCGCCCGCCTATGTAGGGAAAGGATACGCGCTAGCTATGGCTAGCTAATATGCTTTATAGTTACGTAATTACTTACCATACATGGTAGTACGCCTAGGAATGTAGCGTCGTGCACGCGCGAAAAATAGGAAAGGTTATGCACATCTACAAATTCCTCACCATTTATAGCAACTTTCGTAATAATTTTTCGGATTGCATCGCGATCATTATCGTCTAATTCTGTAGACGAGTAGTCACCATTAATGATCGCGCTAGCGTAGACGCTAGGAAGGACATAGGTGCTACCAGACACAAACATTACATTACCTTTCTTTATGTAGGCATTCTGCCTACCTAACGCGCGTTAGGCGTACCTATCGCGCGTAGGGTAGACGCGAATGCGCGTTACCAGATAGGCGACATTCGCGGACGATGGCTAGCTAGTCGAGCCTCATTGTCCCATTCCTCTATCCATCTAAGGATCTTAGACTCTACTAGGATAGGATCGCTCGCGTCATGAGGACATCCATACATGTAACGATCATCCTTCCAACACTCGCACATACGGTCATCCTCGCTCGCGTAATCCTCGCGCCATTCGGCGCCCATATCCATGTTCCGATCCATGTTAGCCTTACCTTTCTTTGCGTAGGCATTCTGCCTACCCATCGCGAGAGAGTCTCACTCTCTCGCGAAAGGTAGACGCGAATGCGCGTTAGGCGCTAGTGACTTTCGCGATAGCGTTCCACATCACCTCATATACATCGCTATCAATTAGCTTGACCGGAGTCTCTCCACGCGATGCGCGGACAATGTCAGACATAGCGTCCGCGAGGCTAGCCATACGCGTTATCTCCGTCTCTAGTGCGCGCATCGCGTCTACACTTTCAGTATCACGATAGGCGCGCATCATTCCAATAGCGAGTCCGCTCCACGTAGGCGTAATGACGATAGGATCTTTCATCTCTAGTACCCTTTCTCTGTACCCTCTGGGTACACTATTACTCTACCCCCACTACACTTAGTGAGGAAGTAGTGTTTGACTAAGTTTGATAAGTTTGAAAGATTTAATGTGGCGCACAATCCAACATCTAAACAATCATGAAAGTTTATGTCAACATGGATGATTTGTGCACTAAGATTCATGAATTGCAATACAT
>JAAOEI010000722.1_pt1 | contig 12494 bp, 13 predicted proteins | sample 7059261 | NCBI WGS metagenome assembly JAAOEI01 (sample SAMN14008812, study PRJNA610033) | viral metagenome | isolation source: viral particles filtered from seawater | place: China: Hangzhou Bay, Yangshan Deep Water Harbour | collected 2017-10-31
TGGATTGGAGCCATTGACCTGCGCCTGGGTCGATCGCTGGGGGTCTGCGCGTCCGACTGTCAATGCGCTGCATTAACAAAGAAAGGTCACTATCGAGCACGCAGACCCAACCCTGCCCTGCCGCTACCGGAGGTGAAAAATCTTGCCTGACATAGCGATGTGTGCCGGCCAAAAATGCGAAATACGTGAAGCGTGTTATCGCTACATCGCCACGCCGGACCAGTTTCAGAGCTACATCAAACCGGAACAACAGGGGCTCGGGTGTTATTACTTCTGGCCTACCGACATACAAGACAGGAGCGTTGCCGATGATGAATGAGCTAAAGCCGTGCCCTTACTGCAAGGCGCGGGCTGTGCGAACTCTAGACTGCCGTAAGAGCTACAACGCTAGCAGGCGGAGAAAAGTATGTGAAAGCTGCGGGAAGCGTTACACAACATACGAAGTAGACGCCGAATTCTTTAATTCGGCTATTAAAAACCAACAAGTCTTATCTACAATAAAATCTGTCTTAATAAATGAAACACTAGACGAATCTTTAGCTGCACCTAAAACAACGTGTGACCTGTGTGCTAACTGGGAGAAAGAAAGCTGTGCTTTCGACTTTCCCGAAGCCGGAGGTCAATTCGCATCCGAATGTTCAATGTTCATCCAAAACAAATCATGACTGAAGCAAAACAGACACTGAGAGTCGGTGATCGTGTTTCAGAGAGAAACAAGAACATCGCAATCGAGTCTAGAAACAACGATTCTAGACGGATCATACAGCAGCACAGAGCACCCCGTAAGGGTGAGATCGTTAGGTCTGAAATCCAGATCAACAAACGAGGTCATAAAATAACATACCATTGGGTGGTATGGGACGATTCAAAGTCGCCGTCACTCCACGCGCAAAATCGGTTGTGCCTTGTTGAGGAAGCTGAGTCAATCTTGAACAGTTATCGCGAGAGTTTCAACTAAACTCGCCCTACGGGCTCGGCCCGACTCACAGACTTACTTACAGACCGCACACTCATTCAACGTCCTTCTGAAATTACTATGTCAACCTACGTGATCTCCTGTTCGATTGGCGCCAACGTTCGCCAGTCCGTTCAGATCAAGTTTGATGATCTTAAGTTGCCAGCCTCAGTTGTAGAAACTCTGTCGCGCAACAACACCCTGAGCCTGCGGCCTAATCTGAGCAATAGTCTTAAGGAGGAACTGGATTCGCTACGGGTTAAGCAGCGCCAGCTTTACGACGATTACTGCATTCATTTTGGCGACACTCACTTCGTAACTGACACTTACTTCTTTAAAGCTCGTGATCTTATTAACGAGATTAAGAAGCACGCAGAGGACGCGAATAATCGGCTGTCAACACTCTGGGATCAGGAAATGGAAGAGTGGCAGCGAACTACTGAGGGTATCCTCCGTCCTCTGTTCACTGATGATGTTGAGTATCAGATAGCTTACGAAGCATACCTTAAGTTTTTCCCCGCCAAAGCCTCTTTCAGGAAGGCGATTTCTGTCAGCGTCGTAGGGCCGCTGCCTGTTTCACTTGTCACTGTTGATAAGCCCACGGAGGCCGATGACCTTGACGCGGTGATTGAGTACGAGAACTTCTGTAATACCTCTGAGATTCTGAGGCTCGCGAAGGAGAATGCTGCGGACCGAGCGTTGCAGATTGGCGCCGAGTTGATTGATGATTTGGATGTACGGCTTCCAACAAAGATTGGGCGCCAACAAACGGGAGGCGATAAAAAGCGCGGTTCGTGGCAACGTATCGCGGAGCGCCTGAAGCTGATTGCCGATTCAGTTCCCGGTTTCGACGAACTTGCGGATCTGGCAGGTGAACTGCTTGACGTAGGTCGCGACATGCAGACGGATGATAGGACTTTGCGAGGCGAGGCGGCTAAACGGTTCTATGCACTCCAGGGCGAAATTCGTGAGTGCCTTGAAACTCTCGTAACTAAACGAGATCCGTCCGAAGGACTTGAGGCTCTTAAAAAATCTCTGAGTCTCAGCAATAAGTTCAAGACGCTGTGTGAGCGAATTAAACAAGTCGAACGGCCTGGGGATCTTAACTTGCTGATTCGCGAAGCAAACACTGAACTTGACATTTACAAACAGCGGAGCAAGCAACTGACAAAACTGATCGAATCGCGGCAAGAATTGATTGGTACTGCGGCAACCAAACTCGATGAACTGATCGACGAAATCAAGGAAGCTCCGACTTCCGATAACAACCCTTCCGAAATCACGATCGATTTCTAATGGCACATTCTCGAAAGTTTTACGTTCTCGTAAATGAGTCTGGCGAGTTCATTTGCGACATCAACAAGACCACGCTGAACTTCAATGCGGCCCCTCGCTGGGTTAGTGAACAAGCTGCCGTGGCGGCGTATCAGCGTGCGAAAGACCGACTGCCTGATTCGACGGCTCTGACACAAGTTGAGGTGCCATTTCCCCTGCCGAGTCCTATGCGGTATTACGAAGACTGGTAGGGCCTGTAAAGATAAAGTGTGAGCCCTGTGTGGTATGATGCTCACAGCCGGCCTGATCTGGGTCGGCTTTCATCCTTTTAAATTTCTAAAGATCATGAACGAACAACTTTTCATCAAGCTCCAAGATTTCCGCGCCGCACTGAACTCCGCGTTTCTCGAACGCGAGCACATTGTTGACGGTCTGCTGGCGACGCTGCTGTGCAAACAGAACGCCTTTCTGCTTGGCGCACCGGGCACAGGTAAGTCCGATCTTGTACGAGCCATCTGTAGTGGTATCGCAGGCGCGGACTACTTTGGTTATCTTCTGACGCCCACGAGCGACCCGTCGGAAGTGTTTGGCCCTGTTGCTGTATCTAAACTCCTTGCCGACGAGTACACCCGCGATGTTCACGGTTATCTTCCTTCTTGCCACATTGCTTTTCTTGACGAGCTGTTTCGTGGCAGCTCTGCGATACTTAATTCTCTCTTGACGCTGCTGAACGAACGGACGTTCAACAACGGCAAGGATACGATCGAAACACCGATTCAGTCGATTATTTCGGCTACCAACTCGTGGCCCGAGGAAGAATCGCTTCAGGCTTTCGCTGATCGTTTCATCTTCCGCCCTGAGGTTCAGTTTCTTTCAGGCAAAGCGAGCAAATCTATTCTGGATCAGTGGGCTCTTGGTATTCAAGAGCGCCCAGAAATCAAGGTCCATTTGACTTTGGATGAACTGAAGGAACTTCAGGAAGCGGCGAAGAACGTTGGAGTCGCGAGTAATTTTCTAGGTGACTACAGCACTTTGTGGGAAGCGCTGAGCAGTAACGGTATCACAATCAGCGATCGGCGCCGCGTTCAGATTCTTAAATTTCTGAAGGCATGGGCTCTTGTTCAAGGTGACGAGGAGCTTACAGCCGAACACTTTCATAACTCCCTGATTCACATGATCTATCGGAGCACGGAAGATCAAAAGACAATCAAGGAGATTATTGAAGCTCAGTTTCCCACGGCGGCAAAGCTAATCAGCGATGCGCGCCGCGCAGCAGATTCGATCATGAGCCAGTTTCACACTCGGGCTCGGAGTCACGACGGAGGTTCGCTCAGCGGGCTGAATGATTATGCTAAAGACCTAAAGAGATTTCATCGTGACGTTCAGACTATTGCAGGAAAGATCGACGAGCTTATCGACAGTCCTAGTAGCAAAATGCCTGTTGGGGTGCGCATGAACGGCGTGAAGCTCAAGAACGTCCTAGAAGAGTACAAAACTCAGATTTCTGTGGCCCTTGCCCAGATAACGCACTGATCGATCTCCAGTAACTAAATCCTCTACCGGACAAACAGAATGATTGAAAAAGACTTCATCACACTGTGCGGTAACGACCCGCTGACGTTGGTTTGCGGCCCGCTTGCAGATTTTCTGTGGGAAGATTTTGCCCGTGATGCGCGGCCGATCGTGCGTTACCTGGCAGACCAATTCAACCTCAAGCAGTTGTCGCGATTCGGTAAAGAGATTTTTGATCGGCTGTATAGCAGTGACGAGGTTGAGTGGCTGGTGAGCCTAGACGAATTTGAGCGTTATTTCCGAGCTGTGAGTAACGGGGAACCTTGTGGGTTCCCTAAGGGCTACAAAACCGAAAACGGTTTGTGGTGGACATTGATGAATAACTTGAGTAACGCGCCGAACTGGTTAGACATTCTAGAGCACACGAACGGAAATCAGTTTACGTCGGGCAACTGTGCAATCAGTATCTTAAATCAGATCAGCGATGAAATCGAAGAAATGATTGAGGACGGAACCCTCGACGCTGCCGCAATGAATCAAATGAGCGCTCAGCTGGAGAAACTGAGGCAGAAAATGGCCGATGCGTTGCGCGACGGTGACACGCAAAAAGCAACAGATCTGAGAAGTGAAGCTAAAAAGATAGCCGAAAAGATGAATGAAATGATGCAGAGTGTACACCAAAACATAAGTCCTAAAGTACAGGAAATAATTGAGAGCGCTCAAAAAGAATCCGAGCAACTAGAATCGGAAATGTCCACGCTGGCCGGGGTGATGGACGGAGAGGGTAGCCATGCAGGTAAGCTCGCTGAAAAGCGGCAACTGGCGAATAAGCTCCGTAATAACCGAAAGCTGAGGATGCTTTGCCAGAAACTCGGGGCGCTCAGGCAAGCGTGGTCGCAGCGCAAACGGGCTAAGAAGAGCAAGGCAAGTTATGAGTCTATTGTCGGAGCTGAATTCACGAACAACATTCTTAAAGCGTTCCCGACAGAGCTTGCACTAGCGTCTAGCGACGCAGGCCGCAAACTATTCGCACTGAAGTTTAGTCAGCGTACCTTGCTTACTAAATCTTATGATGCGAAGAGGACGGATCTGGATCGCGGCCCGATCTGTATGTACATCGACTCGTCAGGCTCAATGATCGGCGAACGGGAGTTGTGGGCTAAAGCCGTCGCTTTAGCTGTCATCGAACAAGCGCGACTGGATCGGCGTGAAGTTCAGATTCACTTGTTCGACAATCGGATCGGCCTGTCGAAAACTTTCAAACCTTCAGACAAAGGAGATAAAGCAATTGATTTTGTGATGTCTTGGCACTTGTCTGGCGGTACGAGCTTTGAATCCGTTCTTCGCCACGCGGTCAGCGCCAAAATCGACAAAGCTGCCGACATTCTCATGATTACAGACGGCTATAGCTCTACAAATCAGACAACTCGAAATCAGTTCAAGCTGTTCTGTGAATCTACAGGCACTCAAATGACGTCGATAGTTATCGGTGGCGGGAGCACCGACAGCTGTGAATCGTTCAGCGACAGTTGCTTTGCGGTCTCAGATCTTTCGGTCGATGCGACCGCAGACTCTCTGATGAAGGCGATCCGTTAAGTCTTGCGCGATAGATGCTGCAACTAACAGGGCTACGACCTTAAGAAAACCTTGAGTTCCTTTCGCTAGTCTTGCCTGCACACCGACTAGCCATTACTCTTGCCTAGTCCCCGGTCCCCCAAAGACTAAGACCATGACCTCGAAACTCAAATTCCGATTTCACGACACTGACCTGAACAGTGATGAAGCAGCGGCTCTGCTGACCATCACCAAAGACGAAGAAACCCCGATCATTGATCTGAGCAAGATCATTAAGATCACTGCCCGTAACGCATCTGAAATGTTTGATCTCGCGATCAAACAGAAAAACCCAGCTCTCGCGAACCTTGCCGCAAAATTTGCCATGGCAAGTGACGCAAGTGATAGGACTTTTCAGAGATCTCGCAGGCGCACCGGCGACACCAACAAGCAGAAATCCAGTCTGGAAGTTCCGATCGAAGGGTCGGTTGAAAACATCATTGACAAGCTGCATCGGCGCGAAGCACGCTGGGCGGCTGGTGTCGCAAGCATTTTGATGTTTGCTCCTGACGGCCCTGATGAACACAACACGCTCACGATCAAAGAGATTGCCGTTGAGCAGAATAGGTTTCTTAAGTTGCAGCGTGTAAACCCTAACTGCATTGCGTTCCGAGGTTTTGTTGACGGCATTAAACCCTTGGATTCCACGGGGGTCGCCCGAAACGAAAGCTTCTTTACGTCTCCGACGTATAACGCACTTCGCGAAGGGCTCATTTTCTGTAAGGCGAACAATTTGGTCGTTCTTAGGCAGGGAGTTTCGGTAGGAAGCCTGGAATCTTCGCCGAGCGAGGACACAGGTAACCGCTCACATCTGCAACGGACTTATTTCAGTATTCAACTAGCGGAACGGGGGATTGAGCTTTTCACAAAATGGGGAGACATCGGGGATTACCTCAGTAATTTCTGGAGTTCTCGTCTGAACTGAAGACACAAGGAGGCGTGCAAACGCCTCCTATTTTTTTGCCATGAAACCCGAAAGCAATTAGGCTTATCCAGCGACCTCGAACACTAAAAGCATGAGAGCACAAGAAAAAAGTCTGGACGTTTTAACAAACGTCAAATTCAAAAAACCACAATTGAGCTTTGTACGGAAAGCGGCTCTTTGTTACGAGATTCTTTGTGACGGCGTACAGGCAGGAATCCTGACCGGAAACCGTCGAACCGGTTATTGGTCGTACACTCCGACGCGACTAATCCCACGGGCGCCGAGGTTGCATTGCCCGCAGATCATGCGGGGCTTAGACGCGATTACGGCACAGATTAAAAACCTCCTGTAGTATCACGGAAGCGACAAGGATGAAAATGATCCTGAAAACCGCGTTGGCCGCCGTTCTAGCGACTGGTTTGGGGCCTCTGACCGTAAGCGCAAGCCAACTGCCGCAACCTAAACCGGGCGCTCCGGTCGTGAGTTCCTCCCTCATGGCGAACTCGCTCAGGCCTCCCGCCGTTAGCGTGAGTATGCACAATCTGATTTACGGTCAGGTTGCCTGCAACGCACGGGCCAAGACAGCGTTGCTGGTGATGGGGGCGACCAGCCTGGGCTTAAGCAACGGATCCACGGCGAATTGGGCTGTGGTCGGGCCTAATCAGGTGATGGTCTGGTGTCAGAGCGGTTCGGTCTTCATCGTCGTGGCCGGTAACGATCAAACGATGGCTAACCAACTGCGCGAAGACATTGCTGTTCAGTTTTGATTATGGAAACCAACAAAGAGCTACGCGAAAAAGTTGCGAAAGCTATCTTCGACAAATTCGTTGAAGGCGACAGTTACGGCTGGGGCGACTGGCACGATTTTTTGGACGAAGCTGACGCCGCGATCAAAGTTGTCCTTGAGTCGCTGTACGAGTCTTAATTAGACTCGGCCCCTTCATTGCAGACTCACAGAAAGCATGTAGCATAATGGGGCATCACAGTTTGCCGTGAAAATTCATTTCGCCGATTCGCACGACAAGCAGCTGAGGCTTCTGGATGAACTGAAAGAAGTTAAAAAGCTGGCTCTTGATACAGAAACGACAGGTCTGGATGCTCGGATTGCGACCTGTCGTTTGGTTCAAATGTGCAGCGCCGAAGAGGTCGAGCCTGAAAATGTGTACATCTTTGATCTGTGGAACATCGGCGACAAAGACCCGCTGCGTCGATTCATCGAGTCGCGAGAAATCCTGATTGCGCACAACTGGAACTTCGATTATCAGTTCTTGCTGAGCGAAGGGATTGAGTTTAGAGGCAAACTGTTCTGCACCTATTTGGCCGAGCGGACACTGAGAGCCGGCTTTAAGGAACAGAGAGTCGCGCCGCAAACGAAAAAGACGTTTTTTGCTGACGTGTCCTGCAGCTTAAAGGCTGTAGCGGAACGACGGTTGGGTATCGAACTTGATAAACAGTTTCAGAAATCCGATTGGGGTGCTCCGGTACTGGATCAAGGACAGCTCGAATACGGAGCCATGGACGTGCTGATCCTGCCAAAAATCGCACGCAGTCAGATTCAAGAAATGACTGAAGAGAATCTGATGGGAATATACAGCATTGAATCTAAGTGCATCAGACCAGTTGCTCTGATGTGCCATAGAGGATTTGCTACAGACGTAGGAAAGCTTACGCAGTTAAAAACGAGCGTAGAGCAGGAACTAGCAGCTAAAACCCTTGAGTTTGTAACCGAATTGGATCGGCGACTTCCCGAAGACTCGAAGCTCCCACGCGGGGCGGATGGTTCGATTGCGGTAGGTAAGAACGCGAAGAAAGAGTTCAATCCTGGGTCTACGACACAGGTAATCAAAGCTTTCACGTTGTGCGGTATTGAGGTTCCTAAGGACTCTGTTACAAACAAACTGACGTTGAACCAAATTGCGCTCAGTGAGTTTGACAGCTCGGACCCCACCCTGAATCTGTACCGAGAAAGGGTGAAGATTGAAACGAAGCTAGAACACTGTGAAAAGCTATTGACGAACGTGAATCCCGTAACACGTAGAATTCACAGTCAATACAATTCGTTTGGCGCAAACTCGGGTCGGTTCACGTGCAACGGGGCGCCCAGGGAATCCAAAAAAGCCAAAAAATCTGTTTTTGCAGTGAACATTCAGCAAGTCCCGAGGGCTAAGGAGTATCGGGAGTGCTTTGTTGCTGAACGTGGATTCCAGCTGGTGATCGCGGACTACAACCAGATGGAGTTGAGGTTGCTGGCTGAACTAGCGGACATTCCGCAGATGCAAGAGGCGTATAACAACAACATCGATTTGCATCAATTAACAGCAAGTTTGATGAACAGCTGCCCGATTGAACAAGTTACGAAGCACCAACGTCAGATGGCCAAAGGCGCAAACTTCGGCATGATCTTCGGCATTGGTTTCAGGAAGTTCAAAACGTACGCAGCATCTTCGTTTGGTTTGCAGTTATCCTTGTCGGATAGTAAGATACTGCATTCAAAATTCCACGCGGCATATCCGAAGCTTCGTGAGTGGCATCGTCAAAGGGGCGCTCTCGTGGAGGACGGTTGGTGCTACATCCGCACCGCCATGGGCAGACGGCGGCTGTTGTCGTACGACGACGCAAAGATGACGACTGCGGCGAACACCCTGATCCAAGGAACAGGGGCTGATATTTTAAAGACTGCAATGGCAGAACTGAATGAGTATCTGGACGAGAGTGTGCGATTGGTAGCTGCAGTACATGACGAAATTGTTCTAGAAGTCAGAAATGATTTGGTAGACACTTGGCGGGTAAAACTGCCTGAGATCATGGTGCGCGCCGGGGATTCCGTTTTCCGAAAGACGAAACTCGTAGCGGAGCCGGGTGTCGGCAACGATTGGTCTGCGAAGTAATCTGGCTAGTCCAGGAACCCCAAAACGGTTTAGTATTCCGAGAAATCAAAAGGTCTATGGCCAATCAACAACAGAAAACCCCAGACAGTTACATCACTATTCGGCTCTCTGAGAACAAGCCTGTAGGTACGTTTAAGGTGAATAAGAAGTACCAAGGGTACTTCTTTGAGGAACCTGAGCTTCATGTGACCACGGAGGCCTACGACACGCCTCTAAAGGCAGCCAACGAAGCTCGCAAGTTGGAGAAGCTGCTGCGTAAAACAGAAAAGAAAAAGATTGCTAAAAAAGCACCTATTGTAACTAAAGTAAGACCGAAAAAGCTCTTTACCGAAGCAGAGCTTGCAACGTTAACGGATTCCTCTATGCGGCTGAGATTCCGAGAAAGGTGGGTAGTTGTCAGCCCCCATAAGATGTATGTTTGCGAACCGACGAGTCCGAAAGAGATTGTATCGCTTAGTGCTAGTAGGAACGACGCAAAGGTTTTTAATACCTACGAAGACGCTATGCTCGAAGTGAAAGTGCTCGATTCGGTCGTTCGAAGAGGGCATACAGTGACTCGTTTTTGGGAGGATACGCAATTTACGTCATGAAACCCATAGAGACAAAAAAGAAAAAAGGGAACCAATTAAAACAGACATTAAATAGTTGACGAATGTACTATTACAACGCACAGTATAACGACAGTAAAACAAAGCTGATAATCAACATCAAGGCGCTCGATTCGAACCACGCGCAGGCGCAGGCGGTCGACATCGCACGCGCCTTTGATTGCAAACAGTTTCACCTTGAATACGGCCTGAACTTTCAGGCCAACAAGTTTTTGTCCGAACTGTTTGAATCGCTGGCCTTCAGCTCGTTTAACGCAAAGCACTGCAGCGAGTGGGACGGCGGTATGACGAACAAGAACCCTTGCATATACATATTCAAAAAAAGGTTTTACGTGAGACCTTTGTTCGTTAAATACTTAGACATAGATAGATCAGATGTTATCGTTAAAATGTCTTGTGATAATCACAGGTGCGTTAACCCGTATCATTTTAATTACAGGAAAGAGAAGAACTCTAAACTCGGCCCAGGTGATTTGCAGTTGCTTTTTGGTTATCTGAGTTCCGGTGTAGGCGTAGCGGATATAGCCAAATCCCTTAAGGTTCACCGGGGGACGATCTACCGGAAGCTGGCGCAGCTCAAGCAAAAAGCAACAGATACTTCCAACGAAACATTAAAAGACAGCGACTTAACTTGATGTAGTTACAGGATCGTGATTCAAAGATTTCAGGCTTACCGATTTTCTTGACGGTCCTGGATAATCCGGTAACATCAGAACGCCTGCTCAGCGCGGGCCGACCTTCACCAAAAATCTCTGTGAACGTTTTTATCCTCGGAGTACGAATTACCGCCACGGCGCAAACTGACGAAGAAAAAGTAAACGTCTTGGGGGAAGTTCTCCCTGCCAACGAGCGAAGAGTGCCCTCTAAGATCCAGCTTGTTCAACACGAAAAACACTACGTCGGCAAGCTGCTCAACAAACTCGACGTCGATCAGACTGTTCTGGCGATCGGTCCCACGAAGGCGACAGTGGACAACGTTCTGCAAATGCAGCCGATGCTCATTGTAACGCAAGATAACTTCAACGATCTTCTTGCGATCAACACCTTCATTGCTACTGGGGGGCTGGGGCCGAAATCCGACGTTGTGGAACTTTCTGACACCGTTGTTGCTAACAGGTCGCTGGCCTGGCAGAACGACGAAAACGAAACCAGCTGGTTCAAACTGTCAGCCTTTGGCGAACTCTCGCATCAACTGGCTGGCCTGGCGCCGGGAACGCCGACTATCGCAATCGGTAAGGTCTCGACCAGCGAAAAGGACGACAAAAACTATCTGAATTACACTGTCGACAGAATCCTTTACCTGCCTAAAGCATCAAAACAAGCACCTAAAAAAGCTGCAGACCCTGAAAAAGGTACAGTTTCCGCTGCTGCAATCGGTTCGATTGACTTCAACCTCTGATTTCCTTTTACTAACTACCCATGGCTTTCATCGCTAGCGACTTCGCCGAAGAACAGATCCTTTGCAACATCCCGCCTCACACGCTTCGCATTGATCTCCAATCGAAACTTTGGAAATCTGATGTTGATTCTGAGGCGACCATCACCGACAGTAACGACAACGGCATTCCGCTTGAGTTCGTTTTGCTTGGATTTACCCCGTACTACGGGAACCTCGGGATGCGTAAGGAAGAGGAATTCCTGCGGATCGCCTTTATCGGGGTGACTCCGAAACATCGCCTTCTTCCCCCACGCTGCGTCACCAGTGCGATCGTCTCAGGTAAAACCAGCCAGAAAAACTTTCTGTCTTACTTCCAGACTCTGTACAACAATCGAATTAACTGCGCTTCTGTAATTACTTCGACTAAGTTTGCTCAGCGTAGTTTCAACGAGCGTGACCCCATTACGGGGGCTGACGGCAACAAGATCAATTACAACACTCTGGAGTTCCGGGATCGGCCGGTAAACACCGACGAAGAGAAAGCGTTGATCGCCGACATCCTTGCGTGGATGAAGTCCGACGGAGGCGTGCAGGTTTCAAACGCTCTGGCGTCCTCGATTCCCAGTGGCGATCTGGTGGAGTTGCCTCTGGGCAGCGATCACTCTGAGATCAAAGCCACTTTTGCTGCCACGCGAGCGGTTGGGGCGTTGCCTCAGGCTTATGAACAGCCAGCTCGAACTGCCGAAAAACCTCAGACGCAAGCCGTCGTTGAGGTTAAGTCGGAGCCGCCCGATGCAAAAAAGGCGGTCCAGCTCACTAAGGAGCAGGCAGAAAAACTCGGAATTGATTTCTGAAATATGATCACATTGGGGGCCGAAAGGCCCCTTTCTTCTATACTTATAGAAAGACTACGTAGTTAGATGGCTTCCAACTCTGGATACTCCTGGACGCCGTTTCCGGGTGGTCGGTTGGCCTTAGCGGGCGAGGGTTTTCTGGAAGACACAATCCAGCGGATCTTAGGTGGCGCGAACAGGCCGGCCGAAAATATCGGACAGACTTCAAATCGCGACCCCGTGATGACGGAGACTGTCGTTCCTGGCGGACTTACCCAGAAACAGTTAATTGAGCAGCTTAAGGGTATTCAAGCTTTAGATGCGCTTGCTAAACGTGAAGAGCTAGGGTATCCCACGCCGTCTGCGCCGGTTCAGGGTGTCACTTCAACTGACATCCCTGCTCAGACTGGGATGCGGCCTGACCCCCGAATTGTTGGTCGGGAAGAAATGGTGGCCGAAAACGTCAAGCGTGCCTTAGGTCGCAACCGCAACATGATGGCGCGTGT
>JAAOEI010000723.1_pt1 | contig 12485 bp, 17 predicted proteins | sample 7059261 | NCBI WGS metagenome assembly JAAOEI01 (sample SAMN14008812, study PRJNA610033) | viral metagenome | isolation source: viral particles filtered from seawater | place: China: Hangzhou Bay, Yangshan Deep Water Harbour | collected 2017-10-31
CGTCCGCCCGGGACTCATTGATGCTGGGTAGCTTCTGGCTTTCCTTGTAGGCCCCAACCAGCAGCTCTTGGTTGCTGTAAACAAACCAAGCACAGAACCCAAAGATGAACATGATGAGCAAGGCGATGAGTTTGAACGGGCTGTCCACGTAGGCCAGCACCCTGTCCAGTACCCCCAGCGATTTGTCCTGCTCACTCATCTCCACAATCCTTTTGAAATCCCCCACTGCACCAGCCAGTACATGGCCAGACCGAATGCTGCTATAACCGCCACAGAAAGCTGGATGTCCTGGATCATATCCTTACGATCCTGCGCTTTGGCTGCGGCAAGGATCTTCTGCTTGACTGCTTCGGCCTCTTCTTTGGCAACCTGCCTTCGCATCTCTTCTCTGGTTTTGACCATGTCATCCCAGAGTTTTCCTTGACCTGACCAAACCAGCATCTCGTACAGCTCATACTCCTGCCGCTCCAGCTCCCGCCTTTTCTGCACCACCTCCAGTGCCTCTGCGGTTAATTCTGCGTCTGTCTTCTTGGGCTTGACCCCATTGGCCTTGTCCCACAGCGCCTCGCGCTTCTCTCGCTCCTTGACCGCCTCGGCCTTCTCAATGACCGCCTTCTGGTCAAAATAGCCAGCGATGCTCTGGGCTATCTCGTTGGTGTCCTTGCCGAGCTTGATAACCTCCTTGATGGTGGCTACAGCAGCTTTGGCCCCGGCAAAGGCTAGGCCAATGGTGATCGGGTCAATTTCAGCCTCCGAAGATGATTGTGCCGTTTTCCCAGTCCGCAGCCGGAACCCAGTTGCCAAACATCCAGCAGATGCGCGGAGTAGCGCCCAAGACAGCCGTTGTGTACTGGTAATTTTCTGAGGTCAGGTAGCAGTACAGGTCTCCAACATTGACAGGGTAGTCAATGCCGTTGATCTGCTGCAAGCCGCCATTCTCTGAGGCTTGCGTAACAATAAACGCCCACAGCTGTGCAGCGCCAGTGTCAAAACTTGGCCCTGCCTTATAAGAATGGATGTCAGCGTTGGTTGGCATGTAGTTGGTGACGATTGCGTCCTCCCCCTGCCCGTCGATTACCGGGTAGTTTGTCACGCCACAATACGCCCGCACCCGGCTACCCAGGTCCAACACGCCTTGCGGATAGCTGTACAGCGACGGGTTAAGTCTGGATGTGTAGCGCAGGGTTGTGTTTGTGCCCAACGTCATTTGCCCATTGTCATACCCATACTGCGTCACCCCATTGAGCTGGGCACACTCTTCAGGTGTCAAAAAGTTGGGGGCAATTTCATACCTCATTGCGCCACTCCTGCTACCTTGTCCAGCTCATCCGTTGTCATTGGGTACGCGTTGTCCGGCAGCCAAGCCGCACTTACAGGCACAGACGCCGGATCGACAATATCTTCTACCCTCTCGCCGTCACGAATGGCATGGATACAGTGCGCCACGGTTTCGTCTTCCAGTGCCATCAGCTCATGCTCCACGCCAGCCTTGATGAAGATGTGATGGGGCGCAACAAAATCGGTGGACTTGCCAAGTGCTGTTAAGCGCAGTTTGCCAGAAGCCAGCAACGTCAAGTGATCAAAGCAGTGGGAGTGCCCTTGCTCTATGTCGCCAGCTTTAGCAAAACGCATCTGTTTTATAAACACGTTGGAGACGCAGCTAATATGTACGTAGGGTCTGTCCATGATCATCCAATCACATCAAGAGAAGGTTGTTTAATCCACGAGCGAGAAGTGTCAGCCCAGTAGTAACTGTTGCCATCAGTCGGATAAGGAACTGGCGGAATCCAAGCGCACGTTGCCGCATCAAAAACAAAATAGTCGTAATAGGGCGGTGCAGCAAACCCACCATATACCCCGCAATCAGGGTAAAACGTGTGCCCAATACTAGCGTAATGAAAACGAAAATTGCTGTTATACGACGTTTGCTTCCACGTTGCCGCAGGCAAAAAAGAATTCAAATACGCCGCGCCAACAGGCTCGCTTTCAGGGAAGTCTAGATTTTGAATGGCAAAGTTATCCACCACCAAAACCTCAACCACCACATTGTTCTCGTCAAGGCGTGCAAAATGTGCCATATCAGTTCACCGTAAAAGTTCCAGAGCCAGTAAACGTGTGGATGTAATACGTGCCGTCGTTTGTCTGCGTACCCCCAGAACACTTTCCAGAGCCAAGACCGATTGGGTAACGAACCAGCACAATACCGGAGCCACCCGAACCGCCCGTACGAGCTGCGGAATAACTACCGGCACCACCCCCGCCACCGCCAGTGTTAGCAGTACCCGGAGTGCCTGCCGCATTTTGTGCGCCTGGTCCACCACCGCCAGAACCGCCCGGACCCGCAGAATTAAGACCACCACCCCCGCCACCACCACCAGCTCTGGTAGTTCCAGTGATTACGTCAGAAGCTCCAGCGCCCCCGGTTCCGGCACTACTTACTCCGAATGGTGCATTACCGCCAGCAGCTCCGGCTCCGCCACCACCGCCTGCTCCACCGTAATAAGCAGACTTTGGCGCGGGAGTGTAGACACTACCGTTACCGCCCGGGTTTCCGCCTGTAGTTCCAGCGGCTCCAGTAAGGCCTCCAGGAACTTGCGCACCGCCACCGCCACCAGAACCTCCTGAAACCGCAGCATTATTGCCGCCACCATAACCACCGCCGCTAGATGTCAACCCATTAAAAGAAGAATTAGAACCCGATACCTCCGCTCCTCCGCCACCACCAACGGTTACTGGGAAACTACCGGAAGAAACAGTGGCTGTTGTATAACGCAGAGCTCCTGCACCGCCACCGCCACCACCATTGCCACCAAAAATAGACGGCACGCTACCGCCACCGCCACCGCCAGCAATAACGGTATAGCCGATGGTGATGGTATTGGACTTGCCTTGTAAGTTACTCATGCTAATGGTGCCCGACGGCACACCCGCCAATGCACGTACGTTAGCTTGGTTTAGGCTAATAGTCGTTGTCGATGGCAGTCCAAGTTCCGTATTAACTTGGGACATCGATATTGTCCCGGTTGGTAACGTCATGCTTGCTCCTTACGGGGTGCCGTATGCAGTAATGTTGGCTGCAGATGTGATGTTGCCAGACGAATCCATGGAAGCAATAACTGTAGACCCATACTTAAAAACAAGTTTACCGCCAGACTCAATTATTGAAAAATTTGACGTAACCAAGTTTGCGGCGTTGGTTGCGTTTGTGGCGCTGGTAGCCGTTGCTGCGTTTCCGCTAATGCTGATATTCCAAGTACCAGAAGCATTAGTCCCCGTAATAGACGGAGCGCCAACCGTGTTGTAGGAAATAGTCTTAGGAGCGCCCCCGTTGAAGGTCGTGCCAGACGCATCCCCAGACCCAGCGTTGTTAAATGTGACCGAGTTTGTAACAGACCCAGCAGTACTAGCGGAGGCGGCGGAAGTGGCGGAGGTGGCGGATGTAGCAGTCGCTGCGTTCCCACTAATACTGATATTCCAAGTGCCAGAAGCGTTGGTCCCGGTTATGGATGGAGCGCCGACTGTGTTGTAAGAAATAGTCCTTGCCGCAGCTCCGTTGAATGTCGTACCGGATACATCTCCAGAACCAGAGTTGTTGAACGTCACCGCATAAGGGGTTGTCGTGGTAATTGTTGACCAAGCCAAGGCGCTACCGTTCCAGCCAAGGTATGAACCAACTACTGACGGGGCAGTCAAAAAGCCTGTAGCGCCGACGCCGGTCTGATACGCAATCTGGTTGGCTGTACCACCAGAAATGTTTGTTGCACTTGTTGCGCTAGTTGCGTTAGTAGCATTTGTTACCGCCGTAGCACCAATAGCCGAAACGATCTGAGCGCCGGTCGCGGCGGTGAACGCGCTGGTTCCGTTACCGTAAGCCACACCAGTCAGGGTAGCAACCCCAGTTCCACCGGAGCTAACAGGCAAAATGCCAGACGTTGCTAAATACGAAGTGGCGTTGACAACGTCCGTACCATTGCAAACCAGAATAACCTTTGACCCATTAGCCACCGAAACGCCGGTTTGCCCACTCACCTTGACCGTCACGGCGTAGCCGCCAGACGTGTTGTTATAGATGAAGTACAGCTTTTTATTGGCCGGGACAACCAGGTTACGTGCTGCCGTCAGTGCGCCGGTACATTCAATAAAGATATTTCGCGCCGTAGCAGAAAGGCCCGGTGTCATCGTCAGGACGGTATCCGCCCCATCCGTTATAGCCTGAGTGACATAGCCAGAAATGGCCTGCTCAAGCAGGGTTCCCAAGTTGTTATTGGTGGTCGTGCCCCATGCGCCTGATTGGTCGCCGGTACCAATCAATTCGATAGCAAGGTTTGTTGAGTACGTACTTGACATGGTGTTTCCTTACTGCTCGTCATTGATCAACGTCCACCCCGGAGTTTGGGTATCGCTGACATTTGTCCATCCGGGGGTTTGCACGTTGTTTATAGCCCCCCAATCTGCGATCTGGCTATCTATGATTTTCAACCACCCAGAAACGGTTGTATTGTCTGCCAAGGTGGCATTTTCCGCAACAGCCGCCGCAAACCCAGCTTGAACAGCCCTGGCGTCAGCGGAGTAGAGTTGTTCCAGCATCTCGATGTAAACATTCAGGGTTGCGGTATTGGCGTCTGCCGCCGCTAAGTTTTCAACGATAGCAAGCGTAAATATCGAAATAATGGTGCTGGGGTCGCTCAATGTGGAGGCTTCTGAAATAGCCGCCGCAAATGCCGCCAAGATAGTCGGGCTGTCGTCTGCGGTAATGTTCTCTGTTATGGACTGTACGAACTGCGCCGTAATAGTCACCGCATCCGCCAGGCTTGCGTTTTCAGTTATGGTTTGAGCAAACGAGTATGCCTGAGTGCTGGAGTCTGCGGAGGTAAACCCCTCTGTAAGAGACGACAGAAACGCAAAGTAGGTTTCAAACGCATCGGCCAACCCTGAATTTTCCGCCACACTTACGGCAAACTGCGCGGCAATAGCCAATACGTCCGCTGGGCTGGAATCTTCCGCGATGTTTTGTAAAAACGCTGACTGCTGCGTGCTGGAGTCATCAGAGGTTACGCCTTCCGTTACCGACCCAAAAAACGATCCAGCAAAAGACAACACGTCCTCAGCAATAATATCCTCTGTAACATTCGGCGCATACGCATATTGCTGCGCACTAAAGTCCGCCAAGGAAATGTCTTCGGTAATTGACAGGGCGTACAGAGTCGACGCTTGCGCAGCAAACGCTGTCTGGGCAAATGCTGTATCGCCAAACATAATTACCGAAACCTCGGGCCGTTAAGCCACATAGTTGCGGAATACCGGGTGCCGCTCAGGATAGGCGTAACGCAGTGTTCCACAATTGAGGGGAACGCAATCACAGTGCCTTTAACCAGTGGAGCGGTGTATTCAGAATACATGCGAAGTTTTAATTCGCCCCCCTCAAATTCTGACGAATCGTTCAGCAGACACACAACAGTCAGTTTTCTATCGGTCGGCAAGCCAGATAATTGAAACGTATCCACATGCCAGCGGTAATGCTGTTCTGGCCCGTACTCGGCAAACTGGATGTTTTCCCGCCCCGTAACGTGGTATTCCCACTTGCAGACCTCATTGCCGTTTAAAGCAGTCTGAAGCATGTAGGGCTCAAACCAATGTTTCTCCGGGGCAAACCTTACCGTTGTGTTGCGGTACTCAAAGTCGGTCTGCTCCCCTTTGTTACCCATTGTGGCATCTTGGCTTTGAAGAGACAGGAAGTCCTCTTTTGCTTTATCGCAAACCTCTTCAGGCACAGCGCCTAGATACCAAAGGGGAAGATGACTCATGCCGGAGCCACCGGAACAGGATCAGGTTGCGGCGGAGCCCAGGGCGGGGTGACATCGGTCACCGGATCAATCTTGTCAGCAATCTGGTCAGCAATCACGCCGTTTACGTGTTCTTCGTAGCTGCCCGTAACGAGCGGCTGAATCCAGCTCAACACAATAGCTTCGGTCAATTGATCAAACGGCACAAAATCTGGCTGATTGGGGGTAGGGGCAAACGGGGTTGCACCGTTAAAAATGCCCGTGTTGCCATTCTCATCCGTACCGGTCTTTGTCCAGTACGTCTGCACAACGTAGTTGGTTTCGCTGCCAACATTAGTCACTTTCATGCCTGTTATTGCCCATGTATATGTAACGCTCATTTGACATCTCCAATCAGTTTTTCAATTAAGGTTTCTAGCCGCTCAATACGCGCTTCCTGCTCAACTACACGTTGCGCCAGTTTAACTGCTGACACCAGCGCGGCATTGCCATACGCCAAAGACAAAGTTTCGGTTCCGCTGACCACCTCGGGCAGCAATTTTTGCCAATCCTGCGCTGATGATCCAGCCTGACGCTCCCCGCTATCAATGCGAGTGTAGGTTCCAGCCTTAACAAGCGCTAGCCGTTCAATGTAGTTTTCCGCAACATCAGCCCAGTCTTTCTTCAGGCTATCGTCCGAGTACGCGGTGACGTTGCCAGAGGATGTAATATTTCCGGCTGTATTAAGAACGTTAAGCTGTGTAGTGCTGGCCGGGTCAACGTAGTATCCGGTGTTGTTTGTGTCGTAAAAGATTGTGGCGTCAATGCGGCTTTGGGCGTACACGCCCTTGTTCAAATAAAGACTGTATGTCGAACTCGTGCTTGACGTTCCGATCCCCATGCAGTCATTGCTGAGGTTGTAATAAAAATACCAGCGTCCGTTTGCTTCCCTATACACGCCGCCGTTACCAGCACCGTCGTACATAATGCCGTTAACGGCACTGTAACTATCCCAAAGACCACCGTAACTATTTTTAGACCCGTCAAGTCTTATTTGCGTGTAGGAACCGCCAGTGTTTGGGTATAGATGTGCGCCGTAGTAACCAGGCCAATAGATACCATAGGAGCCATCCATCTGAATCCAGTTGTTGGGGCGGAAATAAGCCCCACCTGCCAGCGTAAGGCTGTATAGATACGACCCACTTGCCGGGTCAACGTAATAGCCGGTGTTGTCAGAGTCGTAGAAAATGGGGGCGCGACAAGAGCCAGCAAGATATTCATTGCCCGACATATCCAACTGCCAACGATTGGCAGAAGCAGACCAGCCTCCGATACGCATTACGTTATCCGAGTCCAAACCAAAGTTGACGGCATAGTAGCCGCCACGATGGAACGACATGATTGCGCCGCTGGCATTGTCAGAATACGCCTGCAACGGGGGATTTGATCCAGTAGTGTTTTGATTTGACCGAAAATAATTTAGGCCCGTCCAAGTATTGGTTGTGCCCAAAATAGACGCGCCAGAAGGTCCGGTAGGGCCAGTGGGTCCGGTAGGGCCAGTGGGTCCGGTGGGGCCAGGCGAACCCGTAGGTCCAGTAGGGCCAGGAGATCCAGTGGGGCCTGTTGCGCCCGTTGGGCCTGTTGCACCAGTGGGGCCAGGAGATCCGGTCGGGCCTGGAGCCCCTGTGGGGCCGGTAGGGCCAGTAGGTCCAGAAACCCCCGCAGCCCAAGTTCCATCACCACGCCAGAACGTAGAGGCCGAAGCGCTAGTACCGCTATTCAGGTTAGTAACAGGTAAGTTACCACTGACGTGGGTAGACAAACCAATCTTGCCCCAGCTAGGGGCAACGCCAACACCACCAGAAATTAGCGCGTTACCCGTGGCTACATCAGCCAACTTTGACAACGCAGTGGTTGTAGAGGCGTAAAGAATATCGCCAACAGCGTAGCTAGACTGGCCCGTACCGCCTGAAGTAGCAACAAGCGTTGAAGACAGTCCTGCCGCAGTCCCGGTTGTGTTTTGGTTTAGGGTCGGCACATCTGCCGCCTGAATGGTAGACATCACTACGTTAGTGCCGTTACCACGCAAATACGAACCAGAGGTTACTGCGCCCGCAAAGGTATTCATTGCACCCTGCGCAGTGGTTGAAGCCGTACCGCCAGCCGCGACCGGCAGTGTTCCAGCCGCCAGAGCAGAAGCGCTGGTTGAATACAGCGCATTGTTAGCCGAAGCAAATGTAGTTAGGCCCGTGCCACCGTACCCCGATGTAATCGTGCCGCCGTTCCATGTACCGCCTGTAATAACGGTAGACCCCAACGCCAGAGAGTTAGTACCCCAGGTGACGTTTTCAGGAATGTATGCGTGTACGTCCCATGTGCCGCCTGTGGTGGAGTTATCGAGCAATGCAATACCTGCTGCGCCCCCCGGTGCTACCGTTCCAATAGTTGCGCTTGCGTAATCGGTAATAGTCAGCGTACCAGTTGCGTTATTGTTGAACTGGAACGTTGTGGTGTCAGTCAGGGTTGTGGCGTCTGGCAGTCGGTACGTTTGTCCGCCAGTGCCAGTAAGAGTCTGGTTAAACTGAGACGCCGCCGTTAATATAGTTGTACCGCCAGCGGCTGTCACTGCTTGTGTGCCTTGGCTAATGCGGTTAACCGTGATGTTTTGATTGCTGTCCCGCAGCACTACCGAGTTGGCCCCGGAAGAAGTCGTGACGCCTGTACCGCCATACGCCACACCAACAGTTGAGCCTTGCCAAGTACCAGAAGCAACAGTGCCCAACGCGGAGACGTTGCCACTTGCATCCAGGTTAACCGAACGCCCAGACGGATACGTCAGGAAGACAGTAACAGCACCGGAAAAAGTTACCGCAAGTCCAGAGTTGCTGGAGGCGTAGACCGTGGTTCTGGTTAGCGTTGGCCCTGTGGTGGAATACGTGCCAAGACCCACCTCCCAGTTTCCAGAGGCGTCAGTCGCGGAGTAATACGTGGTATTAGTGTCGCCTACAACGGCAAACGTCTGAAAACCCTGTATTGCCCCGGTAAGTGTGAAACTTACAGTGGTGTTTGCCGTGGCCGTTTCTTGGACACGGTTAGCTAAAACCAGAGCCATTTACGACTCCTTATCAGGAGGTTGCGGTCGTGCTGTAGGTAACGCTAACGGTGTCACCAGAGGTCGTTACTTTGGCCGTAGCAAAAGCGCCAGCACTATACAACGTACCAGCGGTACTGCTTTGCGTGCTAACTGCGCCAGAACCCGTCACCAAGAAGCAACCGCCGACCGTACCGCCCGCGCCCGTGATGGTGTAGGTGATAGCTGAAGCCGACTTGGTCGTTACGTTGGAAGGTGTCGAACCGCTAGAAGTAGCAGCCGTGAAAGAAGCCGTGCCACGCACAGCAGAACCACCAACCGTATAGTTGATGAACTCAGTCCACCCACCATGCGAAGTCATCGTATCAGATGCTGAGAAAGTTGGGCTTGAACCGGAAATCAATCCCAGGAATGGTCCGACCGTGGTATATGAGACACCAGACAGAAGAGTGTCCAGCATCAACTCTTTACCAATTGCGTTAACCAAGTTGGGAAATTCTTCTTCCCACTTGATGTTGCCGTCAGCATCGCGACACACTACATGGTAATGGCCTTCTATGCCCACGCCTTCTGGCATGGTTGCTTTGGCCTGCAAAGTAGCTTGGGCGCTGTCGCCAAAACCAGAAAGTTCTTTGTGCATGTTAACTCCTTAAATGGACGAGCGAATCAATGCCGTTGACGCAGTGTTGGCTGGCATTGTGATGGTGAATGAAGTGGTTGTGGTTTTGTCAGACCCAAAGTCCAGCACAGCAACCGACTTGTTGCCTTTGCTGCTGTTATAAATTAGCGCACAACGAGCGGTAAACGCGCCGGGGGTCCAGACAACGTTACCAAACCCGACATAGGCGGTATACCCGGAGGTGTTGACTGTGATACCCGTCATTACTTTACCACCTGCGGTATACCCAGTACCCACGATCTCATTAGTCGTTGTGTACACCGTAGTGTCCGCATTCAAATTTGCGTTAGCGGTATACAGGGCGATCTTAATCACATCCGTGGTCAAGTCATGGATACCTTGATATAGCTCCGCTTTGAAGCTGGTGGTTTGCGTCTGAAGGATACTCATGCAACTGGGTTCCTAACCTGACCGTCACGATACGCATCCATACGCTGTTTGCCGTCACCCAGGTTCTTGAGCAATGTAAGCGCCTGCAGGAACTGCTCTTTGTATAGAGCAACCATGTCGGGTTCGCCCTTCATGTAACGAATGGCTTCCATCATGGTGCCGTTAAGCAGTGCAGAATCAAAGTTGTCACCCAACCAGGTGGTCTGAGCGGTAACAATTGACTCGGGGTAATAGTAGAAATGCAACTCGACCGTATAGGTCTGATCCGGGGTTGGCCCCAAAATGAACGAGAGCTCATTAGTAACCGTAGGCCCAGTAACAGTTGGCCCGAAGATAGCGTAGTGCTTAGGTAGCCCGCGCGCGGCTACAGAGTTCCTGGGGTAGGCTTCGCGGATAAAGTTCACATCTTTGTTTAGCAGGTAGTGATACTCACCGTCCGTATCGACCACAGCCAGGGAATACGTAGACAGGAAATCATTTGGCGCAGACAAATACTGATTGCCAATAGACAACGAACCTGTCATGTTTTTTCGCAGGTTTGCAATCTGAACAGTGTTGTAAATATTCTGCTCAGCGATCCTAATCATCGTGTTCATATCCGCTGTGGGAAACGTGTTCTCACAGTAGTCTTGAACAGCAGTGACGAGTTCGTTGTACGTCATATTAACCTCAAGCCATCGGGCCCCGAGCCATTACACCCTTGGTAGCGCAACCAGTGCCACGAATCTTGATGCCGCTGGTCTTGACCGGGTGTTCGTTTTTTGACTTGTCGATGTTGCCAACAGACATATCTACGGTATCAGAGCTGTTGCGCACGGGGCCTTTACCAGGCTGTGCCTCAACCGTTACCGATTTACCCTTCATGGTGTGCGGCTTGGCGTAGACGCTGGCGGGGCCAACCTCTTTACCCATCATCTTGTGACTGAATTTGGCCATATTAGCCTCCGCGACGTTGGTTCATTGCGCGAGCCATGTTGCGGCCAACCGCCTTCATGGAAGCGCTGGTAACCCCGCCTTTGGCAAACTTGGTAGGGGTCTTGCCAGGGTGCATGCGTTTCTCATGCTTATGCACGGCGGCGCCGATCATTTTCTTGTCTTGTGCCAGGTCTTTCTTGTCCATTGCAGACTCCTTTCAGGATACCGTTACTGTACCAACATAAGTCGTTGCTACCAAATAATTTGGCGTCAACGCCGAATCAAATTCTGAAGCCCCGCCTACCGGAGCCCAGCCCCACTGAATGTCCCGCGATCCGCCTGTGGGATACCCGCCGAATCCAGTTAAGTTATCCTGCAAACCATTCAGACCTGCAGTGTAATACGTTGTATCTGGACGCGGCTGACGAACAGCTTGTGGATCGTCCACAGGATACATACCCAACTGCAACTGCGGATGGTCAGGATCCCAACACTCAGGGCAAACTTTAAGTTGATACAGCTTGGTCTTGACGACCTCATATTTCAGCCGTTTTAGCTTAAAGCGAAACCCGCAGCGATCACACTGCGAAATTGCAAATTTGCCAGAGGAAAACCGTTCGCCCATTACGGAGTACTCCCGCCAATGAACATCTGACGCGGCACAAACCGAAGCGGTGCTTTCTCGTGGTCTTCACCTGCGGCCAGCATAAACTGCTCGTCGTAGACCGCTTTTAGCATCTCGACCCGGTTCATCAGCTCAGGAACTTTCATGGCGATGTAATACGCCAACCCTGCCGCAACGACAGGCAGGAAACGGAAGTTCATATCCCCCGTCTGAATACCGGCTCCAGCATCCTGAATACGGCGCATACGCCAGTAGACAAACTGGTACGTTGTGGATGCGTCAGGCGTAGGCCAAACCGTCACAGCGGGCAACTGCGCAACAAACACAGGCGTCAAAGTGGAGTGCAGCGCAGCAGTGGTGTTTGCCTGCCCACGGAAACAGCCGCCCAACGAGTTGCCGTCGATATACCCGTAGTAGATTATTTCTGAGTCCAGCTTAATGTAGCCAGCAGCCGCCAAGCCTACAGTGGAACTCAGGGTAATCGTGGTGGCGGTCGCGCTCAAAGCCCCGCTCAAAGTCAGATCGGTCGGGTTTGTTTCCCCGGACAGGCGCTGAATCCACACCTGGATAGGGCGGGCTTGGGTTAATTTATTCGGGATCGTCGCATACGTAGAAACACTAATACGCGAAATGGTCAGGTCGGCCTGGATTGAGGCTTCGTTCCCGCCTGTGCGGATCACATGATCCAGCAAGTCAATCGTGTCATTGGGCAGCGGATATGTGTTCAATCCAGGGGTCAGCGTAATGCTGCCCTCTTCAATCGTCCACATGTTCAAACCACGGTTGGCCCACTCAATCGTCATCAAGTTCATAGACCGGCGGGCAGTCCGCAAGTCATAACCAGTGCGCATTTCACGACCGGCGCGCTCCCACGCTTCCTCGGCCAGCTCTGTGAACTCAAGGTTGAATAGGGTTGTGCCAGTTGTGTAGGTGGCCATTATCTAAATCCCGCTGTTTTCTTTGCGATGGCTTTTGGCTGGGCAACAAACTGTTTGCCTGCCGCTTTGCCTGCACGTTTCGCTT
>JAAOEI010000724.1_pt1 | contig 12469 bp, 22 predicted proteins | sample 7059261 | NCBI WGS metagenome assembly JAAOEI01 (sample SAMN14008812, study PRJNA610033) | viral metagenome | isolation source: viral particles filtered from seawater | place: China: Hangzhou Bay, Yangshan Deep Water Harbour | collected 2017-10-31
GAACAGCACGACCTACATTCTGGGTAAACCAAATCGCCGTACTATCCCCAACACCCAGATCCCACCACGTATCTACCCGAACAGATGGATCGTACGGCACGTTCGTAATTCTTCCCTCTGCCTGTACAGCCTCAAGCTCCTTACCATAAATTGCACCCGGTACATTCGCGTTCCAACTACATTCAAACTCTTGAGCATACTGGTCATTTGTCATCATTGCCCTAGCTGCTTCTAACTCCTCATCGTCTAGAATACCAGTTTCGCTCGCCTTATACACCGCAGCTAACCAATCATCATTCGCCGTAGCCTCCTCATACTTATCATAAAACGCATTATGACCTTTAGGCGTACCAACAAATACGCACCAACCTTTTCGATCTGATAGCGCCGGGCGTATCACCTCTGGAAATACATTCTCTGGCATGTCGGCAACCTCGTCCATTACGCAGCCGTCAAGATATATACCGCGTAGGCTGTCCGGGTTCTCAGCGCCGAGCAAACTAATCCTCGCACCAGTAGGTAAATCACACCGCAATTCCGTTTCATGAAACTTTACATTCGGTATCTTACCAGCAAATTGCTTTATGTAATCCCAAGCAACGTTCTTTGCCTGGCGGTAGGTAGGAGCCATGTATGCAAAGCGTGGCGTTTTCTTAGGGCTGATTAAGGCGTCTCGTAAAATGTGGTTGATTGCCCAGACCGTTTTGCCGAAGCGACGGTGGCAGACAACAACTCCCCAACGCTTTTGCTGCATTTCGTTATGCAGTGTTAGCTGTAGTGGCCGAGGCTCATATGGTATCTCGATATGCGTCAATGTTTCACAATCTCTTCTTGATCCTCGTATATTAGGACGCCGTGTATTTTTAAGATAGCTTCATATAAATCAATAAGCAATACCGCTGCCTCGAATTGAGTTTGAGCGTTTTTGCTTTCTACAACCGTTCGGCGTAATTCTGATAGGTGGCCGAGCATTGCATGTTGTTCTGGTGTCAGGCCGTCTAACAACATCCCTCCTCTCTGACCCATATACGTGTATAACAGCGGCGGCCACTTTTTGGGGGGGTAGGGTATAGGGTTGCTGAAAATGCATGACTAACCCTAATTCGTATAATAGATATTATGTTAACTTTCTTATAAGCCATTGATAACACTGCGTAATTTATTTTTTACAGCTATGCATTTAAAACAAACCACAAGATGTTGTGATATGCCACGTTCTGTACAGGCTGTATTCACATATTCATATATCATAATATGTATGATCTTTCACGCGCGTAGCTGTAAATGTCAGGATGTGTAATATACACACAAATCGTGGTCAATGCTTCGTTACCTTTTGCTCTTCATCATGCGCCTCATCTTCTAGTGCACTGACTGCAACATCTCCACCAGCCCAGCTGATTGTAAACGTTTGAGCTTGTGGCTGATCTTCCTTCTTGTCTCTTACGCCCCAAGGCATGTTACGTGCTAGCGTCCACTTCAAGCTATCGATCTCAAGCCTACGCCGCTGCACCTCTGCATTAGCTAATCTGTTGTCTTCAAATGCCGGAAGCTCTGATGTAGCTAACCGAACGATATGGTCTGTGAAGTATTCAGACTGCAAAACTCTGCCTTGCCTATAAATCTCGTACAGCTCATCGTCTCGCAGAACAGCTTGCATTACACCTTGATAGGTTGGCATGTTGTCTGACTTCAGTATATCCTTCAAGGTTTCACCAACAGCAAGCCTATCGGCTATCTTGTGCATCAAGACGGCATCAATCTTAACTGGTTTCTTTTTTCGCATTACACAATCCTTTTTTATACAGATAGATCATATCACAAATTCAATCAAGCCATCACAAAAAAATGCCCGGACAGAGCCGGGCTAGTTGAGGCCATTGGGAACAGACAGTGCCCAATGTTTAAATATGTCAAAACGGTATTGGATCATCAACACTTTTAGATCTAATATCTACAACCTCTGCGCCCTCAAAACTTTTCTTTACAGCTTTTTCAAACTCAGCGGCGTTGTGTTGCGACCAATGCCTATATGCTAACGCAACTTCTCGCAATGTCAACAGCTCCAACTCAGGCCGCTTCTCTTTTATCGTTCGCCATGACCTCGCGTCTTTCATAACGCCATACACCACATCATCTACTTCTATCTCCCACAAGTCCTCAGACGCCCTCTGAGCGCCCATACGCTCTGCCTCTGCATCCATAGCCCTCAAGCCCCTTATCACAACTCCAGCCCTTAATTCACACTCATCTGGATCATTTGCCACAATCGCATCATTCAGCTTGCTTCTTGCAGATCCATACTTTGAAGCCGTCTCAACACTAACCAACTCAACCAGAACATCTATCCCCCACTTCTGATCCATCTCTATCGTCAGCCTATCCACCGGGGCAACCGCGTAGTCACATCGAATGGCATCTTTGCTGTGATACCCTGCGATCAATCTATCTGATTTTTTCTTCCGAACATTCTTCATCGCCAATTTCCTTCCTCACCTTTTCCTCACCTTGAAACCCTTTCCTCACCTTACCTCCTCACCTCCTATTAACCATAGGAGAGGTGAGGAGGAAGTTTTTTTTGGGTTTTTTTCCTCACTTCCTCACCTCTTCCTCACCTTGAAATTTGAAGTGAGGAAATATTATTACTCTGCCGAAATCCACTCCCCAACCACAACTCCTTGCACGTCTCTTCCTTGTCTTTTGTCAGGTACTTCGACTTGCTTCAGCACCTTCGTACTGATCCACTGCTCGACAATCTTTTTCGCCTTGGTCTTCTCGTTCTTCTTCTCAACATCCAGATTGAGCTGCTTGCAAACAGCCAGGCCAATCCAGTTCTTTGCCTGTACGCTCATCCGATAAGGATTGTCGTTCTTTTCTGCCTCGGCAACCTTCCTTTGCACTTCCAGAGCATCCTTTGTCGTAACACCATCAAACAGATCTGGCAGCGTAAAGCTTGTAGCAACACCGATATGCTCACCATTTGCAATCTCCACGCTGTGCATACGTCTGTATATACACTTGTCTGCCGGGGGAGCTAGGTTTGCCTTGCCGTCATCAACTCTAAATATACCAAGGCTTTCGTGCTCATCCACACCGAGCGCCATTGCATCGTCCATACTAACCCGATTAATTACCCTTGCAGCTCTGGCTGCTCCAATCAGGCTACCTGCGCCTCTAACGCTATCAATCGTTGCATCATCTCCATTTGTTTTTCTGATGTGATGCACGAGCTGTATGCTACTATCGGTATCTCTCGCTAGCTTTCTGAGCATTGCAACGACTGCCTGGATGCTTCCATTGTTATTCTCATTAACAAGATGGGCTGACACAAAAGGATCTATAATAACAACACCTATGCTGTTTTGTTTTATTTTATCGGTCATCAGCTGTAGTAGATCGTCATTTGTAATTAGCCCATCTCGCCCTTCTGCCGCGAGGGTAATCTGTATGTCATCTTCACCATCCATAAACAGCTTACCTTGCACGTCCTCTGCCTTGATATTGTAATGCTGCATTGCTGCGATTGTTCGCATTTCTAGCTCTGTTCTAGGATCTTCCAGATTAATCACCCAAACATTTGTTTGCTGCCTAACTGGTACATCTAGCAGATCCTTGCCTGTTGCGATTGCTAGGGCTTCCACAACAGTCAGAGACGTCTTACCAATACCACCTGCCGAAGCAGTCACGCTAATATACTTCTTGATATAATCGTACCCATACACCCACTCCCTACGAGGCAGCGTAAGAGCATTAAACATACTGTAAGGCGTAGGCCACGATTGCATTACATTTTCTGCTTTTGCATTACCAACGTCTTTACTTTGTTGCTGCATCTTTTCTGCAATTGGATCAGGCTCTGGCGTCCATCCTTTGTTTCTCGCACCATCGATTGCTCTTTGCACTTCTTGCCTAGTGTCCTCAACAGTATAACTTGCTAGCGTAAAGCCATCCGTAATACTGTGTATTTCCTCATCTGACAGACCTTTTGTAACGTACGAACCTACCAAACGTAGTACATTTGTGTGCCAATCTTTATCTGCTAGCACATTCTGCACTGCCAATTGCCTATCCATTGCTTGCTGCCCTAGATCTATCTCTATTGAGCTAGCAACCTCTGGTTTTTTGGGAAACGCTCGCATTAATCTATCAAATTCAACTGGCTCTCTGTCTGTTGAAAACTCAGTACGCATTGTAACAAGCTCCGGCACGTATCCTTTGTCTTGCTTCTTTTGGTTCGGCCACGAGACCGTGCCAGCCACGCGCATAATTCTGCTTGGATTTACGACTGCCGCGTCTGTTTGTAAGCTCGCAGCAATTGACTTCTGCACTTCCCTCCACGCTTGTAGGTTGTAGCACGGCTCATCTAGCTGCCAGTACGCATGGCCTCTTGCGTAAGGCGTTGTGCCTGTTTTGACCGACATTGTGAACTTCGGCCCGGCGAATGTCATAATGTTTTCCATTGCGCCTTTTGTGTCTGCATCTGCAAAGCAGTAAAAAGCGCTCAGTATATCTTCATCTTTTGCAGCTTTACCTGCTGCAATGTTTGCGTCCGGGTTGATTGGGTTGATGCACATGTAGATATTTTGCTTTGCAATATTCATTTGCTGTGCATGATCGACTGCCATGTCAACTTTATCTATTTTAAATCTTGCTACATTTATTGATCCAACTGTGCTGATGCATCGTAATTCTATCAAAGGTTCGCCAACCAAAACCCATCCGCGTGTAATCGTATTTATAAAGTTTTTTATTTGATTTTCTTGCGGTGTAACGTCCAACATATTTTCCATTTCCAATAGCCTACTCCCTATGTTGCCCAGCGCCTGATGGCGCTAGGCAGTTTTTTTAATTAGAACTCAAGTTCTTCAGCTGTTGGAGCTGCTGTTTTTGGTTGTGGCTTTGGCTGCTCTGGCTCTGCCAAATCAATACCTGCTGCTGCTCCTTCCTTTAGGCTATCTGGCTTGTCTACCCACTTCACTACTTCGAATATTGGGTAACATGTGCCTCCCTTTTGAAACTTTAGCTCTTTGGCTTCTACCATTTTAATCAGTGGCATCTGCCCGGCAGCTGGTTGCTCCTTTAGTATTGGCGCTAGCTCTGCCAAGGCAGTCCATGCACCTGCACCAGCTTGCTCCCACATGGCTACCTTCTTGCCGCCAAGAGCACATTTAATAGAGAAACCTTTTTTGTAATCATCACCTGGCTTTGCAAGCATTTGATTTACACTTGGGTTCCACTTCCATTCTGGTGCAACGCCAGCAATACCTTCCGACTTTTGCCACCCTGTTTTTAGGCTGTCTAAGTCTAACACAAAACCATTTGTTTGTGCTTCCGGGTATTCATCTTTAACTGAACCTTCCCGAATGTAAAAGTTTCTGGCTCTTACTGCGCCGTCTTGCGTTCCTCTTGCAGACCACTGCAAAAAAATGTTGACGCTTTCGCCGCTACTTCCAAGATCTATTTCAAACATTTTTATTTCCTTTCGTTGTTTGATTGTTAGATTGTTGTGCGCTTAACCCTGCGCTGGGATTAAATACCATACAACTCATCCCTTACATCTTCAAACCCATTCCAATAAAACGAGTTAGGATTGACTGGTATGACTTCTTTAATATCATTTTTTGTTCCAGCTCTTAAAAACTTTTCTAATCTGCTTATTTGTTTTTTAGCATAGTTAAGAAGCTCGGTTGGGTCTCCATCTTCAAGCATACTTGTTTTCTTTGGTGTAACATATAAAAACTTGACAGCTTGGTTGCCTCTTGCTTTTTGATAAATAGCTCTTTGCAACTGATGCTCTGGAGACATGGTGCTAGGCATACGCCCGGTAGTTTTTAAATCAACAATAACGCCATGCTCTGGATAAACAAAATCTAAGTATCCTATCACTGGTATTTCGTAATCATCTGTCTTAGCCGTAATGCTAATCTTCTGCTGACCTTCCTCTGGAAACTCTGGCTTGCCATACTCTTTGAGCTGATCAATCGCTAGCGCCATGCAAGGCTCAATCATGTTCCGTTCCTTAGTTGTTTTTTCATTGCCAACCATAAACGTTTTATCAAACTTATCATGCGCCGCCTTGACTGCTTCGGCAACCTCACTATCACCAGTAAGAACTGCCACAACAGCATCTTCTGTACAGATGCCACGCATTGCAGCGGCTGATAGAGGGCTACGCTTATAAAATAAATACTGTGCCACCCAAACATCCGGGGCGTTTGTCCACAAGTTTATGCTTGATGCCGAAAGATGCTTGATGCCATGCTTTTCAAATCCGTTCATGCTGTTACCTTTGCGTATAGCGCGATCAACGTAGCCTCTGCTCGGCCATCATCTTTTGACCTGCTAAATAAATCCGCTTGTTTTGGAAAACGTTGTGATGCTAGTGATCTGCTTACGCCTTTATCTCTGCTTAAACCAAAGTGTGATTTCCACTTTGACGGCGTTACAAATTGCATTGGTATTTTGTGCGCCGCTACAGCCATCTGAGTAGCGCCGTAACTTTGCCCAAACCGAAACATACTTGATACACCTTGCCCCGGCATAGCAGCAACTTGCTCTATCATTGCAGTGCAAGGCTCATCTGTTTCTGGTTTTAATATGTTATGCAGTTCATGCAGATTAAGCTCTGTTTTGCCTTTTGGATTTTTATATACTGGCATGTCGTATAGCTCGATAAAGTTTTCTTGGGGCCAGTAGTATGCAATTGCGCCTGTGAAACCTGGATCAATACCAATGTATATCATTGGCTGTCCTTAATTTTTATTCCGTTAACATGAATAAAAAATACAAATGCCTCTTCCGTTAGGTCTCTTAATGACTGTGGATTACTTCCAGAACGTAATCTATTTTCCTGTATCGTACGCATTGCATCAGCAATCTCTTGCTTTATGCGTACGTTCCATTGCTCCTTGGTTTGTTTCATTGCTACTCCTTTGCTAGCTATTCTTTACAAATAGTGCTAGCAAGTTTTTTTTGCAAGCATTAATTTTTTGCTAGCATTTTAATTTAATATCTGCTAGCAGAAAAATATGTATGGTAAAACGTTAAGAGAATTTATTATGGCAATGCACGGTGTATACATTGTGTGGTTGCCGTCACAATCAGAAGAAGAACCACCATTTTAAGGAGTAGAACATGGAAAAAATGCAGATGAAAGATGTTACTTATAAAGATTATTCAGACAAATTAGAAAAAAAAATAATTAATTGGGATAAAGATGTTCACTCAATTTATGCAATGTTTGAAAATAAAAAATTAATTTACATTGGTTACAGCGCAAATCTTTATAAAAGATTAGGTCAGCATAGAACAAAATCAGGATGGTTTGATAGGGTTACAAAAATTTTAGTTGAACGAACTAGCGCCTCTAATATGAATAGAGAGCAATCTTTAATTGATATGTACGATCCCGAAGAAAATAAAAAAAATAGCAATTATGTTTTTGAAAATTTTCCAGAAATTATTGAATGTGATGATATAGAAAAACAATTTTATAATGAGCAAAAAAATATTAAAAAAAATAAGATTAAAATAAAAAATAAAATTAATCAATCATTAGATAATTCTCCTTTTGATAAACAATGGATTAATTATTTAAAATATCTTGAAAAAGAAAAATATAATAAAATTGATAATATTCTTACTTACGAGCAATACATTTTAGTAAAACAGCTTGGGTATTCAGAAAATAGTTCTGCTATTAAAAAAATCAAAACTAAAAAAGAAAAATTTATTATCAAGGATGCAATAGAAAGTTTTAAAAGAGCGGAGGAGTATTATGAAAATGAGCAAAGAAAAAATACTACACGACCTAGCCACGCAGCAGCGTTGGATTGAGTCGCAAAAAACACGTATTGAGCATATAGAAAAAGAATATGGCAGTGGTGTAAGACCTAGTTGGGTTAGCGAAAATGTCGCATCATACTGGGTTTCAGTTGAAACTGCAAAAGAAAAAGTAAAAGAGCTAAGAAAATTATTGGAAGAAGCAGATGAACAAAAAGAAACTTAGCCGCGAGCAGTTCGAAGATTTGTATAGAAAAGCATGGGAGGCAATGCGTGTTGAGGAGGCAAAAGACCCTCGGCAAAAAGAAAGATTACATTATCCGTTCGAGCTTGCACAAGCAAATGGTAGGCTCGGTGGTAGATTCAAGAAAAAACTGGAGGATTAAATATGTTAAAATACTACACATTCATGGTGCTGACTTACTTCGTGCAGGGTGAGCCGCTAACACACCAGATATTATTCCCTAGCTATGACGCTTGCAGCTATTCTAAGGGCGCTATGTACGCCATAATGGAAAATCACCATGATGCAGTGCTCATACACTGTAAGGGTACGTCATACGCTTCTAGTAACTTAGTAAAGCCTATGCCAAGACCATAGCCTACTTTTTGTTCATTATAGACTTTGGTTTCTTATGCGACAAAACCTGACTGCTTTTTGTGTGCTTTGCTCCAGTGTGCAAAGAGCCGTCGGGCATTTTGTGTTTAGGCCCGGTGTACTCTTTGCCACTTGGCAAGTAATGTTTAGCTGCCTTTGCCATAGCCGCCATTCATCATAGACTTTTTAGGTTTACGTTTTTTTTCCGTACATTTCCTGTCCTCGCTGCTTGTTTACTTCCCTTTGGTCCGGCAACCTTAGTCAACGTACCATAAACATAATTGTCTTTCTCTTTACCAGTAAGACCTTTTTTCTTAGCCTGGTTCATCAGGCTACGTTCTAACTTCTCAGGCATCGAACTTCTCCTTCATCAGTAATGCTTCAATAAAAATACTTGCTTCGTTTGTACTCGCGCTAGACTTTGCTTCAAACTGTATATCATTTTTCGGAGAAATTCTAAACGGTATCTGCCGATCAAATGTTTGCATACCATCTTTCCAAGTTGCCTCTGCAACGCGTAAAATGCGCCCTGCGCTATTGTCTATCCGATTGCGGTAGGTAATGTACTGATTACCGTTTACCGTACCAGAGGTAAGCGATATTCTAAACAAATACAAAGAATAGTTACGTGCTACGGTATAAACACAGGCTTGCGTTGTGCCTATCGCCGCTTCAATATATGCGTATGTCGTGCCGCCATTGCTAATCGTTATGTTGCCTACGTTAGATCCAGACAGAATAGTAGCTGAGTTTATGCGTAGAAAACTGTTTGTCGTTGTAACCGTAGCAGTACCATTGACTGCAACAATCTCTGCCAAAGCATCGTAGTTGCTATCAAGACCAGAAATCAATAATGTCATGGTATCACTTGCACTGCTACTTACTACGTCCATTTGTACAGCAGAACCGGGATAGGAATATGTCGCTCCGTTATTCCAAATTGTTTCGTAGGCTGTGCCAATGGTTCTGTTAAAACCAAATATATTTACAGGTACAATCTCCGTAATACGCTCGGAAGCGATCTCCAACAGCGCATGTGGACTGTCAACTTCTTCGTGAAAGTATCCCATTATGCTTTCTTCTTCTTGTTCATCATTGATATGCGCTTGCCTTTACGAACTGCTTCTTCCTTAGATGAAGCGCCCCAAGCTTTTAATGATTTAAGCAACGGCGTGTCTTTTCCGTCCTTAGTTTTTGTCGGCCCTGGCATCTTACCCATACGCTGTAAGAACGCTGCACGTCTGCCGCTATTGCCAGTACGTTCTGGTGGTCTAGACATAACGTTACCTATTCATCATAGATTTTTTCTTAGGTTTCTTTGCAGTCTTTGCTGCTTCCTTAAAGTTCTTTGCTGTCGGAGCACCAGGTTCACCGGGCTTTCTCATTTTTTCTCCAGATCCGGCAGCGATACGCTTACGTTTTTTATGAATATTTTCATAAAGTCCAGGCATAAAACCCTCCTTAATAATTACATGCATACGTTACACTATTATGTTATAAAATCCAAGGACGATCTATATGTAGCCAACAGGACATAACCTTGCCTTGGAAAGACGAGGAGAAAAAGCGTGAGTATCATAAAGCTTACGGTGCCAAGTGGTATCGTAGGAACAAAGAAAAAGTCATTGAAGGTACAAGAAAAAATCGGGAGAAGCATAAAAAGAAATGGAGAGAATTTAAAGCTAGCTTGTCATGTGAAAAATGTGGTATTAGTCATCCAGCTTTAATAGACTTTCACCATAAAGATAGCTCTAAAAAAGAAAGCGAAGTTAGCTCGTTTGTAAATCAGGGCATGTATGCTAGAGCTTACAAAGAGGTTGAGAAGTGCATACCGTTATGCGCAAACTGTCACAGATTATTACATTGGGAGGAAAGAAACTATGAATGAAATACCAAACTATTTTGAGACAGCTAATAAAATTATAGAAAGAGCTAGACGAGGATTGCCGCATGATCGATGGATGATTGGCAACAAAGAAATGGAAGACTTTATAAAAGCCTACTCCGCATTGCTTGACGCATGTAACAACATGCACAAAGATCTAATTAAAAAAGGATTTGATGCTATGGCTACAGATCCTGAGAACACGTAGCTACTTCATAAAATCTCTTATAACTAAAACAACAAGTAACCCAATAATTATTGCTTCTGTAATACTTACCGGGAAACCTGCGCTGTATGTCATTTTTACACCATTAATTTAAAATTTAAATTATTATTTTTGCAATTCTTTTATTAATTCTAAAGCTTTTTCAGTGGTCTCATTATTACGATTTGTCCAACCGCTAATGAATTTTCCTTGTCCTAATCTTTCATAATGTTTTTGACGCTGTTCTTTAAAGTTTAAAACAACTTCTTTAGGGTTCATATTATGTGCAGCGGCAATAGTCATTTTTCCTATTATGCCATCTGCTTTAGCCATAACAGCACGTTGTAAACATTTCACCGCTGGTCTTGGCCCTGCATTATAAGCATGATCTGTTAGTGCAATATCAATACCAACAGGGAGTGCGTCTGCTTTGACTGCATCCCAGTACCATTCTTTTGCAAACGGCCTAACTTCTTCACGAGTTATCTGCTTCATAACTTCGGGAGGCGCTGGCTTGCCAGTGTACTTTCCCCAATTCATAGCGGTAACGCCATACATGGTTGAACCCATATTGCCGTAACCATCACCCTGATTATTTCCATTGTCATCCTGATCGTCTGTAAAGCCCCCTTCGTGGGCTATGCACATTTCAAAAAAGGTATCAAAGTTCTCTTTCATTTTATTGCTCCACTACTTCTTTCGTACCACATAATCTTTCATACACCATATCACTTGTGTAAGCTTCTGCCCATTTGTTTTCTGTAAATGTACAGAACGCCCACAGATCATTTACGTCCTGATCTATCAAACGGATAAGTTCATCTTGCGCCGACACAGTTTGTTGCAAATGTTTTAAGTTATGCACAAGCCCGGAAATATACCAAACTAATGCAACCAGCTGCACAACCATTGCAAATGCTAATCCAAGATTTACCTTCATTATTTCTTACCTAAGAATTGTTTAAATCCACGCAAACCAAATGACGCTGATATTGCAGTTAACAAAGCGTACATATACCAATCTGGGGCCATAGAGAGTTGTTCGAACCCATGATGCACGACACCTTCTAAACCTGGTATGAAACATAAAATCATAGGAATACTTAGGACAATTACAAAAAATTCGTCCTTCCACGACCCGGCAGAGTTTTCTGCCATGATCCGTTCCCAATCAGCAACAGAAGTTTCTTTGCTTAGAAGTATCTTTGCTTTAGCTTCTGCCTCTGTAAGTTTTAGTTTAGCATCAGCTGCTTGCTTTGTAGTTTTTGCGTCTAACCAGCTACCAGCTAATTGAGCTATCGGCCCTATCAAGCTTTGTAACATTACTCACCCTCCATCTTTATGCTTGCTTTCTTTGGCTCTGCCTTTGCAGCATACGCATTAAATCCCATGAACGCAGCAACCACACCTGATGCAGCAATCACGTATACACTTGCTATATCTGTAATAAGACTAGCTGCTTTGTCAAAGCCAAGAACAGAAGCTAGGAGAATGATAAACGGATATATCAACATCCCGGCAAGAGCGAACCCAGTAAACCTACGCTCTGCATTGCGCTTCAAGTCTCTGTCGATCATCTCAAGTCTGCGATCTTCCAAAGCAAGCTTGTTCCACTCAGCACGTTCTATAATGCCATTTCCGTTTGTATCAGCTTTATCAAATTCTGTCATTTCTTTGACCTCGCATAAACCATTGCAACGTTCTTGTCTCGCGTGATTATAACAACTTTTCCATTTTTGTCATATATAATATATTTTCCACGCCATTCTTTGAGTATCACCGTGCATTACCATCGCCCCTGATATTTGCCTAAAAAATAAAACAATAGAAATAAAATACCGCCACTAATAACAAATACAATAAAACCTATTGTAAAGTTAATAGCTGCATCTATACGCTCTTGCTTCTTATACAGTTCTTCTTTGCGCTGCTTACGCATACGTGATTCTATCTGTAATACTTCTTCCCAAGCTTTAGGGCCGTAGTTCCAAGAGATATG
>JAAOEI010000725.1_pt1 | contig 12450 bp, 17 predicted proteins | sample 7059261 | NCBI WGS metagenome assembly JAAOEI01 (sample SAMN14008812, study PRJNA610033) | viral metagenome | isolation source: viral particles filtered from seawater | place: China: Hangzhou Bay, Yangshan Deep Water Harbour | collected 2017-10-31
CGCCTGACGGCTGACGGCTCGAGGCCTGACGGCTGGCGCCTGACGGCTGACGGCTCGAGGCCTGACGGCTCGAGGCCTGACGGCTCGAGGCCTAACAACTCAAAACCTAACAACCCAAAACATAAAGGGGGGGCGGGGTAGGCACTGGCACGAAAAATTTGCGGTGCCCCCAACCCACAGAAAAACGGAAAACGGCTGAAAGTAAAAGACTTACGGAAAACTGTTAGCCAAAAAAGAACAGTGACAATCTTGACAACATGACCAAAGCGTGTATTTAGAGTATAGTGCGCGCAATGGACAATCCACCGGTTAAAGACGGTAGACCCAAACGGTATCGCCCGCCAAAGGTGCTGCCGAAAACGGACTACCAGAAGTTGAACGAGCTAAAGCGTATGCTGCTTGATTCGAGTGGCTCGCGTGTGGTGCAAAAGGTTGTTGACATTGCACTGGACGACAACCACCCGAGTCAGATGGCGGCGCTGAAGTTGTGTATGGAGCGCACGTTGCCGGTCAGTATGTTTGAAAAAGACAAGAGCCAGCGCAGTGCTGTGACGATCAACATCACCGGTATTGGTGAGGTGAGCGCCGCTGCTACGATAGATGCGACGCCGGAACCGCAGGACGTAGAGGAAACAAGTTAATGGCCGACTTGAACTTCAGTCTGTTGCCCTGGCAGCAGGAAGTTTTCAAGGACCCCACGCGGTTTAAAGTGATCGCGGCGGGGCGGCGTTGCGGTAAGAGCAGGTTGGCGGCGACGACGCTGCTGATCGAAGGTTTGCGCTGTCCGCCCGGCAGTGCGGTGCTGTATGTCAGTCCGACAATGGGGCAGTCAAGGCAGATTATTTGGGATTTGCTCTTGAGCCTCGGGCGCGACGTTATACAGACCAGCCATGTGAACAATCTGGACATCACGCTGATTAACGGCGCGCGTATCTATGTGCGCGGCGCGGATCGGCCGGATACGCTGCGCGGGGTGAGCCTGACGTATGCGGTGCTGGATGAGGTGGCCGACATCAAGGTTGAGGCGTGGGAACAGGTTATCCGCGCCAGCTTGAGCGACAAGAAGGGGCGGGCGATCTTTATCGGCACGCCGAAAGGCCGGAATTGGTTTTACGACCTGTTCAATCTCGGGAAAAACGAAAACGATTCGGAATGGCGGTCATGGCACTTTACGACCAAAGACAATCCGATGATCGACCCGAAGGAAATCGAAAGCGCCAAGAAAACGCTGTCGAGTTTCAGCTTCAAGCAGGAGTATATGGCGAGTTTTGACACCGCCGGCAGTGATATTTTCAAAGAGGAGTGGCTGAAATATGGCGAAGAACCGCAAGACGGCAGCTACTACATCGCGTGTGACCTCGCGGGTTTCGAGGAAGTCGCCCGGCAAGCGTCCAATTCCCGCAAAAGGCTTGATGAATCTGCAATTGCTGTGGTCAAGGTTACTGACGATGGTAAGTGGTGGGTTAAAAAGATCGAACACGGCCGGTGGGACATCAAGGAAACTGCGACAAAAATCCTGATTGCCATCCGTGACCACCGGCCGGTATCGGTCGGAATCGAACGCGGGGCGCTCAAAAACGCGGTTTTGCCGTATTTGAGTGACTTGATGCGTAACTCTAATGTATATTCTCACATTGTTGACCTGACACACGGCAACCGTAAGAAAACAGACCGCGTAATTTGGGCGTTACAGGGGCGGTTTGAACACGGCCGGGTGATCTTGAACAGCGGTGAGGATTTTGACGATTTTGTGGATCAGTTGTTGATGTTTCCCGCGCAGGGCGTCCATGACGACCTGCCCGACGCGCTGTCTTATATAGACCAATTGGCGATAACGTCGTATTTTGAGGATCAGCAGGACAACTGGTCGCCCATCGACGTAGTGGCGGGGGTTTGATATGGCGCTGGAAAACGAAGATAACGGTAACGAGAACGAACAAATCGGGCAGTTTGAGTATGAAATGCCGAGCGAGCAGGATATCGAGCTTACGGCATTTGTGAACGACCATTGCGAACGCTGGCGCACCTACCGCGACACTAACTATCTGGCCTTGTGGGAAGAATACGAACGTATCTTCCGCGGGCAGTGGGCCTCTCAAGATAAACTGCGTGATTCTGAGCGCAGCCGCATCGTCACGCCGGCCGCACAACAGGCGGTAGAAACGCGGCACGCGGAAATTATGGAGGCGATTTTTGGTCAGGGTGAGTTTTTTGATATTGACGACGACGTTCGGGATATCAACAACAACCCGCTGGATGTAGAACTCATCAAGACGCAGTTGATGGAAGATTTCAAGATCGACAAGATCAGGAAAGCCATCGACCAGATTGAACTGATGGCCGAGATTTACGGCACGGGCATTGGTGAGATTACGGTGGTAACGGATAAGGTGTTTGTGCCGGCCACTGAGCCGATTCCGGGGCAGATGATGCAGGCGGCCATTGGCGTGCGGGAGAAGAACCGCGTCGGCGTCAAGATCGTGCCGGTCAACCCCAAGAATTTCCTGTTTGACCCGAACGGCACCAGCATCGACGACTGCATGGGTGTGGCGGTGGAGAAGTATATTTCCATCCACAAGATCGTCAAAGGGCAAGAAGAAGGCATCTACCGCAAAGTAGCCCTCGGCACGGATTCTGAAGATACCAAGCTGGAGCCGACGCAGGAGATCACGCAATACCAAGACGACAAGGTGCGGCTGCTGACCTACTACGGTTTGGTGCCGCGGGAAATGTTGTCAAAATCGGGCGATAACAAGGATATTGTTGATCTGTTCCCCGAAGAATCGGTGCAGGACGAGTATTCGGACATGGTGGAAGCTATCGTTGTGATTGCAAACGAAAGCGTGCTGCTGAAGGCCGAAGAAAGCCCCTACATGATGAAGGACCGCCCGATCATCGCCTATCAGGATGATACGGTGCCGAATCGGCTGTTGGGGCGCGGGACGGTTGAAAAAGCCTACAACATGCAAAAGGCGATTGACGCCCAGGTGCGGTCGCATTTGGACTCGCTCGCACTCACGACCAGCCCGATGATTGCGATGGATGCCACTCGCCTGCCGCGCGGGGCTAAGTTTGAAGTGAAGCCCGGTAAGGCGTTTCTGACAAACGGGCCGCCCAATGAGATTCTGCAACCGTTCAAATTCGGCACGACGGACGGTAATAATCTGGAAACGGCCAAAGCCTTTGAAACCATGTTGCTGCAAGCGACCGGCACGCTCGACTCGCAAAACATGGTGTCGCAGACGAATCGGGACGGCGCCGGCCTGTCGATGGCCGTGGCGACCATCATCAAGAAATACAAGCGCACATTGGTGAACTTCCAAGAGGATTTTTTGATCCCGTTCATCTACAAGGCGGCGTATCGGTATATGCAGTTTGACCCCGAACGCTATCCGTCGGTGGATTTGAAATTCATCCCGACGGCAACGCTCGGCATCATTGCGCGGGAATACGAGCAGCAGCAGTTTATCGGGCTGTTGCAGACGTTGGGGCCGGACACGCCGGTGCTGCCGCTGATTCTGAAGGGCATCTTGGGCAACTCCAGCTTGTCGAACCGCAATGAACTGATTGCGAAGCTCGACGAAATGGCGCAACCGAATCCCGAAGCGCAGAAAATGCAGGAAACGCAGCAACAACTGGCGCTGCAAGCCGCGCAGGCACAGATTGCGGTCAACGCCACGCAAGCCGAACAGAATCGGGCAGAAGCGCAGAAATTGCTGGTCGAAGCGCAACTTATGCCCGAGGAAATCAAGGCGAAAGCACTGGCGTCTGTCACCAAGAATTTGCCAAACGCGGAAGATGCAAACAGCCGTGAATTTGACAAACGGGTGAAGATCGCCGAATTGATGCTGAAAGAAGCCGATATCAAGAACAAGAGCAAGATTGTCGAGCTTCAAATGGCAAAAGCAAAAGATAACGCGGCAGAAATTGAAACCGAGTTTCTGTCTAAACTTTCTGAGGCGTTGAAATAATGGCTATCAAACCGTCGGATAAAGATACGCTGGATGGGATCGCGGATAACGTATTTAGCGCGATTGATAGCTCTGTAAATGAAGCTAGAGAACTACAGCGTAAAAAGGTTGCTGAAAATGTGCAGCTCGTCGTTGACGCGCTAAGAAAAATCGAAGCGGATATCCGTGATCGCTACGATTCTGTAGGGAACGCGCTTGAAAAACGCATCATTACCATTAAAGACGGTCGGGACGGTATTGACGGCCGTGACGGGCGTAATGGTAAAGATGGTAAGAATGGCCGTGATGGGGCGCCAGGCCCCCGCGGCGCCGATGGCGCACCGGGTAAAGATGGTGTCGATGGCACTGACGGCGTATCGGTAACGGACGCGCGGATTGATTTTGACGGTAGTTTGATTATCGGATTGTCGTCCGGCCGTGAAATCAATGTTGGTGAAGTAATCGCTCCGACGTTGGCTGAACAGATCAAAGTCATTACCAATGGCGGCGGCACATCGCAATCCGTATTGGATACGCTGACGTCACTACAAAATCAGATCAATACGCTGATTCCGTCGCAAACGGGCAATAGCGGCAAATTCCTCACGACTGATGGCACATCTACATCGTGGGCTACCGTTGGTGGTGGTGGCGGTAGTGGCACCGTAACCAGCGTCGCGCAATCGTTTACTGGCGGTATCGTATCAGTATCCGGCTCTCCGGTAACGACAAGCGGCACTTTGGCCTTGACTGTTGCCGGCACTTCGGGTGGTGTTCCGTATTTTTCCAGTGGCACTACCTGGGCATCTTCGGCCGCACTTGCGGCTAATGCGCTGGTAGTCGGGGGCGGCGCTGGGTTTGCCCCAGCTACGGTTACAACCGGAACGGGTGTCGTTACTGCATTAGGTGTTAATACCGGCACCGCGGGCGCGTTTGTGGTCAACGGAGACGCACTTGGCACGCCGTCTAGTGGCACTTTGACTAACGCGACCGGTTTGCCCTTGTCTACGGGTGTAACTGGCACATTGGCGGCTACCAATGGTGGCACTGGTCAATCTAGTTATGCGATAGGAGATATTCTATACGCCAGCACGACTACGGCACTGTCTAAATTGGCTGATGTTGCTACGGGTAATGCGCTTATATCGGGCGGGGTTGGCGTAGCCCCGAGTTGGGGGAAAATTGCGCTAACTACGCATGTATCCGGCACATTGCCGGTAGCCAATGGTGGCACCGGGCTTACGGCCGGAACAAGCGGCGGCGTTCTAGCTTTTACATCAACCGGTGTTTTGGCATCTTCCAACGCCCTTACGCTTAACGCTATCGTGGTCGGCGGCGGTGCTGGCGCCGCACCTTCTACCATTACCACCGGAACAGGTGTTGTTACGGCTCTTGGTATTAACACTGGATCGGCTGGTGCTTTTGTTGTAAATGGTAATTCGCTCGGCACGCCTTCCAGTGGAACACTCACCAATGCTACTGGTTTGCCGCTGTCTACCGGCGTTACCGGAACGCTGAGTCCTGCGAACGGGGGAACTGGTGTAGCCAATAACGCAGCAAGCACCCTGACGATTAGCGGTAACTTTGCGACTACGCTGACGGTAAGCGGGACTACTGGCGTCACGCTTCCAACAACCGGCACTTTGGCAACTCTTGCCGGCTCTGAAACACTTACCAATAAGACGCTTACCAGCCCCACGCTCACTACACCGGCACTTGGCACGCCTTCCAGCGGCACACTTTCATCTTGCACTGTTGATGGAACGGACTCTGTTGGATTTAGAAATATACCGATCAATTCTCAATCGGCTGCATATACGCTGGTATTAGCTGATTCTGGAAAAGCTATTCTGCATCCTTCGACAGATGCAAACGCCAGAACATTTACGATACCGGCAAACGGTTCTGTAGCTTATGCTATTGGAACTGCGCTTACGTTTATCAATATGACTTCGCAAGTAGTCACGATTGCAATTACGACTGACACGATGTATCTGGCGGGTTCTGGAACAACTGGCTCGCGTAGTTTGGCGCAGTATGGTGTTGCAACGGCGATCAAAATGACAAGCACGACTTGGATTATTAGCGGATCGGGACTGACGTAATGAGCGCAGTTCAACAAGCCGTTTTAGCTACATTTTTAAACGCGCCCTCATCGGTCACATACCTTGTTGTTGCGGGTGGTGGCGGTGGTGGTGGGTCTATTGCCGGGTATAACGGTGGCGGCGGTGGGGGTGCTGGCGGTTATAGATCAAGCACTTTATCTGTTACGAGTGGAACTGCCTATACAGTCACTATAGGCGCGGGTGGATCGGCTGGCACAGCAGCTTCACCAAACTACGGCGGCAACGGTTCTGATTCTGTATTTTCGTCCATTACGTCAACTGGTGGCGGTGGTGGTGGCGGGTCTAATGCTACAGCCGCAAATACTAATGGCCGTAATGGCGGTTCTGGTGGTGGCGCGTCAACTAACGCAAGCACATCTGGAACTGTCGGCACTGGAACGTCTGGACAAGGCAATAATGGTGGTCTAGCTACTTTTACCGCGCCTAACTATGGTGATGGCGGTGGTGGTGGTAGTGGAAGTGTAGGTGCGGCTGGAACTGGAACTACTGGTGGTAATGGCGGCTCTGGGACATCGAGCAGTATTACAGGCGCTAGTGTAGGTTATGCCGGGGGCGGTGGTGGCGGCACTACTTCGGGTGGGACAGTAGGCACTGGAAGTAGCGGTGGCGGTAATGCTGGAACATCAAACGGCGGCGCGGGTAATGCGGGATCAGCTAATACTGGTGGCGGCGGCGGCGGTTGCTCTACCCCCGCGTCTGGAACTGCCTATGCCGGAGGTGCTGGTGGATCAGGTATTGTAGTAATTTCCTATCCCAGCACATATAAGGATTTAACGTCTATTGACGCAGGGCTTACCTACACAAAAACCACTTCTGGCGGGAATACTATATATAAGTTTACCGCCGGAACCGGAACAATTCAATGGTGACGATGATGGCACATTACGCTTTTTTAGACGAAAACAATATTGTCACTGAAGTAATCGTTGGTAAAGATGAAACTGATACTTCACATGATTGGGAGCAGTTTTACGGTCAAATTCGTAACCAGGTATGTAAACGAACAAGTTATAACGGAAATATCAGAAAAAACTATGCCGGAATAGGGTATTCGTATGATTATGGTAGAGATGCGTTTATACCTCCCAAACCGTATCCGTCGTGGGTTTTAGTAGATCAAACTTGTCTATGGGATTCTCCTACTCCATACCCTAACGATGGTAAAAAATACGATTGGGATGAAATTACTAAAACATGGATACAGGCATGACGCCAGAACTACAGAAATATTATGAAGAACGGTTTTCCATGATGGCGACTACTGGATGGTCTGATCTAATGGAAGATATCGACAACATGATCGCTGCGCTTAATAATATCTCTGGAATCGAAACGGAAAAGCAACTGCATTTCAAACGTGGTGAACTTTCAATTCTTACGTGGCTGAAAACCTTGCGAGAGGCCAGCACACAAACCTACGAGGATTTGCAACTTGAGAAGAATGTATGAATTTGTCTGCGAAAGCGGACATCTGACTGAGCGATACGTTCATTTTGACCAAAATATCGTTCAGTGCAATTGTGGTGCGTCGGCTAAACGCATCATTTCGGCACCCGCAATTAGTCTGGAAGGCTGGTCTGGCTCTTTTCCCTCCGCCCACGGGCGGTTTGAGCAACGGCACCTGGACAAATTGAAAGCCGAACAAAAAGCTAACTCTTAACCATTTTGGCGAGTTAATCTCCTACAACCCTATGAGGCAGGAAAAGGAATAAAACATGTTGATCGAAACCGAAGTCGAGTCGCAAGAGGACATCAAGCCGGAAGAAGTAAAGCTGGAATCCACCGTCGAAGCAGCGTCGTCCGAGATTCCCGAAAAATATCGGGGTAAAAGTCTGGATGAGGTTGTGAAGATGCACCAAGAAGCTGAAAAGCTGATTGGCAAGCAAGCCCAAGAGGTCGGGGAAGTCCGCAAACTGGCTGATGAGCTAATCAAGCAGAATCTCGGCACCGCTACGACACCTGTTAAAGAACCAGAACCGGAAGTAGACTTTTTTGAGGACCCCAAAAAGGCGATTCAAAGCACCGTCGAAAAGCATCCCGATATTTTGGCTGCGCGGCAAGCCGCCACCGAATTTAAAAAGATGCAGGTTCAGCAACGGCTAGGCAAAGAGCATCCCGACTTTGTGAACGTAGTTCAAGACCCGGAGTTTGTTAACTGGGTAAAACTAAGTCCGGTCAGGCTTAATCTTTGGGCTAAAGCCGATGGTGAATACGATTACGACAGCGCAAACGAGTTGCTTTCTACCTATAAAGAGCTACGCGGCGCTAAAACCAAACAGACTGAGGACGCGGGCGAGAAAACCCGTAAACAAAGTCTTAAAGCCGCGGCAGTCGATGTGGGTGGATCGGGGGAGTCGTCAAAGCGTGTCTATCGCCGGGCTGATCTCATTAGGCTGAAAATGACCGATCCGGCTCGCTACGATGCCCTGAGTGATGAAATCATGCAGGCATACGCAGAGGGCAGGGTTAAATAACTTTTTTTAGGAGATTTACCAAATGGCTTATCCGACCCCTGCGGTAACTGTTACCACTGCTGCAACCTTCATCCCCGAGATTTGGAGTGATGAGATTGTTGCGGCCTACAAGAAAAACCTCGTGCTGGCGAACGTCGTCAAACGCATGAACTTCAAGGGCAAGAAGGGCGATACCGTCCATATTCCGGCCCCGACTCGTGGCTCGGCCTCGGCAAAAGCGGCTGAAACGGCCGTTACGCTGATCGCTGCGACGGAAACCGAAGTTCAAGTGTCCATCAACAAGCACTATGAATATAGCCGCTTGATCGAGGACATCGTTGAAGTGCAAGCTCTGTCGAGCCTGCGCTCGTTCTACACCGAAGATGCCGGTTACGCTCTGGCGAAACAAGTTGATACCGATCTAGTTCAGCTTGGCCGCGCGTTTAACGGTGCGACGGTTGGCACGAACGATTACGCCACCAGCAACAGCTCGACCAAAGCCTATATCGGCTCGGACGGCACGACCGCCTACAACAGCACCACGTCGAACGCGGCTGCGCTGACCGATGCGGCGATCCGTCGCACGATTCAACGTCTGGACGATAACGACACCCCGATGGATGGGCGTTTCTTTATCATTCCGCCGTCGAGCCGCAATACCCTTATGGGTCTGGCGCGCTATACGGAACAGGCGTTTGTCGGCAACGGCAATGCCATCCGTAACGGCGAAATCGGCCAGCTCTACGGCATCCCGGTGTTCACGACCTCGAACGCAGACTACGGCGCGGGCAGCAGTGGTGCCGACCGTATCTGCCTGATGGGTCATCGTGACTCAATGGTGCTGGTTGAGCAGGTTGGTGTTCGCTCGCAGACGCAATACAAACAGGAATATCTGGCCACGCTCTACACGGCCGATACCCTGTATGGCGTCAAGGCTCTGCGGACCGCGGCTACGACCGGCGCGGCGCTGTCTAGCTCGGCGTTTGCACTGGCTGTGCCCGCCTAATGCAGCGGTGCCCCTCGCCAATACTGGCGGGGGGCATTTTTAACCTGATTAGGAGATTTATACATGGCTGCTGCTACTTCAATTACCTCGCGTCGGGGTAACGACCAATTTCGCGGTCTGTTTAGCGATACTTGGCTTGTAAAAGCGACGTTGGACGCCGGTTCGCTGGCTGATGGCGCGGGCGAAACCGATACTGTTGCCGTTCCGGGCGTTGCCCTGGGTGACGTGGTTATCGGCTGCTCGTTCTCGGTCAGTGAAGTTGGCATGAGTGTTACGGCGTATGTGGATTCCGCCGGTTCGGTTTCGATTCGGATTCAAAATGAGTCCGGTTCGACGGTCGATCTGGCGTCATGCACGATTCGCCTTGTGATCGCTCGCTGCATCGTCTAAAGGCAAGGGGGCTTCGGCCCCCTGTCTTTTTTAGGGGTATTTATGGCAGTTTTTAAGTGCTTGCAAAGCGGTCAAACGGTGACGTTTACCCTTCAGCATGATATTGACTCAATGCGCGGTCATGCCGGCTATGTGCGGATCGACGAAGAATCTATGGAGCCTATCCAGCCAGCCGACGAAGCCCCAAAAGGTATCATTTTGGCGCCTCCGGCAATGCTGAAGAAGCGCGGTAGGCCGAGAAAGGCGGTTTAACTATGGAAAACGGTCTGTTGTCGGGTGCTATTTGTCCGTTGGCTACGCAGGATGTATCGGTCAATCTTAAAAACCGGAATCATGCGTTTAAAGAATACGGGTATGGGCCGCCTAACCCGGACGAGGCCAATGATGCGTTTTGGCTTAAAAAGGCCAAGATGTATAACGCCCCTACGGATACGATTAAAGGTATGCGTTGCGGGAATTGCGCCGCGTTTATCCAAACCCCGAAAATGATGCAGTGCATTATCGGTGGGCTGGAAAAAGACGAGCGTAAAGGCGAATTGTCTTACGACGAGCAATTCGTCGCTGCGGCCGATCTTGGCTATTGCGACCTGTTTCAGTTCACTTGTGCCTCGGCTCGCACTTGTGATGCGTGGAAATCCGGTGGGCCGATAACTAAGGACTAAACGATGAAAATGACCAAAGGCGCGGCAAAAATTGGCAAAGTTATGGGTGAATACAAGTCCGGAAAACTTCATTCGGGCAGCAAGTCCGGTCCGGTAGTTAAATCCCGCAAACAGGCCATTGCGATTGCCATGTCCGAAGCCAAAATGCCCAAGAAAAAAGGCATGAAATGAAGCCTGTATGGGAGAAAAAACGGCCTAAATCGTTGGGTGAGCCTAAACCGTTGACGCCAGCGAAAAAAGCGGCGGCTAAACGCATGGCTAAAGCGGCTGGACGCCCCTATCCAAATATGGTCGATAACTTGCGCGCGTCGAGGAAAAAATGAAAACCCCCGCCTGGCAGCGAAAAGAAGGCCAAAACGCCAAAGGTGGCTTGAACGCCAAAGGCAGAGCGTCTTATAATGCGGCTACCGGGGGCAATCTGAAAGCCCCGGTCAAGTCAGGTGACAACCCTCGTCGGGCCTCCTTTTTAGCAAGGATGGGCGCAATGCCCGGGCCGGAATACAAGAACGGGGAGCCTACACGACTTCTCCTTTCTTTGCAGGCTTGGGGTGCGACCTCGAAAGCCGATGCAAAGGCCAAAGCCCGCGCAATTTCGGCTCGGAATAAGGCGCGTAAATGAGAGAGTTTTCGGTAGGCAGTAATCCCACCGCCAACACCTTGACTACGGTCTATACGGTGCCTACGGGGTATTACGCCCGCCTTGTCACGCTGGTGGCGAATAATCAAACCGCCAGCAACAAGCATGTGACATTTGATTGGGTGGATACTAGCGCCGGTCAAACTTATTCGTTCATTTACCAATATACCGTAACATCAAAGCAATATCTGGCGTTTCCAAACTACGGGTATATCGTGTTTGAAGAAAGCGATATTCTTAAAGTAACTACGGAAACCGGATCGACGTTTACCATTGTTGCTACGTTTGAACTTGAGGGGGCTGTGCGGACATGAGCACAACTTATCTGCAAGCTGTTAACGATGTGCTTGTCCGCCTGCGCGAGCAGCAGGTTTCATCGCTGAACGAAACTACTTACGCGACTTTGATCGGCAAATTTGTCAATGACGCCAAGCGCCAGGTGGAGGATGCGTATAGCTGGAACGTCCTTACGACTACGATTGACGTTACCACGGCGGCGAGCACCTCATCCTATACTGTAACGGGTTCAGGGCAAAAATTTCAAGTCAGGGACGCGATCAACGCGACCAGCTACGTTAGCCTTATCAACGTGCCGTTTCCGGTAATGAACCGGTATCTTAACTTCCCTACCGCACCGGCTACCGGCATCCCGGTTTACTACAATTTTAACGGGGTCGATACATCCACTTACGACACCAAAGTAAACGTATTTCCGATTCCCGATGGCGTATATACGCTCAAATTTACGCTAGTAGTGCCGCAAGCAACTTTGGATACCGCCAGCACCGTTATCTCTGTGCCGGCTGAATTGGTTGTGCAAAACGCCTACGCACGCGCCCTTGTGGAGCGCGGCGAAGATGGCGGTCTTAGCAGTTCTGAAGCCTATCAACTGTATCGGTCGATGCTGTCTGATTACATTGCGCTTGAGGGCACGCGGTATCCCGAAGAAGGTCAATTTGTAGAGATTTAGGGTTATTTGAATGGCACAAGCAATCAAAGTATTTACCACTGCCGCGCCGGGGTTTTTTGGGCTTAACACCCAAGATTCACCTTTGGACTTGGCGGCCGGATTTGCTTTGGTTGCCAATAATTGCGTTATCGACCAATATGGACGTATTGGTTCGCGCAAAGGCCATTTAAACCTTAATTCATCCACCGGCGATCTTGGCAGCAACGATGTAGGCGTATTGCATGAGCTGGTGCAATCGGACGGCACTACAACGATT
>JAAOEI010000726.1_pt1 | contig 12440 bp, 22 predicted proteins | sample 7059261 | NCBI WGS metagenome assembly JAAOEI01 (sample SAMN14008812, study PRJNA610033) | viral metagenome | isolation source: viral particles filtered from seawater | place: China: Hangzhou Bay, Yangshan Deep Water Harbour | collected 2017-10-31
GGCGCGCAAATACTCGATCTTCTTGTCCGGTTCCTGGGCGGCAAGCGCCTTCTTCGCCTCTGGGCCCATCGCATCCAGGCGCCCGTCCTCTTCCATGGCCTCGACTTGGCGGGCTCTCAGCAGGCGGCGCTGATAGGCGAAGACCACTTCGCCGTCCGCGTCACGCTTGAACCAGATGTCCTTGAGACTGACCGAGCGATACAGCGGGTGCCGGAAATCCCGCTTCATATCGGGGTTCAGGCATCCGGTCCCCAGGAAGACCAGGTCGTTGTCGATCTCACCGGTGGACTGGCGGAACAGAGACTTCGGGTTGTCGAAGGCGCGCTCGTTCATGGCCTTTTGAGCCATGTCGAACCAGTCCTTGGCCTCGTCTGTGGTGTTCAGGCGGTCGGAATCGGTGGCGACGGAGAACCAGTCCTGGCCCTCCGGGCGCATCATGTCCCCGATCGCATTGCCAAGGGCGCGGCCGGAGCGCATGCCCTCGCCGTCGTAGATATCTTCCGTTCGGCTATCGCCGTCGCCAACGGAGGAAGTGAACCCGCCACGTCGCGGCTGCATGACGGCGGTGATGTCTTCGAACAAGTCGTCCCAGGATGACCGCTCCTGCATCTGGCGGCGATAATCGCGGATCAGTTCCTTGTTGTTCATTCGCTCACGCCTTGACGAAGCCGAAAGGAACGGTCTCTGGGGTTCGATAGATCGTCTGGCCGCTGGCATCGATCAGGCCAGTATCGATAGGTTCACGACCCCCCTGTATCACTTCGTTTGCCGTCATGGCGGGTCGCCCGTAGTCGTCATAATCGACGAAGGCGCCACGAAGAGGGGTGCGGGGCGGACCAACGCGGTACGGCATGGCGTCACCCCCCAAGCAACTCGGCGCCCCTGAGGGCCGGGCGGTCCGTCGAGGTTTCGCCCAATACTCCCTGGCCGCCGGTCAGCACCGAGGAGGCGCGGCCGCGGCGACGGCGCTCGGCCTGCCGCAGGGCTTCGGCGCGCTGCTCGGCCGCCGGGTCGGGTCTTTCGACCGGTGGCGGAGGAGGCGGAGGAGGCGGCGGTGGTGACGCCACGATCGGCGGCGGCGGGGGAGGGGGCGACACCGGGATGGAAGGGGCGGAGGGCTTGAAGAAGCTCATGGTGACCTCAGTTCACATATCCGCTGTCGACGGAATCCCGCAGGGTCTTGATGGCGCTTTCCGGCCCTACGGCGTTGATAATGTCGTCGGTCTGCTGATCGGTCAGATCAGGCTTGCCGGGCCACCGGTGGCGGTAGGCCTGGCGGGTGATATGACGCATGCGGTCCAGGTCTTTGGGCTCGAGATCATCGGTCAGGCGGGCGACGTGCCGGGTGACCGTCGGCTGGACCCAGATGACCCGGGACCTACCGGCCAGGAACCACATGCCGGATTCCGGCGGCGGAGACGGGGCCCGCTGGTGCCAGGAGGGCATGGCCTCGTATTCGATCTCGCCGAAACGGCAGTTGTTCTCTGCGCCCTGCTGGGCGAACCAGATAACCAGGGACTGCTCGACCTGCAGCTTTTGCTGAGGCGTGGCGTACCAGTCGCCGGTTTCGAAGACTTGGCCGACCTGGGGGGTCATGCCGCGACCACCTTGGCCGTTGCTTCCTTGATCCAGTATCCGCGCTTTTCATCGAAATAGATTTCGACCTTCGGCCGGCCGAGGCGGCATCTGTGCAGGTTCTCAGTTCGCCTGAACGCCAATTTCATCGCCATCCGGAAATTCTTATCGTGTTTCGGCGGCTTCTTCTCATAAGCATCAGCGACATAGAATTCCTGCCCGACAGTGACGCTCATGCGCCACCTGCCCGGATGACCGCCAAGCACTCCCAGCGGCCCGGCCTGATGCAGATGAACGTGGCGGCGTCCCCTTTACGCAGTAAAACACTCTTCTCGGAGTACGATACGAGGGCCACCCGAGATCGAACGGTGATGGTCTTCCTTTGGCCTGGAAGCCCGCCACGCATGAACGTCAACTCCGACGCGGCATTATCTGTGAACTCTGGTGCCGTGTAGGGCTCGGCCGTGTACACGATGTCCACGGGCTCACCATCAAGGTGGTCCAGCCTGTTTGCAACAGGCGGGTCGACCGCCTTTGCACCGGCGGCCTTCGACAGGACGGGCAGCGCCGCTGCAGCACCGGTCAATCCCGCCAGGGCCCTAAACAGCCCACGTCTCGAAACTGTCATCATCGCATCACCCCTCGATCTTCAGCGCCTTGAACGCGATGGTGCGCATGTCCTTCAGGTGCGCCCTCATGGCGTCCGAGTCGGCGACCTCGGCCGATGGGCGAATGCCGGCCGCATAAGCGGCGTCGACAAAGACCTGGATGAAATCACGAGAGTGCAGCAAAGTCGCCGTATCGTGATTGACCTCGGAAAGCAGGCCCTCGTTGTCAAGGACGCCGTGCCGAGGGATCAGGCCCGCGTCCTGAAGGCGGTAGTGCCGCCGACCCTCTGGCCCGTATCCGATCACATGGATCGAATGATCGGCCGTCGTCGGTTCAAACCGGATGAAAACCTCCGCCTTGTTGCCGTAGTGCTCCATTATCTCCGTCCTCTCCTCTGAAACTTCATGCCGCTGTTGGTGTGCGTCGGCCGGGGGCCTAGGCGGGCCTCTGCTTTCTTGCCCCCGGGCGCAACCATCTTCATGTCCGCGTCCTCGATCCGGGCCAGGCAGTCCAGCATGTCGTCATGGTGCGGCACCGGGAAGGCGTCGTACTCCTCGTCGACGAACACCTTGGTCAGGTCCTCGTTGGTCCCCTCGTAGTTTTCGCGCCAGCAGGTTTCGGGGATCAGGATTTCCTCCTGCTCGAACCTCGGGATCAGGCGCTTGATGCGATCCGGCTTGGCGATCCGCCCGCCCAGTGGTGTGATCGTGAAGTCGTAGTTCTCGCGCTCCATCCGGTCCTGCATGTACTCGATATCTGACTGCAGGCCGTACTCCTCATAGCCGACCCCGAGCGGCCGATAATCCCGGTGCAGGGCGAACAGGGTGTCGCCGCGCTCCTTGAGGTTCAGGCGGTCACGTATCCAGGTGACGACGCGGTATTTCCCGTCCGCGCCGATGCCCACGACCGTGAAAACCGAATAGTCGCTGTCCTTCTTCTTCTTCGAGGCCGGGTCGACCAGTATGTAGAGGTTCAAGCCGTCGATGTGGCGCGCCGGCCAGTAGCGCAGCCAATTTCGGTCGAAGCCCTGCACCTTGTCGGCCTTGGGATCGAGAAGCATCTGGCACCCGAAAGTGTACGGTCCCTGTTTGCGGCGGCGCTCGGCCAACTCCTCGCTGGACATCAGCACCGGCTCGCTTGCCATGTCGCCGTCCCGGGTGGCGGCGTGGATACGCGGCAGGGCGGCGCCGCGACGGATGATCTCGCCGTAAGGGTCGTTGAAGTGGTAGCGCGTTCCGGCGTAGCGTTGGGCCCCACCCTCGACGCCCAGTGAGAGGCTCAATTCCCATGCCCGAGTCACCTTGCGGATCATCTCCGGGTTGGAGACGGATTCCATCGTCACCATGTCGTCGTACATCAGCACGTCGAAGTGCTTGGACACCGGCTGGCCGTCCACCAGCCCCCAGGCCTCGATGGTCGATTCCTTCGGGTTGCCCTTCCGCTTGACGATCAGGCCTTGGTCTTCCGACCACTTGGGCGCCTCCCGTCGCGGGTCGTCCCAGAGGATGTCCGGGAACAAGCCGATCAGGTCGCGGTTCTGCTCCAGTTCCCGCTTGATCTGGATCAGGAACGCCTTTGCGATTGGCCGGGTGTGGCTGAATATCCCGATGGTGATCTCCGGGTCGTTCAGGATGTCCTGTAGCGTGAGGCCAAGTGTGATGACGGTCGATTTATAGTGCTCGCGCGCCCACAGATCCAGGTGGCCGTCCGGGCTCGCCTGCACCTCGCGGCAGCGCTCGAATATCCAGTCCTTGTTGGCGTCCTTCCGACCCAGCACGGCCACCAGCAGATAGTAGAGGTCGTTCCGCGCCAGCCAGCGCTGGGCCTCGTGGTGGTGCTGCGGGCTCGTCTCCGCCGCTGCGGTCAGGCGGTCAATGTACCAGGTCTTGGCGGCTGCCCGGGTCATGGGCAACGTCGCCGAAAAGGTCCTCGACATCGCGTGCGACACCCTCCGGGGTCAGGTCCTGGCGCTGAATCGGGCCGCCGTCTCGGCCGGTGTGCTCGTGACGGTCGAGCATCAGGCCGAACAGCTTGGCCTTGGCGGTCGAGGCGGCAACGGCGGCGCCGGCCTGACCGACCTCGCGTGCCAACTGACGGTCTTCGTCTAGTTGCGCGGCGATGGTCTCGCGCGTCACGCCGAGCCGTTCGGAGAAACTCTTCTGCCCAGCCTCGATGGCCGCGACGACGGCGGGGTAATGCTTGACCATTCGCTGGCCCAGCGAATAGGCCGAGCGCTTGCTGTAGCCCGCCGCGATGGCGGCCCGTTTGGCGTTGCAGTCGGTCAGGTACTCGGCCACGAATCGCCGCTGCTTCTCGGTCAGGCCCTTCTTACGGCCGAGCTTCTTGCGGTCGAGATGCTTGGTCACCGATGTGTCCTCCATGACGTGGCGATTGGTTGAACACCCCAAGCCCGCCGACCGGCTCGCGCCGCTGGACGTAGTATTTCCGTGCTTGGTACTCGGGGCAGGCCAGGTCCGAATATCTCAAGATCACCGTGAACCTGACCTTGTTCGATCGGTTCCGGCCCGACTTGTGAACGAGGAACTGACTGAACCCGACCGCCTGCCCGAGGCTGGTCCGGATGGCCCGGAAGTCCATTGGGCTGTAATCCCCGATCATCCCATCGTCGCCATGGCCCAGCACGCCTTGCCTGTGCGAGCCCGCGTCCAACAGCAGCGGCCCTCGGGTCAACCCGACCGCCTGGACGGGAAACCACACCGTGACGCCGTTCCGCGAACCGCACTCGAAGACAACGTCCTGGTGCCAGTCGAAACGCCACTTCGCATCATCATCGGGCATGTCCACCCGCACGCACGGCGTGAACGTGCTCAGCGCCGGCTCGACGATCCCCATCCCCCGGACGGCGGAGAGGATGGCCGGATGCGCGGCCAGACCATGAACCTCCGGCAGCCGCTCAAGCTGGTGGAATACCGCCACCCACTTGTCACGGTCGGGACCGTGGTACAGGTCAATGATATCGCCGTCGTTCTCGCATCCGGCGATGCGGCGGTACACGTCGATGAACCGCAGCCGCAGGCGCGCCAGTTCGGGCCCCAGCCCCGTTCCGAAGATGGCGAAGCCGTCGCGGGCGTAGGATTCCATGAACACCTCGCCAGGCAGGCGTGCTTTCTGCCCGCGCGGCGCCCGGGGTTTCTCAAGGGTTACGGGGTGTGTTTCGACCGCGAAAAACCCCGCGCGGCGGGATGCCGGGCGCGGGGGTGCGATCTTGACCTGGGAGACTACCAAAAAAGCGACAAGCGCGACAATCTTTTTTTGGGCCAGTCACTACGCTGCGGAACTGCGCCGATTCCCCCCAGCGTTGAGCCGCGCCGCGATATCCGCCATCGCCCGCTTCCACGTCCGGCGGACAGTGTAGGTCCGCATCGCCAGCCCCCACCGTTCCCGCACGCGGGCGCAGACCTTGCGCGGCGGTAGGCCCGACGCCCGGCCCGCCACCACGTCCAGGCTGATTCGGTCCAGCCACAGCAACCAGACGCGCACCTCGTCGGCGCGGTCGATGAAATCCGGACCTGGACTGGCCGGCCTGACCCGCACGTTGGCCATATCCTCATCCCGGTAGCCGCCCTCGTCGACGGCGATGGCGAAGACGTCGCGGAACTCGCGCAGCGGCGCGGGCATACTCGACCTATAGCCGGCCGGCTTGTCCGCCGGTGGCATCCGCCGCCAGGTGCCGAAAGCCTCAAGGATGCGCGCCTCGACCCTCTCAGGCGTCCACGAACCTAGATTGTGGACTTGAATCCCGGCGCGGTCATGGTTTTTCAACGCCTTCAATCCAACGCACTCCGCCGCTTCGCCGCGGCGACAAGGCAGAACTTGCACATCCGGTTGCCCTTGTGCTCGGATCGGAATTTCTTTCCACAGGACAGACACTTGCGCCGGGCCTGCTGGCCGCGTTCGTCGGCGCGGTGTCTCCCCATGCCGGAGTATTTATATGGCTGGCGGCTCATGCCATCTCCCCAGGGCCGGCCCTAAAAAAAGATGTTGACACCGATACACGATGCGTGTATACATAATCACAGACGCGGCGGGATGGCCCGCTGCATGGGGTAACAGGAGACCCGAGATGACCATCAACAATATCGCGACGTTCTTCGATCTGCCGGCCGAGGTGCTGGACGGCCGCTGGCATGTTCTGACCATCGACGGCGCCGAGCATGAATACCGCGCCGCCCGCGACGGATACGGCGAGGGGATGTATCGCCATCGCAGCGGACACGGCTCTTCCAACGCAGTCTTCCATCTCAGCGGCAACCGCGACAATTTCGCGGCCAAGGTCGGCTACTACCTGTTGGGCGCCACACACCGCAGCAACGCTCGGAAAGTGACGCGGGAACAGGCCGAGGCCGCCGGGCGCGCGGCCCGCGTCGCCTCGCACCGCCCACACTGACCGATGCCGACCGCATTCTCCCTTCTCTGTCAGGTCTGCGGCCTCTCCCACCGGGAGGCCGCGGACTTTCTCGGCGTGCGGCTCGACACGGTTAAATCCTGGTCGTCGGGCCGCAACCCGACCCCGGCCGGGGCGCTGGACGATCTGGTGGAACTGGCGGCGCGGATCGACATGGCGGCTGATCAAGCGGTGGACGTGATGGCCGATATGACCGATCGGCACGGCGAGCCCGAGGCCGTCGAGATCGGCGTCGCGTCCGACGATGCCGAGGCCCGGTTGCTCGGCTGGCCCTGCGTCGGCGCGCACCGTGCCGTGGTCGCGCTGGCCGTGGCGCGCGGGATGGCCGAGGGGCTCGTGGTCGATATAGTACCACGCGGCACCACGCCGGCCACGGCGATGGCGGCAGACCTGACCGACAAGTCCTGACCCAAGGCCGGCCCCCGCCCATGCCGGCTTACGCTGGGGCATCGTCCCCCCTTGAGGGGATGTGAAAAGTGCGGGGGCCGGTGTTCGGGTCATATCAGCGCCTCCGCCATCAACCGCCGCCGCCGCATCCGCGCCTCGCACAATTCCCGAAGTTCGGCCCATTCCGGCCACCACGGAGAATTGTCCGACCACTGGCGACAACATGAAATCACCACGTCGGCGGGGTAGACCGACAGGCGGGCCAGATACGCGGCGGCACGGGCTGCCGCTTCATCCGGCTTGTGCGACCGGCCCCGGGTCGTCAAGGCAAGCTCCGTCAGCGCATCCTCCACCACTTCCGGGCTCGCCGGCGTCATCGTCTCGGCCAGGATCGCCAGCGCGGCTTGCGCCCCCGGCCCCCGGGCTCGGTACTTCACCGGAACCACGTTCTCGAGATCCCTGGCGTAAACGGGTTCCAGCGTCACGGATAGCGGCAGCCATCGACTGATCTCCCGATCCGCCTCCGCGTCCGGCAGACTTTCGAGCCTGCGGAGGTCCATGGTACTCGATGTCTTGACGACACCAGCGTTGCCACGTCCCGGACCAATTGGGCCGCGTCTCGTTTCGTCCCCGGCCGTTGGTGAAGTGGTCCCGGAAGTCCGCGAGTAGTCGCTCGACTTGCAGGGCTGTGAATCCAAGGTTGATGGCATAGGCCATGTCCTTTCCGTCTGCGTCCCAGTTTTCGGGGAGGCGCGTTCCGCGGTTGGTTTTCCTGTTTTCGGTTTTGTCTTCAACAAGGGGGGGGCCTACGGGGGGGGTATTATTCCCTTCCTCTCCCTTCCTTTCCTTTCCTTTCCAGGAAGTAGTGCTACCGGAACACTCCGGGAGTGGTGTGGTAGTCACAACCGCGTCGGTGGATAATTCGTCCAGTTCCAAATTTCCACGATGCGCGTAAGTCTTTGGTGTATCGCCTGTTTTCCAATCAATGAGCGTTGGCTTGCTCGGCTTGTTGATGACCTGGTGTTTGTTGAAACCGCGTATGAATAGGAACCGTAACACCGTTTCTTCATCGTCGGTGTATGTGAACATTTCGACCAGTCCGGCAGGCATGATTTCGTCTACTAACCACTCCTGTAGTACTACGGGAGTGGTGTTGTAGTCGTAGGGAAATATCTTCACCGCCCATTCCGCCGGCCGATATTCAACAACCCCGTAATCGTCCGAGAGGTTCAAGAGGCCGATGAAGAAACACTTCGCGCCGTGCGAAAGTTGACCCGTCCTTTCGTCCGTCCAAAATTCAGGCTTCACGGTTCGGATACGGGCCATCAGGACAGCGCCTCCCGCGCCCGCTGAACCAGCGACGCAAAATCTCCGTCCTCGACAAGCATCCGTTGGGCTCTTTTCGCCCCGTAAAAAACCGATGAATGGTCGCGGTTCAGTGCCCGCCCTATCCTGGGGAAGGAATAGTCCGTCAGGTCACGCACCAATAGGTATGCGGCGTGCCTTGCTCGCATATGTTCACGGCCGCGACGATGCGAAAGTATTTCCCGCCGCGTCACGTTGAACGCCAGGGATACCGCTATAAGGATAGATGATATCCTTTGATTAGACACCGGTGATTCCATCATCGGGACTGGCATCACTTCACCTATCTCGGGGAACGGGGTCATCCGACCTCCAATACCGTTATGATGATTCTGGCGGCATCCCGCGCCTCGTCCCGACTGGCATACTGGAACCCTGTCTTGCGCCGGGCCTTCTTGTCCTCCGGCCGCTCATCGAACGGCGGGCCGCCATCGAGGTCGCAGAACACCCGGGCCACTTTCTCGACCATGCTTTCGGTCATCGCTTCGCCAGTCGGTCGTAGAGCACCACGTTTACCGTCGCGCCCAGATTCATGCAGTAGCGGGTCGGAACGAACACCTTGCGCGCACAGCGGTCGAGAATTTCGGGGCCGAGCGTCCTGTCTTCGGCGCCGAGGATGTAAAACGCGCGCTCCGGATGGTTGAACTGCATCAACGGTTCGGCGTCGGGCAGTATCTCGACGGCGACGGGAACGCACTCCACCGGCATGCCATCAAATGGGTCATCAACTTCCAACACCGGAATGTGCTTCCACGCACAAGATGTATCCAACGCCTCCTTCTTGAACCTCTGACCGCTGACCACCACCAGAGCTGCGCCGTAGCAACTCGCCGCCCGCATGGTGGCGCCGATGTTCCCCGCGAACTTCGGTTGATGCAGGCCGACGGCCGCGTATCCGCGCCACATTGGTAAAACCCCACCCTGATTGAGGCGCGCTCGCTTGGCGGCGTCATGGGTGATCATCGCTTCACCATCGCTTTCAGCGCCGCGTTCCCCCTGGCGACGTGCTCGTACCAAGCCTGGGGGTCGTAGCGCGTGACCACGCAGCCCCGGTCCCTCGGCTCGCGTTCCAGGCCGGTGACCTGGCGCACGCAGACCTTGCCGTCTTCTGAAAAGATTTCCTCCGCCACGGCGGATGGGGTGCTGTGGGATGTGCCGTTCACAGCATGGCCTCCTGCTTCGGCTTCGGAGGCGCCGGCACGAACAGGTCGGCCTGCCTGTACGCATCTTCGATGCGCTTGCAGGCGATGTCGAAATACTTGGGCTCTATCTCTATCCCGATGAACTTGCGGCCCAGCTTGGCGCAGGCTACTCCGGTGGTGCCAGAACCCATGAAGGGGTCTAAGATGGTCTGCGCGTTGGGAAGGAATCCAAGACACCACCGCATTAACGACATCGGCTTTTCGGTGGGATGTCCATGTCTGTGCACCCCGACAGGAAGACTTAGCCGCTTTGCCGGCCTGTCAATGTTTGTCCATGCTAACTCGACATCGGCCATTGTCTTGACAGCGTTGCATTTATCCCAAACAAGCCAACACCGTGAAGATGGTAGACCAAAGTAGTTTCCGCCCCACACGACCGCCTCATCAGCCATCCTAACCAAGGCCATAAGAAGTGCTGTATCCGGCGCACGGTCCCATCCCCGGAGGTCAGAATACTTATTTACCGCCCCCCATGTTCCGCCCTGCATACGTTCCCCAATTCCATAAGGCGGGTCCGTCACCACCGCGTCCACTTTCCCCAGCGTCGGCAGGATTTCCAGGCAGTCGCCAAGCCACAGTTCAGCATCGCCAATAACTACCTTTTCCGCCATTGCAGCCTCACCTATCTTGACGCTGTGCGACGTGCCGTTCATGCAACCGCCACCTTTGCATACAGCGGCCCGTCGTCCTCGATGCGGCGCTTGGCTATCTCGGCATATTCCGGATTGAGTTCGATCAGGATGGCGTCCCGGCCGAGCCGGTCGGCCACCAGGCCCGTGGTGCCTGCCCCGCCGAACGGATCCAGGACCAACCCGCCTTTCGGGCACCCGGCCATGATGCAGGGCGCGACCAACGCGGGTGGGAACGTGGCAAAATGCGCTTCCGAAAATGCCGCCGTGGCGATGTTCCAGACCTCCGGCGTGACGATGGCCGAAAGGTCGGGCTCGTAGTTGCGGAGCAGCCTTCCATCCCACCATTTTTCTTCCGCTGTCATCTGGTCCCAGCGGTCGTTGAAACCCGCATGGTGGCGGGAGTGTCCGCGCTGTTTGTCGCGTTTCGGGCCTCCCACGGCTTTCATGTTGCCGTTGGTCTTGGTCCCGGCATTCGCCCTATCGCTGCCGGCTTGACCCTCAATGTCTTGCGCCCATCGCGCGACGGAAGATTCCGCCGCCGGCATCCTTACCGCCGCGCTGTCGTAGAACATTGTCCCCGATTTCGAGAGCAGAAAGATTTTCTCGTGCGACGCCGAAGGGCGGTAGCGGCCGGAGCTGTCCGGCATGCCGTTGGGCTTGCCCCACACGATTTCAGAGCGCACCCACCAGCCGTCTTCCTGTAGGGCGATGGCCAGCCGGTTCGGGACCATGCACAGGTCCTTGGGCTTGAGCATCCCCCCGACCGTCGAGAATGGCTTGTCCCTGAACGTGCGGTCGTCGTTGCCCCTGGCTTTCGTGTCGGCGGCGCTGCGGCCGTTCGGGCTGGTCGCGTAGCAGTCGCCGTAGTTCAACCATAGAGAACCGTCCGACCGGAGAACGCGGCGGACCTCCTGGAACACCTCGACCATCGCGGCGAGATGCTCGCCAAGCGTCGGCTCCATCCCCATCTGGCCTTTGACTCCGTAATCGCGGAGCCCCCAATATGGTGGAGAAGTAACAACACAGTGAACGGACTCGTCCGCCATCTCGCGGAGTCGTGTTATAGCATCGCCGATGATGATGCGGACGCTCATGCCCTGCCCCGCGCCAGTTCGGCCCGCCGCTCGGCTTCCAACAGTTCACGCAACGCCCGCCGCTGCGCCCGCGCGTGTCCGGTAACCGTGCCGTCCCGCCGCTTCCGCGCCAGTTCCACCGCAGCCGTCGCCGATTGATAGGCGGCCCACTCCACCGAAAAAGCCGGCCGGGACGGGGAGGAGGCAACAGTGGTCATGACGAAAACTCGATCCGGCCGGTTACACCGGCGGCGCGCTTGGCCCGCATCGAAGCCAGCTCGGATTTCAATTTCTGGTAGAGGTCTTCCAGGTCGGCCTTGGTGTACTTATGGGGGGTGTTGGCTTTCCGGCGGAGGGCGTCGTACCGCTCCTCACCGAGGTAGCCCTTGATCCATTCGGCGAACTCGATGGGGTTGCCGCCCATCCGCATGTGGCACGCGGTGCATTGCGCCGCCGCGTTCTCGGCCGCCCAACGGGTGGACCGCTTCGACCGGGTGAAGAAGTGGCTGCACTGCAAGCCCGCCGCATTCTCGGGGTCGTACCTCGTGCCACACACCTCGCACCGCCAGCCCGCCCGCTCCCTGACCAGAAGCGAGAACACAGTGTCGCGCTTGTCGGTCTTGACGCGCATTAATCTGGAGTGCCCCGCCCCCCGGGGGGCGTTTGGGGAGCGGGGCTGCCCTGACGGGCGGGGCAATTCTTCCGGCGAAGATAACTCACCCGCTGACCGCAAGCATCCGTGGTGCGGCCGAGCCGGCGGGTCAATGCGCGGTTCGTGTTCTTGATGGTCTGGCTTGTCTTCGCAGCGTGGTCCTGCCGGGACGACCATTCGGCCAGCAGGATTTTGTCTTCGGCGTCGGTCCATGGCTTGGACTCACGATCGTCGATATCGACCAGGGCTGTCTTGGATACCGGCCCCCACATCGTCACCACTGACCGGCCGGACGAGGACCAAGCCGTGATCTTGAAGGGCCTCGGCGCGTGGCCGGACGTTGCTTGCCCCTTTTGAGTGTCAACCGTCGCCATGACGCCCCCTCTCTTAAAATCTAGGCTGCGGACTTCTTTTTCTTCTGACGTTCCGCGTCCATCCTGTCCATCTCCGCCAGCAGCTTGCGGACAGTGCCCTCGCGGCACGTCACCGTGCCGGCCGTCCTCCGCCTGGCGGCGGAGC
>JAAOEI010000727.1_pt1 | contig 12437 bp, 22 predicted proteins | sample 7059261 | NCBI WGS metagenome assembly JAAOEI01 (sample SAMN14008812, study PRJNA610033) | viral metagenome | isolation source: viral particles filtered from seawater | place: China: Hangzhou Bay, Yangshan Deep Water Harbour | collected 2017-10-31
CCTGATACTTGAGCTACCCGGACGCCGGACCCCTGTATCAAGTTCTCTTTTCCCCGGACCCCGAAGAGCTACCCGGATACTCAGAACGACCAACCAACGCTTACTTGATCAGCCGACTGAAGCCTCATAAAGCTTCTGCATCTTCTTAACCGCCTCAGGATCCCCTGAGTGGAATGGATGTTTCTTGTTGGCGCGAATCTCTTCGATCTGAATCTTTGCATCATTAGGACTCACCCCGTAATTATTTGTGCCCTTGAAGTCCACATGACCCTGCTCTTTGTAGTGCTCCCCCAATTCAGACATCACAGCCTGAACAATCGGAGAAGACTCAAATATAGCATCGAGACCACGGGTCTTGAAGTCTGGGAACTTCTCCTTCATCACACGAAGCATCGACTTGGCACCTGCCAGTCGGTTCTCGTAATCAGCTCCCCACTCCTTCTTCATAATCGAGGTTGTGCCCTCAACACGATCTTCGTAAACCTGCTTGTCCTTAGCAAGCTCTTTGAGCCTGTGAGACACGATACCCTTGACCTGAGAGTTTGTAAGATTCAAGTCAAATGCTTCTTGGTGGAAGTTGACCAGTGCCTCTTGGCTAGCAAACTCACTCTCCGGTAACTCATACTTATAGCCCATCGCAGACTCTGGTTTTCCCAATCGAGTATAAAAAGAAGACCAAGCGTCTTTATCTTCATCTTTTGGCAAGCGTACCACGCCCGGAACTTGCGTAAGCTTTCCATAAAATTCCTCCCTGGCTTCATCACTCGCATCCTCTCCAGGAATCCGAACCGAACTACCCACATAGCTCTGGGCATCGATGTAGCTCTTGGCTAGAGTGTTTACATCCTTAATATCCTTCAGGGTGGGGTTGTCTCGAATATCCTCTGACAAGCTCTCGTGAAAAGAGCCAGTAGTACCACCAGTAGAGGTACTAGCATCCGATGATGTTGATGTAGGATCTTGGGTAGCTGCTTCACTCATAAAACACCTTTAAGTAATGTTAGTCTTGATCGTCTACTCTGAGTTCCTGAAAAGAGACCTCATCCTTGATTACACCCAGTAACTCTTGGACAAACTCTTTCTGACCCATAGCGTAGAACGAACTGTTGTCACGCTCACATAATGCAGATACATCATAGTAGTCAGCTTTCCAACACTTCAGAACAAATAACCCATCGGGTGTGTTGAACAACCTTCGGACTGCACTGACGTACCTTTTTTCTGTCTTTGATAGTTCTTTAATCATTGACCCTGTACCTGACTTGCTTTAACTGCAGCATCCCCCATCTGTACCGCTAGTTCTGCCTGTTGTTGGGCTTGCTCTGCCTCAGCCCGTTGCTTCCTCTTCTCTACCACCTTGTCATCATTCTCAATTGCCAACTCAGGTACCCCATAACCCCGAGCAACAATCTTACTAGCTATGTCTATGTTTACATTGTCTACTGCATCTGGTCTGAACTGGGATACATTAGATACCCAAAGCATCCACTGGTTGATTGCGTTAACTTCCTCAATACGTTGCTGGCGATTAAACTGATTAAGAAAGGCAATCCGAATATTAAGACCCTTACGCCTCACTTCCGGTGGCATCTGGGCAAACGCTCCATCACGCAGCATCGTCTTGAATGCCCGAATAACCAAAGGTTTGTTCGCTTCATTCATCCTACGGTTGATTGGAGTACCGACTACCTTCTGTGCTTGCTCCAACCTCTGGGACACCTCGAATGCTGACATCTCACCAGTCTCAGTCCGAGGAGGTAACATCAGCTTATCCAAGAAGTAAGCTCTACGAATCTTCTCTACCATGTGTTGGTAGTAGAACTCGTATGCTGGAAAGTTTGCTTGCGTGGTAAACTCCCGGATCTTGTTAATATCCCTAACTATTGTCAACTCATTAGGTGCCAGCCTAAGGGACGACAGAATATTACGCCTTTCTGAGAATATCGGAGGTCCAGCTGCCCGTCCAAACGAAGTAAACCCAAGTTCTACAAACTTATTCAGACTACGAACATCGTTGATAGCAATGTGACCGGGACCGTACCCGTACACACCACCCGGGAACGTATCAAACCTGGAGATATGTGCCGGAAACTCCATGTACCCTGACTCTTGGATTACCTTACACGGGTTCTTCAACACGTAGATGGACTCAAACGGCATCTTACCTGCGGACACAATCAGCCCGTCTTTTACTTTGCTGGGGTCTCGTTTACGGATCGTATGGTATAGCTCCCAGTCTTTGTCTGGATTCTTATCCTGCCACTCCATTACTTCAGATGGAGTATCTTGCTTAAACATTTCAATGACTTTCTTTGTCTTAGCTGTAAACTTCCTGTAAAGGGAGTCTGCTACACCAAGCTCATTGTCCTCCCAACACACGTCCCCAATGTGCCATGTCTGGAAGTTAAACCCGGAGAATCGACCATCTCTACCTTTGGGAAGAGTGTCGTGGAACAACACCGAGGAGCCCAGTGCATTTTCCTGACGAATATCACGGCCTACCTCTGCATCAAGATTAGAGTCAGATAACGCCTTATGCATTCTCTTGGCTGAATCCTCCAACCACTCTACAGAATCTTCGTCATCGTTTAATTCCTCATCCTCAAACTCCAACTTAGACCATCTCGAAGAAATAGGAACCGTAATGTCCTTCATGATGTTACTGAAGTCCCGGTTGGCCTGTCGTCCCTCAGAGTCATACACATCAGAGGTCTTCTTCTCTCCCATGACAGGAACTTCATTAAAGTTACCTGATTGCTCCGTCAGGAGATAACGAGACTGTGTTCTCCACTGGTCCTCTTGGTTGGAGCGTTCTGTGGTAGAAAACAACTGCTCCGTATAGTCGATTATTTTACGTGCAAGTTCGTCAGCCACTTACTTAGCCTCCAAGTTCACTCTGAGAGAAGATAGAAGAAGACCTACGAGTCGTCCCCGCTGCAGCTCGTTTCCGTCTACGAGTATCAGCAGCCTGAGCATTCAATGCAGCCTCCGGTGTCTCCGTAGGACGAGTCTCTGCCTTGGGAGGCTGAGGATCATCCGAATCAAACAATTCAACAAACCCAGCAACAGTTGAAACAATATCACTTACGTTGAGAAGTAGTCCTAAGTTCACCTTAAACCTCCATATAGTATTTATTGTCCAAAGCACGGAACCCTAACTTGTTTAGGCTCAGTCGACTCGAAAGAGCGACTATATTTGCCCCCAATTCCCTCGCTAATAACCTTATCTCCTGTATTAACCTAACCAAAGACTTATGCCCCCGGTATTCTTTGTCTAAAGACCACGCCATAGTAGATAACACTATCAAATCAGAACAAAAGTAATCAGGAGCTAATATTCCAACATATATCGCTCTCATATCTCCCGCAGAATCACGCCCCACAAGCATAGTTATCCTACTGCTGTTCTTTAAGAAGAACTGTCTGTTTGGTTTATACGCATACCCAGTGCTCTTACAAAAATCCGATGTCTCATACCACTCTTTACAGAAACTAATTGCCTCATCAACATTATCCGGGTTAACCGTTTCAACCGAGTATGCTATAGTCTGTGTAGACATTTGGTACCTCTTCCATCTCTGTATGACCCCACGACTGAGCGTCATCGAACTGCTCGGCTGCGGCTTCAGTTCGGATAGCATCTGCACAATGTGATGTCCAGTCATGTACGGGATCCTTCAGAAACACCTTACGCTTTGGATCAAACTTACGGTGATATAGCTCCAACTTGGTTACTCCATCGACCACTTCCTTAGTGTCATTAAAGTAATACTGAGAGAAGTAAGATCGCATTAATTCCATCTTGTACGGGTAGCCGGGGGCAGACAACTACGTCATCTGATAGTTCATACTCCTTGCACAACATCCTGAAGATGTCATCCGTCCTAAACTGTGTCTGCAACGAACGAGAGCCACCATCATGGGGAAGATAGTGAGTTCGATACTGATAGCCCTTGTCCGCCAACATCTTGACGTAATACGCTACATCCTTCCCGGAATTCTCGTAATAGTCTATCCAAACTCTACGAGAGCCATCCAACTGACGAAACCAGACAGCGGTGCTATCATCCACACCAAGATCCCAGAACGTATCAACAAGTTTATAGTTATCATAACCATAGTGCCCTATTCTATCCTCCATACGAGCTTTGTCGATGAGATCACTGTAGAAACTACCCTTGAGTCCAGCTGAGTAAGACACACCGAACTCCTGTTCGATCATATCCTCTTCCATGCCGGAATCACGTTCACCCTGAATCGTATGCTCTTTGACTACTCCAGTATAGTAAGGCCTCTCAGGCCATAATGTCTGGGCTATGCTCAAATACCAATCCTTGTGTCCTTGGATCTTCATCTCAAGGTCATACATGTGATTCCGACCCCGAGGAGTACCATTGAATATCGCCCACCCATCATTCTCCGCAACAATCGGCCTGATAAACTCCCACGCTTGGGGGTTCTGCAGAGCATACTCACTAAACACATTACCAACAGGATTGGTGCCAACAATACTGTCAATATTATCTGTACCAATAACACGAATAACGCTTCCATTGATCGTCTCAATGATCATCTCCTGATTCTGGATACGCTTGATGTATTCCTTAGGTAACCTGTCGAGGAACTTGACTCCCCCTTTGTCAATCCCTTCCCAGATGATCTTACGTCCCTGCTGGTAGTTCGGAAGGAAATAGTAATAGATACCCCGCCTGCTCATTGCCTCCTTGACCATGTAACAAAAACAGGTCAAGTCTTTACCTGCTCTACGATGCCACCTGAGGAGTGCCCGTTTCTTCCTCGTCTCAGGTTGACCTGCTATACCATCCATATTCTGAAACAGGTGGAGTTGGTATCGACGAGGAATGAAGTTCCATGGTACCTGTACCTTGTTCTCTGCTGTGACTCTCTTAGCCAACCTACTTCCACCCCTTGTGGTACTTCATAATATCCTCAAAGATTTTAGGATTGTCACGCATCACCCTGACAAGCCCCCTGTCGAGAATGCTGCATACACGCTCCTCGATCTCAGGGTCAACCTCAACTCCACTCTCGTAGAACAAGGTATGAAGGATTTCATGAATCAAAGTACAAACCTTTTCATCCTCGTGAGTATCCTCTGCAATGTGAATCCTTCCAGAGGCATGATCCGTAATCCCCAAGGTGTTCGTAGCCCCTGTCACAGTGGACGGGAAGGTACCTACATCATATGTCTTATAACCAACCTTAATACTCTTAGGTAGTTTCACGAGAGTCCTCCATTTCTTCTATAACGGTGTCAACTGTGTATCTGAAGGCATCCCGAGCTTCCTCACGAGTAAAACTCTCATTACACCGGGTACACTTAGACCACCCATAAACACGATAATCAATGATACGGTCTTCCTGATAGCAGTAAGGACATAGAAGTAGAGTTATCCCGGCCTGTTCAATAACCCTTAGTTTCTCCAAGGCATCCTCAATGTCCTCAATCTTTTTTCTATCAAATGCTCTCATCGTTCTTCAAGTATATCGTGTCAATAGGTGGAATCTCTTCACCCTTAGGGACAGCATAGTTAATAATATTTACCGTCTCACCCTGGACGTTCAACCCATGATGCTCACCATAACCCAAGTTAGGTGCAAGCTTGGCAGCGATAAACTTTAAAGTATCTATCTTGAGCCTACGTCTCTGGTTCTCTGCATTGACCCAGAGTTTCCTTTCGTTTCTGTCTTCAATCGTATCTGGAGCTGTCGGTGGAGGTTCTTCTGCAAGATCAACCATCTGATCAATCCAGAGTTGAATCTGGATCTCACGTGATTTCTTGTATTCTTTATCGAACCCGTGTGTACCCTTTCTGATCCAGTATTGGACTGAAGCATACGTTGGCATCCCCTTATCATTTTTACAGATTTCTGACAGAGTACGACCCTTCTCCATTTCCTTAAGAAGCTTCTCAGCTATCTCCTTGGAGTATTTAACGCGGAGTCCACGAGGCTTCTTCCTCGGGGGCTTCACCTCTGTCGTTGCTACCTTAGTTACCATCTTTTTCCTTCTTCAGCCACTCATCAACAGACACACTATCTACCAGAAAAGATCCACTCTGATTTCCCCCATCAACACTGAAGAAGCACTCCATCTTTCCAGGAATAGCCGAAGGCTTACAGGTCATCTCATCCCCCGTATCCGGGTCATGAACACGAATACCCTGCATCTGGAAACCACAGGCAACTAACAAGCTCAACACAACAAAACCCGTAAACAATTTGATATCTCTCATCAGTACGTCTCCCCCTGAGGTAACGCCGTAATCCAACCAAGATACGGATACCTCTTGTTTGCACTCGGTGGTTCTCCACCTTCTTCTATTAAAACTGCGTTTAAGGCAACAACCTTAGTCTCATCCTGCTTCAAAAGCTTTGCGTTGAAGTCTACTGTTTTAGTTTCTTCTTTCTGGAGAACAGAGTTGAAATCTACTGTCTTAGTAAACTCTGTCTGTATAGCAGCGTTGAAGTCCACTGTCTTAGTAGCCCCAATGATCTTCAAGATTGCATTCAGATCTACATTCTTGGTCTCACTCTTCTGGAGCAAGGCGTTGAAATCTACAGTAGCCGTTAGGTCCGCTTGCTGTAAACAAGCATTCAGATCGACATTAGCTGTTATGTCTTGTTTTTCTAGTAATGCGTTAAGGTCTACCGTTGTAGTAATATCTTGTTTCTCCAAAAGGGCGTTTAGAGAGACACTCTTCAAGACAGTGTTGACTAAGATTGCATTGAAATTAACTGTTTTGGTGACGTCCAATGCTTTTAAGACAGCGTTAAAGTCCACCGTTTTAGTCTCATCCAGCTTCTTCAAAAGAGCATTGAAGTTAGCCTGAGCTGTGAACGTGTTCTGTAAACAAGCGTTTAGGTCCGCTGTAACTGTAAGGTCTTGTTTCTGTACACATCCGTTGAGATCTACCGTCTTTACCTCGTCGAGTTTCTGTATAATTGCATTCAGATTACAGTTTATGGTCTCATCCAATTTCTTCAGGAGAGCATTAAAATCTACATTCTTTGTAACCTCTAAGAGAATAATAGCGTTAAAGTCTACGTTGATTGGTATTTGCTGCTTCTCTAAGAGAGCGTTAAGATCTACATTAGCTGTGATATCTTGTTTCTTTAGCAATGCGTTAAGGTCTACTGCCTTGGTCTCTTCTTTCTGCAACAACGCATTAAAGTCTACCGTTTTGGTCTCATCCAACTTCTGTAAGATTGCATTAAAGGTTACGTTCTTAACTTCATCCTGCTTCTGGATGAGAGCGTTGAAGTTAACTGTTTTGGTACGCTCAACTGCACCACCAGAAACACCAAAAATAGCAACTCTACGAATCCTTGGGTGGGGATACCGTCTGTAGACACCGTAGGCCATTAACCAATTTCCTCAAAATACATAGTGCCGCTCATCGTCAACGAATCTGTAGGTGCAGACACAAGGTTGACCGTCACCACGTCATCAACGGGGACGATGATCCGCATCTCAGGGGGTGGTAACCAGATAAACGGCATCTGGATATTCCAGCATTCCGCGTGGATCGTTTGTGCACCCGTGACCAACGGTGTAGTGTCATTCACGTTCAAATCCGCGTTTGCCGCCGCGCTACCGTTGTCCAGCTTAACCTCGGCGGTTACGTTGGTCAGGGCATCGGTGACGCGCCGAAAGCGTATTGTGAGGGCTTCTGCTTCCGCATCACCCATGTCGGTATTCTGACTGATATAAACCGCATGGAGGATCGCAGGAACCGTAACCGCTTCGATTTGAAAGAGGTCTTGTGCCGCCGTGACAGCAACATCGGTAAAACTGACTGTATACATTCTTCCCATAATTACCTCACAAGATTGTGTCTAAAGTTTTCGATTGGATTACGGAGAACAGGTCCACCAGACGCTACGCTTTCATACAGAACCAGCAATTTGGGCCGGTCAGTCGCGTTCCCGTGATTCCTCGCGCTCAGCTCAATACCGTCCGTTGTGTTGCTTCCGTCGTCTAGGATTCCGAATCCATGATTTGTCGAAACACCGTTGATCCAATCTTCGACAACGCTGTTGCCGTCAGAATCCAAGGTAATTGTCTGCAAGCCGGTAACACTGGCAGGGGTCAACCCAAGAATGCCCGCGGCTGAATGCGGGATGGTGCCGAAGTTGCCATTCACATCATTCCATGTCGAGGTTTCGGTGAACGCACCAGTCAGTTCGACGATTTCATATTGATCGGAAGACGCGTTGATAAACTCAAAAGTCAGATCGACCTGAAGGACCGTAACTGTGCCCGTAATATCTGAAATATCCCACTTAACAAGCCCCCGATCTTCCTGAAACGTGGCCACCTGTTCGCCATCAACAAGAATCGGGTCAGCAGTGCCCCCGACATTAGAACTTGCATTGCTTTCTCGAATAAAGGTGTCGAGAGTGCCAGTGTAAGAGGTCGTTGGCGTTACTCCATCCTGAAAAGCCATCGCCAGACAATCAGCGTAGAGCTTGCCCAACTCGGTGTAAGTATCGAGCGCCGTGGTTTCGTCATCGACGCCTATAGCACGAAATTCGAGCAAATCTTTCTGCGTTGGACTGTTCCATTGACAGCACACAGCAAATTCTGTTTTCTGGCCGGAAGACAAGCTGATGTCTGCCGCGTTGCCGGATGAGGTTTCAAGAGAACCCGCCACAAATGTACCGGTGCCGCCCATGCGCGAGGTCGTGGCCGTGCCATCGGTCGTGGTTCCTGAACTGACAACTTGAATATTGCTGGAAGACGTGGTGAGGTTTGTCCATGAGCCGCCATTAATGCGAAATTGGACCGATGCGCCAAGGGTGCCGCTACCAGATGAGCATTCGATCAGGAAGCGCACCCAGAACTTATCCGGCGATTCCACGCCACATTCGACGTTGGCCGCCGCCACCGAGGTCATGTCATCGGCAGATGAAGTCGAAGCGTCATCGTTATAGATTTGAACCGCGACTTGTTCGTATACCGGTGGAGGGTCCCAAGGAGCATTAATGTACGAGTCTGCATCGTTGACGTTGATGGTGAGCGTCTTGTTGCCGTGGGTGCCGCTCTGTCTTTTAGCTTGAATTATCAGGCGCAGGCGGTCACCGGTGCCCCAGGTCAGGCTTGTCGCAGATAGCGTTTTAATGCCCGTGCCGGTCGTCGGGTCGGTGGACCAATCTGTGAAGTTGGATACACTGCATGGACCAGCATCATTAATTTGCTCCACCCGGAAACGGTAATCGATGTCTGTCGCGGCGTTGACATCAATGCTTATGTCGTGGTTGCCGTTGGCCGGGTTGTCACCCGAAACATCAATATCGAAGGCAAGCGCATCAAAATAGGTCTCGGTGCTGAAGGATGGTGAGTCAACGGTGGTACCGGTACCCTGAGTCGTACTTATATCCTGATTGGTCGCACCCGACACGTCACAGGTGGTTTCCGCGTTCGTATCTTTAAGAAAATACTTGGTCGCCATTACCAGCTATCCTCAAAGGCCGCTTTGCTGATCGCGTCGTGGTTTTGCATCGTGGTCCAGTTGCCCTGAACCCTCACTTGACTACCGGGAATCGGGTATTGATCGTAGCCCGTCAGGTTCAGGCAGAACAACATCTTGCGATTGTCCGCATAGCGCTTGTCGTCATGCCGCTCGTACCAGATACGGACCACCTGAATATCTTGCAGGGGCAACTGATCGGGGGTGTGGATCAAACTGCTGTAAACCGAGCCATCCTCGTAATACGCTTTCCAGCCGACCACGCGATCCAGAGAGAAATGGTGATCGGTCTCGAACGATTTGTAATTGACGTTAGGCACAGTAAATCCCCCTAAACATCCAATCTCTCCTTAGTAATAAATATACGGTTATTTCTAATGTAAACCTTATGTTCCCCAAACTCTGCCATCAGGGTACTTGTACGAGGAGGATTACCATCGGCTGAGAACGGCTTGATCGTTCGTCTATGAAACATCTTACCGCCCTCTTCCACCACGTCAGGTAACATCGTAACAACCATATCAGTGTTCAGAGATACTGCAATAATGCCATCTTCCTCAGGATTGTCCAAGTTAATCTTGAAGTTGGCATACTCAGGATCCAACAGGTAACCATCACTCATATTTAGATCTCATCATACCTGAAGGTTGCCTGTTCGTTAGCTAACGTACCTTGGGTTGATCCGATCTCTACCTCGAGAGACAGGTACACATGATCCCCTATTTCTGTGTTTGTTCCAGAATAAGGACCAGCCCCTAACGACAGGGGAGAGCCTGAAGTAGAACCAAACGCATCCGTAGACGCAGCCGGTGTCCCACCTACCGGCATTTCAGCAGTAGCGTTCGCTTCGTTTGGTGTCCCCGGTACGGTATACGCCGCTAAGGCACGGTGCCACAGCTTAATGCCAGCTGCCCATCCCTTTGCACCGTCCATATAAAATTCCAGGTTGGTAATCTCGGTGTCGGGTCCGGTTCCTCCGATATTCATCCGAAGAACCTTTTCCATGCTGTATTCGGTGTTACTCGTTGGAATAACTAACGGATTTTGTGTATCTACGTTAGCGTCGTCCGCATTCTTAAAACGAACAGTGCCACCCGTCTTATCGGTGGTAGACGGTCCAGCCCCGTTCTTTTCCAGTATCTGTACGGTAGCAACCATTTATAAACTCCTCCTAGTAATACTAAGGATAACCCTAAGGTTAACCTACCATAGCGGTTTTAGATTTAGCGATAATAGCAGTTACATTGATAGTCCCCGTATCGTGTTGAATGTTGTACCCAGTAGCATCCTGAGGAATTAGGATATCAAAGATATACACTGCATTAGCAGCTAGAGCGGTATCGTCATTCAACACCATCGTAATAGTCTGACCATCGATCTTATAGATTACATTTACCTTAGTAGCCAAGGAACAATGAAGCATCAATGTATGCTTCTCAATTTCTTCCTGTCTCAGTCCGGTAGTCGGAGCAATGTCAGTATCGAACCAATTGGTCGATATAGCTTTTGAAGTATTCACAGTACGAGTCACGTAGTGTGATTCTTGTACCATCTTGTTTGCCATCTTAGGATTCCTTCTTTTATTAAAGTTCTTCTTCGTTACACTCTTTTTATTCCTGTACACATCAGCCTCTAGTTGTCAAACAGTGACCTTGCTTTACCAAATAAACCCTTAGGTTTCTCCTTAGGGACTATATCATTGTTTCGGACTGTAAATGTAACTCTTAATTCGTCCTTACCCATGAACCGCTTGATGTCAATCTGTCTGTTATCAAGACCGTATGCAACGAGTTCCTTCCGAAGGACATCCATCATATGTCTGATATCACGATCACTGAGTTGTCTTACGTCTGGCATGGGCTCTCCCGACTACTTCGTTCCAATCGCGCCGTTTCCATGAAGATACCGAGGTGAACCTTAGGTTCATCTCATGGGCTATCTCGTCAAGTTGTCTCTCAACCAACTTCTCGGCGGTCTTTCTGGAGGTCTTACCGCCATAGGGAACAAGCACATTTATGATGTACTCCGCCATAACTGGCGGCACAGCTACCCCTTCTCAGCCTTCTTGACACCGGCACGAACAGAACCCAAACCAAGACCCTCTAAAAACATCTGGACACTTTCAGATCTCATTTCAACGTCTACTACCTCACCTGTGGTATACGCCCTATACATATCCACAAGAGCCTTGGCTACCATGAGCCCCGCTACAATGTAAGTTTTATACCCTGATAACATCGGAAACATCCACATACTCCTGATAATTGTTTTTATTCGAAACTTTACCGTATTGTTGCATTAAAAAATAACACGATAAAGGAATTGGTTATGAGTAACCTTAGGTATTTCTTAGGTTATCTGTAAGGATTCACTTAGGCTGCATGCTGTCGCCCACCCCCTGTGGAGGGGGAGTGGGCGACCATGAGCATCTTTACAAGTAGGCTTGTTACGAGATCCTTAGGTTAACCTTAGGTTACTCATAGTAGTGTTTAGATGCATTTTTAAGAAATCAAGATTCAAGAAAAGTGTAAGATTAATAAAAATTAATGTTGGGGTAACCTTAGGGATCACGGACGGATTCCTTTAGTTCAACCCCAGGTAATCCTCATAACCCCTTTAGTTGTCTGAGGTTAGACAACTTTCCATCCATACACGTCCCTTGGGATCCCGACACTCAAACAACAGTTTAAACCACAGCTGCCTGTTGTTGTCTAACAACTCTCTTGCTTCGTTTTTAGTGATGTATACGGTCTGGATCCTTAGATTATTCCAAAAGTCCACAGCTAATCTGTACCTGGCCCCTATCTTGACCAGTCTTACCTCGTTTATCTTGGTGTCCCCGGGGTACATGTCATCACTCCCCGTGGCTACCTCCATCGTCACCTCCTCGGGGAACTTTATGCTCTTCACGTTGTGCTTCGTTGTCTGTATCTTCATAGATTT
>JAAOEI010000728.1_pt1 | contig 12427 bp, 10 predicted proteins | sample 7059261 | NCBI WGS metagenome assembly JAAOEI01 (sample SAMN14008812, study PRJNA610033) | viral metagenome | isolation source: viral particles filtered from seawater | place: China: Hangzhou Bay, Yangshan Deep Water Harbour | collected 2017-10-31
GGAGACATAACAGATGCTCACAGTGTATCGCAAATATTACGTGATAACGAGCATGTAGATGAAATCTACAATCTAGCGGCTCAATCCCACGTAGCAGTATCATTTAAGCAACCAGGATTGACTTGGGACATAACAGGAAAAGGTTGTCTCAATATATTACAGAGCCTATTGGATTTGAAATTAAACGTAAGATACTATCAAGCATCAAGCAGTGAGATGTTTGGATCATCGTATGATGTGGATAAGTTAACTGGACAAAAATATCAAGATGAAAATACTAAATTTTTACCGCAATCTCCATACGCAATAGCAAAATGTGCAGCACATTATATGACTAGACTATTTAGAGAAGCTTATAATATCCACGCTAGTTCTGGTATATTATTTAACCATGAAGGTCCACGCCGTGGAGATACATTTGTAACCAGGAAGATAACCAAATGGCTAGGACAATATATTGGATTATGTAGTAAATACAATGTTGATAAAAATGATTTTATAGACTGTAATAAAACAGATACATTAATATTTAAAGATTTCCAATTTCCAAAATTGAGACTTGGCAATCTAGATGCATACCGCGATTGGGGATATGCTGCTGATTATGTTAATGCTATGTGGCTTATGCTACAACAAGATAAGCCAGATGATTATGTTATATGTACGGGTGAAACACATACTATCAAGGAATTTTTAGAATACGCATGTGAATTTGCTGGAATCAATGACTGGAGATCTATAGTTACACTAGATCCAAGTTTGTATAGACCAGCGGAAGTGGATTATTTACGTGGAAGAAATCACAAGGCCGTTGATAAACTTAACTGGACTCCTAATCATACATTTAAGGATCTAGTTCAATTAATGGTGTTTAGTGATATAAATGAAAATCTATAAAGTTTATATGGATCTTAGTGCAGTTATATTAAAACTAAGAAAATTTAAATTAGAAACTTACAATAATGCATTTCCTATTATATTTGTATCAGCATCAAATCCAGATGACGCATGTTATAAAGCAATATCAAATTTAGCAACTATTATATTTAAACAAGATCAATCAAACGAAACTATAAAACTATTTAAAGAATTATCATACGAAATAAAAATTTTGCAATTGTATACACCATGAGAAATTACGATGATCCTGTTTACAAACAGTGGCGTTTACAAATATATAAGCGTGATAAATTTAAATGCCAAATGCCAGGATGCAATAAAAAAACTAAATTACAAGCACATCATATACGAAAATGGTCTACAAACGCATCATTACGTTACGATATAGACAACGGGATAACACTTTGTAGTCAATGTCATAAACTTGTAAATAGAAATGAACATCATTATGAATCACTATTCCTGTCGATAATAAGAAATAAACATGGGTAAATATAAAGAAGCTCCAGATTTTACTGTCATCAAAGACACGCGAGAAAAAGAAGGATATTACTTCAGTAGATTTGGTGCTTGTGCTGGTATGATAGAAGAAAAATTAGATACTGGCGACTACACAATAAAAGGATTAGAAGATCAAATTTGTATAGAACGAAAAGGATCAGTTGAGGAATTAGCTGTTAATCTTGGTCAACAAAAGTATGCTTTCATGGATGAAATAGAAAGAATGAATACATTTCCTTATAAATTTTTAGTATTAGAATTTTCTTTAAAAGACTTAATAAATTTTCCAGATAAAACTAGAATACCATCTGATAAAAAAGATACATTAAAAATTACTGGAAAATATATGCTTAAATGTTTAATGGAATTTCAATTATATAATAATGTGCATGTAATGTTCTGTGGCGATAAGCAAAACGCATTCTTACTCGTAAGTAGCTTATTAAAAAGACTAAATGAAAAATATACAATAGGTAGAAAGTCATGAGCAATACACACGATCCTGTAAATGATATTCATTCATATGGAATTGATGTAAAACAACGAGAAATTTATTTGCATAGTTATATAGCTAATTCAGATGATGATCCTGGTGTTGATTATAGGATGTCATCTACTTTTTCTAAAAATATAAGAATACTTGACTCTATTGATCAATCTCCAATATTAGTACATATGCATAGTATCGGTGGAAATTGGAGCGATGGTATGGCAATATATGATACAATCAAGATGTGTAGGTCGCATGTTACCATTATAGCATATGGACAAGCAGAATCAATGAGTAGTATTATTTTTCAAGCCGCAGATGCTAGAATTATGACACCCAATGCATATTTTATGGCACATTATGGATCTTCTAGTTTTAATGGTAATTTTTTAGATGCTCAAAGCTTTTCTAAATTTGATTTAAAATGTATAGAAACAATGCTAGAAATATATGCAAAGTCTGCAATTTCTGGAAAATTCTTTAAAGAGAAATTAAAAGAACCAACAGAAGATAAAGTTAAAAATTTTATAAGGAAAAAACTAAAGGACGGCGATTGGTATCTTAGTGCAAACGAAGCTGTATATTATGGTTTTGCAGACGGCGTATTAACCAATCGTAATTTTAAAACAATAGATATGCTTAAAGTATGAGCGAATTAAAAAAGATAGAGGAAGCTTGGCTTGGTCTTGATAAAAAAGACGAAGATATATTTAATCCAATATCTACTATAGATATACGAGATGATAAATTCCATCTTAAAATGATTTGGCTTATGTCTAGGCCAGAGTATTTTTCTTTTTTATGTAAGAATATATTAAATATAGACTTGTTACCAGTTCAAGGATTAATATTATATGAAATGTGGAATAGAAAATTTCCAATGCTTGTTGCTACCCGTGGTTTTGGAAAAAGTTTTATATTGTCTTTGTATTCTATATTACGAGCATTAATTCTTCCAAAGAGAAAAATTATTATTGTTGGTGCTGCATTTAGACAATCAAAAGTATTGTTTGAATACATGGAAACAATTTGGGGCAATGCTCCATTATTACGAGATATGTGTGATTCAGAAAGTGGTCCACGACGAGATGTTGATCGTTGTGTAATGAGATTAAATGACAGTCGTATTATTTGTTTACCACTTGGTGATGGTCAAAAAATCAGAGGTCAACGAGCAAATGATATTATTGCAGACGAATACGCAAGCATACCACGCGATATTTTTGAAACAGTTGTTGCTGGTTTCGGTGTCGTAAGTAGCAATCCAATAGAGAATGTAAAACGTTTTGCTGCTAAAGAAATGGCAAAATCTCTTGGTATAGAATACGAAGAAAATCATGATGAAGTAACAACAAACAAAGATAATCAAATTATTTTATCTGGAACTGCTTACTATGATTTTAATCATTTTGCAAGCTATTGGAAAAAATGGAAGTCTATTATAAAAAGCCGTGGAGATAAATCTAGATTAAAAGAAATATTTGGTGGAGAAGAACCTCCAAGCAGTTTTGATTGGAAAGAATATTCTATTATAAGAATACCATATGAATTATTGCCAAGAGGATTTATGGATGATACTCAAGTAGCGCGATCTAAGGCTACCGTACATACTGGTATTTATCAAATGGAATTTGGGGCATGTTTTACTAGAGATTCTCAAGGATTCTTTAAGCGTTCTTTAATTGAATCTTGTGTTTCTTCTGATTTGTCTCCAATAAAAGATAATGAAGGCAAAGAAATATTATTTGAGGCTAAATTAATTGGTGACTCTGATAAAAAGTATATATTTGGTGTTGATCCAGCATCAGAAGTAGATAACTTTAGTATTATAGTAATTGAATTAAATAGTGATCATAGAAGAATTGTATATTGCTGGACAACTACAAGAACTGAACATATGGAAAAAGTTAAAAAAGGATTTGCTACAGAAACAGATTTTTACGCATACTGCGCTAGAAAAATTAGAGACTTGATGAAACTATTTCCATGCGTACACATAGCAATGGATGCTCAAGGCGGCGGCATTGCTGTTATGGAATCTCTTCACGATAAAGATAAACTTCGTTCTGGTGAACATCCAATTTGGCCAACTATAGATAGAGAAAAACCAAAACCAACCGACAATGAACGTGGATTACACATTTTAGAAATGTGCCAGTTCGCAAAATACGAATGGTTATCTGAAGCAAATCATGGAATGAGAAAAGACTTTGAAGATAAAGTATTATTATTTCCAAAATTTGATTCTATTACCCTTGGTTTATCTAATATAGAAGATGGAATGAAAGGAAGAGTTTTTGATACTCTTGAGCAATGTGTTCTAGAAATAGAAGAATTAAAAGATGAATTATCTATGATACAAATGTCTCAAACAACAAATGGTAGAGATAGATGGGATACTCCAGAAGTCATTGTAGCTGCTGGTAAAAAATCTAAAATGCGTAAAGATAGATACTCTGCTTTGCTTATGGCAAATATGGCTGCTAGAACATTATCTAGAAAACCAGAAGAACAAGAATACCAATTTTATGGCGGTTTTGCATATCTTCCAGAAAAGATAGACAAAAGCGAAAATGAAGAAGATTTTCGTGGACCAAGCTGGTTTACAGATTCAATGAAAAATATTTACTAACGTGTATAAAACAGTATTCTAAATGGAATCCAATTCTTATTGAAATGAGAGATTAATATGGCAAAAGAAGATAACGGATTTATTACTTGGAATCCTAACGATCAATCAAGCAAACAAACTGCTGTTTCTAAATTTGCAGAATCTGTTGATGCGTATTCATCTATAAATAAGTCAAGCGCATACTTTTATAGAGACTTTAAAGATATAGAACCAAATATATCTGTACGCCCAGGATATTCTCCGTATGATTATTATTCTTTTAGAACAGAAGAACAAATACCAAATCAACAAAAAAGTATTATTAAAATGTGCATGGATGCATATGATAAAGTTGGAATAATACGTAATGTTATTGATTTAATGGGTGATTTTGGTTGTCAAGGAATTAATATTGTTCATGAAAACAAAAGCGTAGAAGATTTCTATCAACAGTGGTTTAAGAAAGTAGACGGTAAAGAACGTTCAGAAAGATTTCTTAATAATTTATATCGTACTGGCAATGTTATAGTTTACAGAAGTGATGCATTAGTTACTCCAGATATTGTTAAGTATATTAAATCTATAGCTGCTGATATTACAGTAGAAGTTCCAGAAATAGAAAAGAATATTATACCTTGGCGATATAATTTCTTTAATCCACTTTCAGTAGATCTTAAAGATGGTAAAATAAATTTATTTATGGGGCGTAAACGTTTTGAAATTACCCCAACATCTTTTATAGATAATTTTAAGAATGGAGCAATACCAACTAACGTTCTTGATACATTACCTATAGATATTAAATCACAATTAGTTAATGGAAGTAGATCTATTGAACTAGATCCAGAACGGCTATCTATAACTTATTATAAAAAAGATGATTGGAATTTCTGGGCAAATCCTATGATTTATGCTATTCTTGACGATATTGTTATGCTACAAAAGATGCGACTTGCAGATTTATCAGCATTGGATGGAGCAATATCTAATATAAGATTATGGACAATGGGTAGTTTAGAACATCAAATTTTGCCAACTAAAGCTGGTATAAATAAGCTAAGAAATATATTAGCAAGCAATGTTGGTGGCGGAACAATGGAATTAGTTTGGGGTCCAGAACTAAAATATACTGAATCTAATAGTCAAGTATATAAATTTTTAGGATCTGAAAAATACCAATCTGTATTAAATAGTATATATGCAGGACTTGGTGTTCCTCCAACATTAACAGGAATGGCTGGAAATGGCGGTGGATTTACTAATAATTTTATTTCATTAAAAACTCTTGTTGAAAGACTTCAATATGGTAGAGATCAATTAGTAAAATTTTGGGAAAAAGAAACTGAAATTATTAGAAAAGCAATGGGCTTTAGAAAAGCTCCACATATTGTATTTGATCAGATGAGTTTATCAGATGAGGCTAGTGAAAAAGCATTATTAATACAACTTGCTGATCGTGATATTATTAGTAATGAAACTGTTCTTGAAAGATTCAAAGAAGTTGCTCCAGTAGAAAAAATGCGACTTCAGCGTGAAACAAAAGCAAGAGATGAAGAAAAACTTCCACCAAAAGCCAGTCCTTTTCATAATGCCAATCATCAAAATGATCTTGAAAAGATACAGAAACAGGGAGATATAAATAAAAAATTACAAGAACTAAAACCTGCACCAGTTTCTCCAAATTCTCCTAAACCCTCACAAAATAATGGAAGGCCGCAAAATAAAACAGATCAAGGTCCAAGAAAACAAAGAGTAGATACTCCAAGATCTAAACCTGGAGTTGCTGAATTATTATTATGGACTCAAAATTCATATGATCATATTTCTGATGTTATTAACAATGCAGCACTTGGTTTTAAAAATAAAACTAATTTAAGACAACTTACTAAATCAGAAGTAGCAGACCTTGAATTAATTAAATTACAAATATTAACTAATATAGAACCAATGTCTAATTTTAGTACTGCTAACATTTTAGATATTGTCAATAATAATCCACAAGTCCCGACAGAATTTAAATCTATACTAAATTCTAATAAAATAAACACTAATTCATTGCCACTAGATAGTTATAAACGTCAAGTTATAGCTACATATGTTGAGTACGTAAATAGCTAAAATATAAGAGTTTATTAATTTTTATATATTTTTGTGTATTATGTACTTAGAGGTAAAAAATGAATCAAATAAAAATTTATGCTTCAGAAATAAAAGACGGCCTAGCTGATCTTGTACAGAAATCTAATTCTATAGCTTATTGTTCTCCTGCCAGTATTCATAAAGGTAAGGTAACAGTTGCTATAGATACTATTAAGAACGATGACATAAAGCAGCGCGTTATTGCTGAAAATAAAGATCAATCTGATTTATACTATTTAGAATCTGTATTAGTATCAACTGGTTGGAATAAGAATGATGATGTATTTTTATCAGAAGCTACCTGGGCAGCTAGAAATACCCCAGAAGATAAACAGTTCAATTTTATGCACGATGAAAACGATATCATCGGACATATAACTGGAAGCTATGTATTAGATAAAACTGGAAAACGTATAGCCAATGAAGATCCCGCTCCAACAGAGTTCGATATTATTACACAAGCCGTATTATATAATAGTTGGTCAAACATAGAAAATAGAGAAAGAATGCAGCAAATCATTGCTGAAATAGAAGAAGGCAAATGGTTTGTATCAATGGAATGTTTATTCGCTGGTTTTGATTACGCAATGATAGATGAAAAAGGTCAAGCATCAATATTAGAAAGAAATGATGAATCTTCATTTTTAACAAAGCATTTAAGATCATATGGCGGAACAGGTGAATATGAAGGTTATAAAGTTGGTAGAGCATTGAAGCAAATTGCATTTTCTGGCAAAGGTTTAGTTTCTAAACCAGCTAACCCTCGCAGTGTAATATTGAATACATATCATCCATTTGCTATGTCTTCTTTAAGTAATAAAACAGTAAATAATTTTATAGGAGAAAAAGTTATGACAGAGACAACAAATCTAGAGAAGCAATTAACTGAATTAAAGGCTGAACTTGCTTCGGCTAGAGAAGAAAACAAGGCTATCAAGGCCAAGATTGAGGAAGCAACTGCTACAAAGATTGCTGAACTTGAAAAGCAATTAGCAGACGCAACCCAAGAAAGTGAAACGCTTGTTACATCTCATGCTGATGTAATCAAGGCTTTTGAAGCCAAGGTTGCAGAATTAGAAGATCAGTTGCGCACAACGACTGACGCTTTAACAGCAGCTAAGAAAGACATGGAAGAAATGAAGAAAAAGGAAAAGATGCAAAAGAGAATGGCAACACTCATTGAAGCTGGTTTTGAACAAGACGAAGCCGATGAGTCTATTGCTACTTTACAAGATCTTTCCGATGAAGTTTTTGAATCCATTGTCGCTATGTGGAACAAGAAAAAGATGAAGATGAAGTCAAAGTCTGAAACAGAAGTTGTAGAAGTAAAGGAAGAAGTTCCTGCCGCTACCGCTGAAGTTTTTGAAAATTTAGAAACTGCTGAAGCAACTCTCGTAGAGGCTCCAGTAAACAATGAAGTTGAATCTACCAGAGCTAGTATTGCTAGTTGGTTAGAAAATCACGTTCTTTCAAAGAAGAAGTAATTTATATATACATAAAGGAGAATTATTATGGCTTTAAAAGCAGATAGATATGAAGCTCGTACAGATATCAGCTTCTTTTACAATGCTGGTACGGCTACTCGCGGTGGAGTTGTCGTTTTAGACGCTGCACTCGCTTCTGGCGCAGCAATGGATCAAGGTGTCAACCTTGTTAAGTATGCCCAAGCAAGTGCAACAAATGTACCAGTTGGTATTCTGTTAAATGACGTTGTAAACAAGGATTTAACTAGAACTCATCTTAATCAATATAAGGATGAGGTACAGAAGGGTGGCAAGGTTACAGTAATGACTCAGGGTTGGGTTGTAACAAATTCAATTGATAATGTTACAATTACTCCAGGCCAAGTTGCCTATGCATCTGCATCGACTGCTGGTAACTTAACCAACATTGCTGCAAGCGCAACTGCTTCTGGTAATCTTGCTGTTGGTCGTTTCATGTCCGCTAAGGATACAGACGGCTACGCAAAGGTATCTGTCAATCTTCCAAACTTCGGTTACGCTAACTAACAAATAATTAAAGGAGATATACATATGTCATATACAGAAAGACCAAGCGATGAATTCATCGCTCTTTTAAGAAAGTCTGGTGACAGTGATTTGAATGTCGCCTTGGCAGCACAGCGTGAGTTTGCTAAAGCTCTTGAGCTTCCATTGCGTAAGGGTGTTTTAGTAGGAAATATTCTCGGTAATATTTTCGAGACAATCAATGTTGAGCCAGGAGGATCTACTGAGTATCCTCTCGATTTGATCTCTCCAGGGTTGGAAGGTGAGCATGTTGCTTACACCAATCCAGGTCATGGTCGTATTCCAGAACGTAGCGTTGAAAGCGATTATGTTCAGATTACAACCTATAGCATCACAAGCTCGATTGATTTCTTGCTTCGTTATGCCAAGGAAGCTCGTTGGGACATTGTTGCTCGCGCTATGCAAGTTATGGAAGCTGGTTTCGTAAAGAAGATGAACGACGACGGCTGGCACACAATTCTTGCTGCTGGTGTTGATCGTAACATTTTGGTTTACGATGGTGACGCTACAGCAGGTATGTTCAGCAAGAGACTCGTTTCTCTCATGCAGACTGTAATGCGCCGCAATGCTGGTGGTAATACTGGTTCTGCAAATCGTGGCCGTTTGACTGATTTGTATGTAAGCCCAGAAGCTCTCGAAGATGTTCGCAACTGGGGCTTGGATCAGATTGATGAAGTAACACGTAGAGAAATTTACACCGCTGGTGAAGGTGGCGCACCTATCACTCGCATCTTTGGTGTAAATCTCCACGACCTTGATGAACTTGGTGAAGGTCAAGAGTACCAGAACTTCTTTACATCTGCTGCTGGTTTAGGCGGCGCTGTACAAGCAAGTGACTTGGAACTCGTTGTTGGTCTTGATCAGTCTGCAACAGATAGCTTCGTAATGCCAATGAAGCAAGCACTTCAGGTATTTGAAGACCCAATGTTGCATCGTCAGCAACGCGCTGGTTACTATGGTTGGGCTGAACTTGGATTTGGCGTATTAGATAATCGCCGTATCATCCTTGGCTCGTTCTAGTAATTTAGTGTATTTTTAATATTAAAGAGCCATCTCTGTCAAAGGGGATGGCTCTTTTTTTTGTGTATAATACAATAACAATATAAATTGAAGCACTTATTTGTTAGTCTTTAAATTTAATAAATTAATGATCCTTAATTTAAGGGTATGTAGGAGGTTAAAATGGCTGCTCTGTCGGACTACTTAGAATCTGGATTGCTACATCATTTATTTCTTGGTTCTAGTTTTGCTAAACCAACAAATATTTCTATTGCTTTATGTAGCGGAGTACCAAAAGATTCAGATACTGGAGCTACGATACCAGAAGTAGCATCTGGAATAAATAATCAATTAACTGGATATGCAAGAATAACTCTTGGAGATCCATCAACAGACGGTGATAGTAAATGGACATATAGTACAGCAAACAATGCAGTTGGTAGTGGTTTAATTTCAAATAAAGTAAATCTTGTATTTGATAAAGCATTGTTAGATTGGGGATGGGTATCAGGCATTGCTATTACTGATAGTGCTAATTATAAATCTGGTAACTTACTTATGCACGCACAATTAGATAATCCTCGCGTCATTTATATGGGCGATACACCAAAATTCGATGCAGATTTATTAGAAATACATTTTAGATAAGGTAAACAAACATGAGTCTTACTAAGGCAGGATATATTGCATTAGTAAATAGTTTATTACCAGATAATTCTTCACAATTAATTTCACCAGCAGATGTTAGAACTAGTCTATTTAGCTTAGTAGACTCAGTTAATAATTTTCTATCTGGTCAAATTATAGATACAGCAACAATATCAGATATTGATGTTAGAACTGTACGTGCTGGTAATCTATCTATAGAAAAATTTGCTTCTCCAGGCAGATATAATGAAGACAATTCTGCTTTTGGCTATTATGCTCTTGGCGGAAACTATAATGGTATAGCAAATACTGCTGTAGGCTCATATGCAATTGGTTGTAATTTATATGGTGATCATAATGTTGGTATTGGCTATAATTCTTTGGCCGGTAATATAAATGGTTCTGGAAATGTTGGTATAGGCAATCATACTTTACAATCAAACAAGCATGGTAGTTTTAATATTGCTATAGGACATGGTGCTGGTCATTATATAGGTCAAAGTCAAAACTACAAACTTTATATTGCTGCCCATGAAATTAATCCAGAAGTTTTATGTGATCCACTTATACAATCTGGAACTCCTTTAATACATGGCGATCTTAAATATTTAAGACTTGGCATCGGAACAAAAACATTAGATAGTTTTGGTACATTGCAAGTTAATGGCACTATAACTCCTACAAAAAATTTCAATGGTAATTTAGGACACCCAACTCAACAATGGGCTAATCTTTATTTATCTAGTGGTATTGGATATTCTGGTGGATTTTATATTGGTAGAATTTATGAATCTTATCCATCGCAGTATGATGTTGATAAAACTATCTATATAAATGCTAACGATCAAATTGGTATTGGTACAGATAGCCCTCTTAATGCTTTAATGACAATAGACGGAGACGTTTTACCAAAAATTACTAATACCTATTCTTTAGGTAATGAAAATTATAAATGGAATGGAGTATTTAATAATGTAGTTATTAGTGGTAACGCTATTATTAATCATCTTGACTACACAACTATAGAATCGTGTTTATATCATTGCAAGACATTACATTTAGCAAGCAGTGGCATTTGTGAAGACGATATTTTTGACAGCACAATTTGTGGATATTTAACAGATGAAGAACTTGATGGTGCTGGATTTGAAGCACACGCTAGTGGAGTAGATTATGTTAGAACTTATAGATACATATATAAGTTTCCAGATCCAACTTTAAATTGCGTAGAAGATAATCATTATGCTCGTTCAAGATGGTTTTCTAATATTAGTATTGAACTCGACAGTGGTAGAGCATTTATAGCAGATACAATATCTAGTAGAGATAAATTATCTATTACAACAAATAGTGGTTGTTATGGATTATTTATAAGACCTGGATCTGATTTACCAAGAATTTCTTTCGGTGATCAATCTGCACTATCTCATTTAAATAATGATGAGTTTAATTTCTTACATCCATCTGGATTTTCTGTATTATACAAAACAGCATCTTCTGGCATAGAAATTTCTCAAGACTTTATTAGTCGTGGAAATACTAACAATTATCGTGGTTTTAAAATAAAATACTATGATACTAAAGATACGGTATCGTGTGGACAAATTACTGATCGTTTAAGTATAACATCTATTGATAGTAATTCATTATACGAACCAGTTACAATTTTAAGAAACAATGGGCATTATCAATCTGGTGTTTTTGGTATTACAAATATTGTCGGACAATCAATTTTACCAAGAACTATATTTAATGTACAAGCCCAATCTGGATGTGAAGTTAGATTTTCTTCTAAGCAACCAGAAAAAACAAAATTACAGTTATTATCAAATGGTAATGCGCCATATTCTGGAGTTCAAATAACATATACTCCAACAATTGGATCAACTCCATATTCACAAACGACAAATATTAATGTAGATTTTTCATTATTATATCCTTCTGGTTCTGCAAATACATGTGGAATTGAAACGCCATATGAAGAAGGATTTTTAGAAGTTGCAGAAAATGGATATATTGGAATTGGTAAAACAAAAAGTCATAATACAAGAATATTTTTACCAAATGCTCCATTAACAATATACCATGATGATCCAGTTAATAGTGGAACTA
>JAAOEI010000729.1_pt1 | contig 12421 bp, 20 predicted proteins | sample 7059261 | NCBI WGS metagenome assembly JAAOEI01 (sample SAMN14008812, study PRJNA610033) | viral metagenome | isolation source: viral particles filtered from seawater | place: China: Hangzhou Bay, Yangshan Deep Water Harbour | collected 2017-10-31
ATATGAAAGAAGTACTTAAAACAATGATTTGTGGTGATTAATTATGACAATATTTTTCAGTCTGGATGAAAATAAAAATCCTGTTCCTTGTTCATTAGAAGAATATAAAAGTTGTCAGGTGGCTCGTAATGTAATTGATGAATTTGAAATTTCAACAATATTTATAGGAATTAATCATAATCTTTTTGGAGGAACTCCTATCTTATTTGAAACAATGATATTTAAAAATAACAACAGCTATGATTTTCAAGAACGATATGATTCTTGGGATAAAGCATTAGAAGGCCATAAAAAAGCAGTAGACTGGGTGAAAAATGGTTTTCCAGAAAAATGAAATAGTAATTGGCACGATTCTTGCATTTAAGGAGTTTTAAATGACCTATAAAGACAGAACTTATTGCGCTTCCCCAAATTGTACTAATAAATGCGGCAGAAAAATGCCAGAAAATGAAAAAAAATTACTGGAAAGCCTTTATAGCAAAGGATTTTCTATGCTTGTATCTTATGCCTATTTTTGTGGTACAGATAAAAAAGAGAAAAAAATATGTTATTAACTCTTGTTTTATTATTGATAGTTATAATTAGTTTAATTATAGGACATGGAATTGGATATACCAAAGGTTATAACGAAGGACGCCATAGTGCGACCTTAGAGCACAAAATTATTAAAGTTATAGATTGGAATACATCACAATGTAATTAAAGGCAAAGGACATGACCACTCTTAAGGAACGTAAAAAATTAGAGCAATTAGCAACAATTATTACCGGAATTCCCCCAATAACCGATTATGAATACGTTGCTCTTTCTTATTCCAAGCCACGTAAAGGACTAATTAAGCAAAATAAAACTAATTATTTCAAATCAAATAAGAGGATTATATGAGCTACGAAATAACTGGCAATAGGCATATGGGTGCTTGTATGAAAAAAAAGCAAGCCCTGCTTAATGAATGGAAATTAAAATCACGTAGAAAAATAATGCCGGGATATCCCATAGAACAACCTTTTGAAACTCGAGAACAAATTGAGGCTTATCTAAATTGTGATCGATTAGTCTGTTTATTATGTGGGAAAACATACAAATCATTATGTACTCATCTTTCAGTTCATGGAACCAATGCTGATGCGTACAAGGAAAAATACGGCTTACCTTGGGGCTGTGGTCTAACGTGCACTAGCACAAAAGAAAAGAATATAAAACATGGTAAACGATTAGTTTCAGAGGGAATATTCAAACCACCAACCAAAGAAGAACGTACAAAAATAATGGCTAATAAAGCTAAACCTCGTAAAAAACCAGAATTTGTAATTAATGAATGTAAAACCCGAATCTCAGGAAAACAGCCTGAAAAATTATATACAGACAACGACTACATTAAAATATTAGATCGCGCTGAAATAAATAAATGCCATCCTACCGATATTTGCCGTCAAAATAAAGGGGATATCCCAAGCCTAACTATGTTTCACAAATATACTCGAGAACATCCAGAATACAAAAAACGATACGATAACATTGTTTCTACACTTCCAAAACGTGTAAAAATGCGTCATGGTAAGCCCGGTTTAGACTATATTGAACAAATAAAGAAATTAAAAAGCGAATACAAAACTAATGCAGAAATTGCATCTATTTTGGGTGTACATGAAGTAACTATAGAAAAATACAATAAAAAATACGGTATAAAAAAACCTAAGCCTATTACATGTCAAAGCGGATTACATCCTTATCCTGGTTATAGAATAAGATGCCAACCCTGTAATACACTGGCTTCACGTAAATGTCTTGGAACCATGGATAGGAATATTTCTAAAACTATTATAATAGATAGACCCTGTACTGATTGTGGAACTACAATTCAAGTTTCACGTCTTTATGGAACTATAAAACCTAAGTATTGCGATCCATGCAAGAAAAAAAGATATTATGAATCTCAAAATAAATACGCTAGAGAAAAAAGACCCTTATTAAAGGATAAAAAATGAGTTATCAAATAAAAATGTCATTTGAACATGAAGGTGATCCAATTTTTGAATTGAGATCGAATTACATGAATATTGCTTCTGATTGCATTATTTCAGGTATTCATTCTTTAATTTCACTTTTAGAATTTAGTAGCATAAAAATTGAAGATGATGAACTAAACGATCTAAAATATCGATTCGAGATATTCCGTTCTTCTTAAGCTTAGTTATTACAATAATCAGACCTAAGAACCATAAAATCACCTAAGTGATTGTTTTATCTGCATAAACACGAAATACCAATTTGTTAGAAATTAGTAGAAAATTAGTACTAACAATTTGATTAACTTTTATACTTATTTTTAGTACATGGAATGTACATAAATTATATGAATTGGACAAATAGGATAAATATCATGAAAAAAGAATGTGCCCATCAATACGACCATCCGCACCCTAGTTTTGTAATCTGTATTCGATGCAAAAAAACAATTCCTGTGTTAAGAGACCATCCAATAAATCAAGAAGAATTCAAAAAATTAGTTCCTTCATTAAATAGTCCTATAAACAGTCTCTCTCAGGACAAATTAAATCCTGGTGAATCTTAAGCAATTATTAATTTATTTACTTGTACTTCACAGAACAATTCTGTATTATGCGAACTTTTTAGGCATGAATAAGTTGTGAGATTTTATGTAGAAGGGTATGAAGTGGATGTTCAAGACCCAACTTTCTTTATGGATGAAGACGAATATAAAGAAATTAAAGACACTTTAGATGAGATGCTAAGTACTTATGCTGACTTACCAATGGCTCAATAAATCCAAGCAACGATTTTATAAAATAGATGTTACAAAAGATGGAACTAACGTTGTATTTAATTACCATTGGGGTAGCTGTATTACAAATCGTGGTGGTAAAAAAAGTATTTTATTATACTCCCAAGAGGAAGCACAAAAAACGATTGAAAAATTGATAAAGCGGCGTAAAAATCGTGGATATGATTTGATTACGCCCTGATTCATCAAAATATAAATCAATTATTTTTTTTTAGAGTCATCCTCAATTTCCTTTTCTTCAATTTTTTTTATTACTAATTCAATTGAATAAATAGCACCAATTAATTGTTGTAAATTAATCTGTGCTTGATCGCGTTGAGTGCAAAATAATGTATGTTGTTGCTTTAATTCATCAAGTAAACTTAATTCTTGTGATACTTCTTTTTTTTCTTCAGCCATAGATATTCTCCCTTTTGTTATTAAAATTTACATCTTATGATGGCCATACCATCACTGGAAATCCAGAAACAAATTCTTCCTGAGTAGGTGGAGGTTGTCCTTGTTGTATATTGGATTGAATCTGTAATGCATAAATATACATTGAATCACGCCACGCAATAAATGCTTTAGCTTGAGCTGCCCATACTGGATTAGTACTTTCTACATAACTCGCACAGGAAACTCCATTAGCATATTGTTGCGATTGTGCTGTATTGTCCACTGTATTTTGAATTAGTTGTTTCCCTAAGGCATTAAATACAAATAAATTATAAATAGGTTCATAGTGATCGGATTGTGCTAATAAATCCGATTCAAGTGGTTGGGCAATTCCTGAAACATTCCATGAGGCAATAACAAGCCCTGAATCAGTAAGACGAAAGGTAATATTTCCAGCCTCAAGTTGACCAGGATATTTAACCGTACATATTTGAACTATATCTAATGCCATAATGAGTTTTCCCTATTATATTAACGACGTCTTCGAGCAAAAATTGTACCAATTGTAGTCATTGTTGACACTGAAAAAGAAGCATAACCTATAAGATAAATAGTTGTAGGAGAAGCCAATGAAAAACGGGTAGTCGTTGCAAACATGCGTGTACCTTGTCCAGCATTAGTAGTAGAGCCTAATTGGGTAAGAAAGGATCCAAAAGTTGCAGATACCGAAGAAACGCCACACGCTGTAACGGTGGTTACAGTAGATCCTGCTGCATTAAATTGAATTTCGCCCCAGACATCCCAATCTCCAGCGTCTAAATTAAAATTGGTTATATTTGTAATCGTATTATTGGATATTGAAGTGGACACTGATGTATTGGAATTAAATTCGCCAACACTTCCTGAGGCTGCATTATCATTCGTTGTTGTTCCAACAATACCCGTCGTGCTGTTAAATGTGATGCTGGGTAATGTAATTCCTGCACCTATAGTATTACCTATACTTGGAACACCGCTTGCATTAGTAACGAGTATTCCATTATTTGCTGTAGCTAAACCGGATATAGTAGTTCCAGTTGCTGCATACCAAGCGAGCTGATTAATAAGTCCTGAATTTACAGTACCATTGTTTGGAAGGCTTTGAAATGTGGGTAATGCACCTGCTCCGTTAGAAGTTAATACTTGACCACTTGTTCCTAAACTTATAATACTTTGCAATGCGCCTGTGCTCGTTGTTCCGCCACAAATTAAAGCATATGGAGTAAAACTAGTATTATCGGTTCCTCCATTGGGCACAGTTAAAGGAGAAGATAACGTTAAAGATGAAAAAGTAGGACTGCTGGTAGTGTCAATATTTTGAGGAAGACTTAATGTTATATTTCCAGTAGGAGAACTAGCAATTACTTGATTTGCTGTACCGGTAATGGATTGTACGCCTATAGTATTTGATGTGTATTGAACATCCCATGATGTGGCATCAGTGGCATTAACCCCATTAAAAGTAAGAATGGTTTGTGTCAAAGGTTGCATCGTTACCACGGAATTTGATCCAGACGAAATAACAAACAATGCATTAGTTGATTCGTTAATTAATTTCCATGATTGACCTATTGCAAGGGTAGAAACAACGGGAAGTTCTACTGTTTGAAATGTAGTACCATTAAATATATATTGACCTGCACTGGATACAGTCAAAATGGTTGTACCACCACTATTAGTTACTAATGTAGTTCCAGAAATAAAATTATTAGAAGAGAGATTCTTATTAATATCCCATCCCGCAAAAGCAGTAGGTGTAGGAATAGTAGTTACCGATCCGACGCCTGTCCCTCCTCGAATTATACTAAGAAGTCCGGACCAACCTAGCGTTAGCGATACATTTTGTAATAATGAAGTAGCTGGCGCTCCACCCAATGTAAGCGTTATATTAGTGTCATTAGTTCGTGTCAAAGCTGATGGAACAAAAGGTGCGCCAAATTGGGCTGCAAAATCCGAAAAAGTCATCCCCGCATCATTACCTGGAGAATAAGGAGAGCGCACAAAATACATTAAATCCGTGCCTTGATTGGTTGTAATAGGATTATCTGTAAATATTTGTTCTAATGTACGGGACATAAATATCCTTATTTATGCAAGTAATAAATGGGTGTTATCTGTAAGCAAAAAATCCGTATTATCTGTTTGTAAGAAAAATCCCTCATTAGGAGGAATAGCACTTGCTCCAGCATAAACAATTATAATAATTAGCCCACCATAGGCACCCTGCATGATTAATTCCCTTTAAATAAAGGGGGAATATTTTCCCCCTTATTAATTACACCGTAGCAATAGTTCGGTAATAGACATCAACAATCCAAGTACCATCCCCTGTAGTAAATGCTCCCGTTAAGTTACTTAAATAGATGGCAGCATTAACGCAACTTGAAAAAGGTGCTCCGGTACCTAAATCACTTCCTAAACGGAACATAGTGCTTGCGCCTGCAAAGAAATCAGCAGCAGCTTCAGTTGAACTTGCAGCAGGGCCCGCACCATGTGCTGTATTTCCGTATTGAGCGCCCACTACACCTCCATCCGCATAAGCAGCCGATACAAAAGTCATGCCTAATGTAATTTGTTCCACTACATTAATTTTATTTGCTCCAGGTGCGGCCACCAATTGAACGGGTGTTGCATACATTCCATTCCATTGAGCAGCCGTCAAAGTAACGCGTGCGTGTTGAAGCACATTGGATACATTAAATCCAGAATCTTGAATCGTACCTGCTGTATCCGCGGCCGATACAAAATTTCCCGAAGTAAATCCAGAACCCGCTGTAGAAGCAACATCCGATAAGGCATTATTGGTTGCCGCTTTACTTCCAGCCGTTCCTAAAGCAGCACTTAACGGAGAGGATACATAAACAAAGGCATCTACACCAATATTTTGAGGTAGTGGTTCAATAAGTGCAAAAGCAGCCCCTGCATTAACGGTACCTGCTCCAATTAGAACAAATTGACCTGCTTTTAATTGTTCTATATTTTGTTGGTCAAAGGCTCGTGCAAGAATTACTGTAGAACCGATAAATTCAACAATATAAATACCATTTTGAAGTGCGCTGGTTTGATTTTGTAATAAGACTCTATCCCCTACTCTTAATACCACGCCATCAATGGTTAAAGAACTTGCAGCTATAGTTAATGTAGCACCTACTCCATTATTAGAAGGCCCATTATAATAAGTTCCAGCCACATTCGTTAATGAAACTACTCGAGCTGGCGTTAAGTCGTTAAATAATACTGTTTGTCCTAAACTTGTGGTCATTTTAATGTCCTTTTAAATGATTAATAATATAATTATATTTGAAGCTAGTTAACTTCCCCATGCAATATTAGTAGCAGTTGTTCCTACCGAATTCACTTTAATAGAGAATATCGGATGCCATACGCCAGCCGCTAATCCAACAAGAGTCTGTGTGGTTCCGTCCCATTTTGTATAAGAAATGTTACCTGTTACACCGATATAAAGCCATCGTGCGAATTCAACCGAATTATTTGGCCCATAATAAGTATCTAAAGCCGCATCACCTGTTTTTGCAACACCGGACATGACACGGGTAGGTCCTGTATATGCATTGGGATCAAGCGGTGTGATTACTGATAATTGAACAGCCATTCTCTACTCCTTTAAAGTTTAATAAATACATTCATGTAAGATGTTGGTGGCATATTACCATCAGCAACTCCTTGTGTATTCAATGTTCCACCACCAGCACTGGCTATATTTAATGTAACTGAAGTAGGCCCATTTAAAAATGACGCCGAAGCATTGCCACCTGCTGGATTTACTTGTTGTCCTGTTCCTAAAGCAACACTTGCGCTACTTCCTGAATGATTATGTAGAGGCATTGCACCGTAAGTGATTACTTCAGAACCCACAATTTGTCCTAATACTCTAGGAGTTAATCCAAAACCCGAACCCGCAGCAGCTAATGCACGACCCAAACTTAAAGGCAATTGCATGGGTTTATTCGCCAAGAAATCATCTAAAGCACTTGCGCCTCGACCCCCTACTACAGGGGCATATCCATTAATTACTGCATCCCATATGGTTTTATATAATTGAAAAGTAAATTGTCCTGCTACTGTTGCACCCGATCCTACATTTCCAATTGTGCTGTCATTCATAGCAACCCATCCAAGGGGTGCAGACGCCCAATAACTTACTCGAATATCACCAGTTCTTGGAGTTTGATCAATCGAATCAATCATATCATAGGAATCAAATTCGGTATCCGGATCGACCGTCCCTAAGAATAAAGCAGGTTTAGTAAATAAAATATCACAGGGTGTATCTAAAGGCATATCAATTTGTATGTAAAGCGCATCATCATCGGTTTGAAGTCCTGGAGTACCAAGGCTCCCTCCTGCTACTGATGGAATAGTAAAATTAGTGGGAAACCAAGTCCATGTACTGGTTAGATTATAAGATGCAATTAATGTTCTAGTACTGCTGGATTCTGGTGTCGCACCAGTACCCGATCCATAATATTGCCGACAATAAATATTTACCGTAGCAGGTGTGGACGTAACAGCGGCCCAAAATCCAAAAGTCATGGATTGATTGGATAAATTCTTTACTTTTTGAGTTATAGGAAACTGAAAACTTTTATAAGTTTCACCAGTAGGTGTATTAGTACATTGATAACGAATATATTCTACAGGCGTTACATCACCAATTAAAGGTGCACTCGCTAGAGCAAAAACTGGAAATGAAATTGAATCTACCGCATTGGTATTGTTCTTAACAAATCGAATATCAGGGCCTAATACGCCATAGGTACCCACTATGGGATTAATTAATGCGGGCGTAAATCCTTTATGATTAGATGGGGCGATAACCAAGTTGGTAGGGAGAGGACCCGCTTGCGCCCCAATATGGTTAATGAATTGGTTATTTGTGATGTAATTTACAATTGGAATATAAATGGTGACATTTCCCCCTCCGCCAGCGCCGGCAGTTGGAAAGTCATTGGCCTGCCAAAGTAGGTTACCTTGTTTGTCATAGACTTCTACATAATATAAATCATTAGGATTTGAACTATCTAATTGCCAATAAAACGGTCCTTTCGTTCCATTCAAATCAAAAATAACAGGATTTGTCCACGCCAGTATTCCAGCAGGATCTTGAAATACTGTTTTAGATTGGCGAGTAATTGAATCGTAGGTAAACATTTGTGCGCCACCTGCGGCAAGTCCATCAAGACCAACGATATACCAAAGTGGCGGAAATGCTTGTATGTAAGTAATTGCCATATTCACAGTCCTTGTGACGTTTATGCTTGTTTTTTGTTCAAAAATAATATTATAATGTTCTTTTATCACTCAAAGAGACTATTATGCTTCATTTAATCTTATTTGGATTTCTTGTGTACAATATCATTCAAATCATTATACAACGTGATGTTGAATATTAATCCTTTTTCATAAATGCAAGTTTTTTAGCCAGGTCTATCAAGGCATTTTTTGGAAGAAAATAAGCGCCTGTTGCTACACCAATGGCATTTCGATAGGGCTTAAATTTCATATAGCGTCTGTATTCTTCCTGTCCTTTAGTCAATAAATCGGCAATATCTCCATGACCTCCTTTTCTTAAGGAATCTTTCATTTCCTTAATTATATTACTTCTAACTTCCAATCCTGCTTTACCATGAGCACGATTGGCTTTTGAGAACCAATCCTTTGACATACCGCCCGCATGTTTACCTAAATCCGATTGTAAATCAAATAATCGGTTGTAATCCCCATAACCTGCTTCATCAATCAAGTTACGATAGGGTGTTGTATTAGGCAAGAATTGACGTGTGTCTTCAATTAAGTCTGGATTAACATCCAATGGGCCAATGTTTCTGTTTTTGCCTAGTTCTCGCGCTTTAACAATATTCTTACTTGCGCCTTTTCGTGTGAGGTGCGGTAGTATCTTCAAGCCACGCAAGGCATTAAGGCCACCAATTACATCAGGGGCATATTCCACGCCTTTCTGTAGTAAATTATCCAATTGGGATCCTTCACCTTTTTGACCTAAAACATGAGAATAATTTTCGGTATCATAGGGTAAATAATTGGCTAAATGACTTGTTTTACCATTTTGAAATTCAGGTGCACCAAACATTCTACCAATTCCGCTACCTAAATAATCTACTCCAGAGGCAATATCATGTGGAAGATTATGAAGATTACGCCCAGCATGAGTTAATCCTATCAATACATCTCTAGGAATTCTTTTCCATGCGCTTTCCTGATTGTCCTCATAAGGAACTGCACTCCAATCTGATTCCATAGGCTGTTGCTGTACAGGCGGCTTTTCAGTGACTACTTCCCAATCAGACATTTGGTATCCCCATCTTTCTGGCTTCTTCGATTGTTACTTCTTTGGTTTCACCAGTTTTTCTATTGGTCACCGTAATCTTTCGTTGAAGACGCGCGTTAGTTTCTCGCTCAATAGCACTTACATCGACCATTTTGTTTGCCATGCGAACAGCATCAGATTCATTGTAGCCTTTTTGCAAAAGCTCTGACACTATGTCGTTCTTTTTCTCTGCAATGTCATGAAGCGCACGCGCAGAACGAAGTTTACCGATAGCCGATTCAATTGTGTCATGGCCTGTAATCTTCTGGCGTTGTGCCAAATCAAATTCACGTACCAAAGGCTTACCACTAAATCCTTGTACTGTTGAGGCAATAAAACTTTCACCCGTAGATAAAAAGTCACCAATAAGTTCTTTTTCTTCTGGTGTACCCATTACTTTTAAATAATCGAGTTGCTTGTTTTGGAATGCAGGTATTCTATTTCTCATATTCGAGAATACAGGATTGGTAATAATCCCAGACATTCTATCAAGAACCGCTCCTGAGTTACTTAAAGCAAGTTGACTTTCACCAATAGATTTTAATGCAGCAGCACGATATTTGCCTTCTTCTTCAAGCTGTTTAATTGTACCTAAATGTTCTCCCGTTTTTTGGGCATAAGTCTTAGGTGGAATGCCTTTAGTTAACTCAAGTTCAACTGTCGGTTTGCCATTAGGGGCGACTTCCTCTTCGGCATAAACGGGTTCACCTTTAGCGTTATACCATTGTTGTCCTTCAAGAGTTACCCCGTCTTTAGGACGTGGTGCAACCATTGAGTTAGGTGCTGATCCTGATGGATTAGATTGATTTGGAATTTGTGATTGAGGCGCTTGAACTCCAGGATTTCCAAACAAACCCTTTAATGCATTTTTAACAAATCCAGAGAAGTTATTAGTAGAGGGCTGGCCCGTTCCTGTATGTTGAGGTAAGTTATTTAAAAAATTCTGTCCCGACCCTTGACCCATTCCAGCTTGTACTGCTTTTTGTAATGCAGCGCGTGCAGCAGGATCGCCCATGTTGGCAATCGCTCCTGGATTTTGTAAAAGCTTGGCTAAGAATTGTGGCCCCATAAGGTTGGCATAGGCTAGCTTGCTTGCGGCTTCTGCTGCAAGAGTACTTGGCGCATAATCTGCTTTAACTGTATTATATCGTGTATCTTGATACGCATTATTTAATGCATTAATGCCACCTAATGCCGTAACCAAACCACCACCGGGGCCTGTATCAGGAACAACTCTTGGTAATGGAAGTGCCATTTTATATCCTTATAAGAAAAAACTTCCAATTGTGCTTAATCCACCACCTATAGTATTCCATAAATCATTTTGTTTCCCTGATTCTTTTCCATAAGCAGCTTCACCCATTTTACCCCCCATATCACTATATAACTGAGTCAATGCATTTGCAGCATTTTGACCTCCAGTCATTAAATTCTGTTGCCCTTGGCCATATTGAGTATTAATTCCAAGCACATTTTGTAACCATTGATTCATATCTTCATTAGCAATAGTTCCAGCATTTTGCATTTGTTGTTGCATCAATGCACTACTTCCCATCATACCACTTGCTGAGGCTGCATTATTTGCCGCATTCATGGCTTGCTGTTGAAGCATATGTGCATAAGGACTTTCTTGGTAATTTCCCATTAATCCATTAATAAATTTAGTGGGGTCTTTTTGTCCTTTAAGCCATTCTTGATAATCTCCAATAGCACCTGTTCCAGCATTTAAGTAAGGCTGTTGAACTCCTTGTGCTTTGTTAGCCCATTGTTGGTATTGTTCCATGGCCTTATCATAAGGTTTTCCAGAATCACCAAAAAGACCACCTAATAATCCTCCAAGACCACTTCCAAACATTCCGCTGTTGAAAGCCATATCACATTCCTTGTGCTAATTAATCATTAGACAATTGTAGTCCATTGTCCATTTCCTGATACTACCTGCCATATTTGTAATTCTGCGGTTCTCGGTAATGTCGGTGAGTTCGAATCACTTACATAAATTAATTGTCCTTCGACTGGATTTTGTATCAAAGCCTTTTGAGCTTTAGTTAATTGCGGAACAAACATTCCATGAGCAGATAAATATTCCCTTAAAGACTCTACAAATGTTGCCATAAAGTCACCCCAGACATTACTCAAATAAATTTGATTTTTAACCAAAGGATCGTAGGTTGGAAAAAAATCGAAATCACGAGCCATTTTTTTTACTCCGGTAATATTTCATAATTCCACGCGGCACCCAAAATAATGAAAGGAATCTCACTAAAAAACTCGATTCTTGGGACAAATCCTTGGCCTCGTGGTGTAGTTCCAATTTTTCTCCAGACCGTTCTATGGGTACGTTCTCCAATTTTCCCCATGGTCGCATGTAAATTATTACCATAACTTTGACCTCCATCTTTGGAAACGGACAAATAAACAGTCGGTTGCGCATTGGGTGCATAGGGAATAGTTAATATATTATCCAGGCCATGTTCGGATTCAAAACCTAATCCATCCGTAGACAATGCACCTTGTAATAAATCAAGATGCCATCTATCAATTCGTAAACGTTTGTATCCTTCAGGAGAAATTTGACGTCCTATTCTCATACGTCTAATTCGCTCCCCATTATTGGTCGTTATTTGATCGCTTACTATATAAAATAAAGCTTTTTCATAATCCCCATAGAAATTCACTCCATCAAAATAGGCGTGCGTCTGAGCAGGATGCCTGTCTCCATTAATAACCTCTTCTTCATGCCATTTGGGTGAATCCGAAGTACTCATAGAGACATTTAATACAAAAGTATGATTTGCCGCAGTAAAATTCAATCGATAAAATATCAACCCATTTTCTTTTATTAATATTCC
>JAAOEI010000731.1_pt1 | contig 12409 bp, 13 predicted proteins | sample 7059261 | NCBI WGS metagenome assembly JAAOEI01 (sample SAMN14008812, study PRJNA610033) | viral metagenome | isolation source: viral particles filtered from seawater | place: China: Hangzhou Bay, Yangshan Deep Water Harbour | collected 2017-10-31
CTGATTGTTGTTTAAGTGCTTTTGGTAGAATATGGGTAGCAGGACTTACAAGTAATCAATCTACTATTTACTTTAGTAAGATGAATGAACCTGGTGACTTTAGTAGTAGTGGTTCAGGTGTATTAGATATATCTACAGTTGTTGGTGGTAATGACCAGATAGTTGCATTAGCACAACATAACAACTATTTAATTATTTTCTGTACACATCATATTGTTATTTATGAAGGTGCTGTATCTCCAGCTACAATGAAATTAGCTGATGTAATTAAAGGTATAGGATGTATTGCTAGAGATTCTGTACAAGCTACTGGTACTGATTTAATCTTTTTATCTCGTAGTGGTGTTAGAAGTTTAAACAGAACTATACAAGAAAAAGCTTTACCAATGAGAGAGTTATCTCTTAATATTAAAGATGACTTATCTAGTTATTTAGCAGTAGAAACACTTAATAATATTAGAAGTGTTTATTATGAGAATGATGCTTTTTACTTAATAACCTTCCCAGGTTCTCGTATTATGCTTTACTTTGATTTACGTAATGCGTTACCTAATGGAGCAGCTAGAGCAACTATTTGGAAAGCTGATGATGGTTCAGTATATAAAGCATTTTGTAATACAGAAGATAGAAAGTTATTGTTAGGTGTGCCTAATGGTATTGCAGAATACTCAGGTTATTTAGATAATACAGCAACTTATGACTTTGAGTATTATACAGCAGCTTCTGATATGCAACAACCTACTGTTAATAAACTACTTAAAAAGTCTGAGTTAGTTGTTATTGGTAGTGGTGAACAAGACTTTACATTTAAATGGGGTTATGATTATACACTTAATCTTAACTCTCAAGTTATTAACAGAACTTTTGGTGTAACTACTTTATCTCGTTATAACATGACTTACAAGTATAATGTAGATAATTATAACACAGTTGGACTTGGTGTTCAACCAATTAAAATTAATTTAGGTGGTTCAGGTAAAGTTATACAATTTGGTGTTGAATCAACTATTAATAATGAGGCATTAAGTGTTCAAAAAATAGATGTCTATCTTAAAACAGGGAAAACAATATAATGACAGCTTATACTAAATCAACCAACTTTTTAGCTAAAGACTCTTTACCAGATACAGATGCTGGTAAGATTATTAAAGGTTCTGAATTTGATACAGAATTTAATAACTTACAGACTGCTGTAAATAGTAAAGTTGATACTGTATCAGGTGCATTATCAGGTACTCCAACTGCACCTACAGCTACATCAGGGACTAACAATACACAGGTAGCAACAACTGCTTTTGTTACAACAGCTGTATCTAATGCTACATCTTCGTTAGATACTATGTCTACTCAAGATTCTACTGCTGTTAATATTACTGGTGGTAGTGCTACAGGTATGACAGCATTAACAGGTACAACAGTTACAGCTTCTACTACATTAGCTATTGGAGCTGGATGGACAGCAGTACAAGATGGTAGTAATAACTTAGTATTTAAGTATAGTGGTACAAGTGTAGCAAAGATTGACTCTAGTGGTAACTTAACAGTTATTGGTGATATAACCGCATTTGGAACTATTTAATGGCAACTCCTTCTGGAACAATTAGTTTTTCTCAAATACAATCTGAACTAGGTGGTGCTAATCCTATTAGTATTAGTGAGTATTATAAAGGAACTACAATTATTCCTACTAATGTAGGGGGTGCTGGTACAATACCTACAACAGGTACAATAGATGCTTCTGATCTACGTAGTAAACCTGTTACATTAAGTTATACACAAGGTACAAGTCCTCTTGTTACAAGTAATGGTAATCCATCAAATAATCCAAGTTTAAATATATCTAGTTATTTAACAAGTAAAGAAAAACAAGCAGGACAAACATTTATTATTGTAACTTATCCTAATACTGGTAGTTTTTGGGCATACATGTCTGACTTTGTAACTACTTTTACTTATGGTACAGCTGCCACATTTACTTCACCAAGTACAGGTAGTAAGTCTACTTATAGACAAATACATTATGATGGTGCTAATACAATAGATTTTTATTGTTACTACTCAGGTAGTAGTACAAACTATAAAGAAAGTGGTTGTTATTTAAAAGAACTACGTTACGAATAAAAGGAAAAATTATGGGATTATTTAGTGGAATAAGTAAAGCATTATTTGGAAAAGCTCCAAAACCTGATCCTAATGCTTTTAAATTTGCAGGGTTAGATATTGATAGTATTACAGGTAATGTAGACTATGATAAAGGAGCTAATCAATATACATTAACACTTGCTCCTGAATTAGAAAGTTTATATAAAAACTTTTTAACTGGAGCTTCGTCTGCTTTACCTTCTATGAATCCTGCCCAAACTAAATTTGCTACGGATGTACAATCATATGGACAAGGGTTATTTGATGATGCTGCTAATAAAAATTTAGATCAATACATTAGTGATTATTATAATCGTGGACTTAAAATGTTACAACCTGAACGTACTATGGAAGATATACGTATGCAAGAAGATTTATATGGTACAGGTCGAGGTGGTTTAGGTATAAATGTAGGTGGTGAAGGTTACATTAATCCTCAAGTTTATTCTAAAGATTTAGCTAGAGAAATGGCTAATATAAAATTAAGACAAGAAGCAGAAGATGTAGGTCGAGGTTATTTATTTGACGAGTTATCTAAAGGTATAGGTTATGCAGGACTAGGTAACGAAATGTTATATCAACCTTATCAACAAGCTTCTACTATTATGAATTATGGTTTACCACTAACACAACTTAATAACCCATTGTTAGGCTATAGTATTCAAGGCGGTGGGGCTAATACTCAAGGTCAGATAGGATACCAAAATGCTTTACAAAATCAATACAGTCAAAACATGGGATTCTGGGGTAACTTATTAGGATCAGCAGCAACTGCTGGTGCTACTTACTTTAAAGCTTAAAGGATAAATTATGGCACTTACTAAACAATCAGCACTAAGACTTTTTGGACCTACTCCAGAAGATTTAGCTAGGGAAAATACAGATATGCGTACAGCTACTTACCTTAACCTTATGAAAGGTAAGACTGGTTATGATGCTGCTGGTGCAGGTGCTGGTTTAGCTTTAGGAACTATTGTTGGTAGTTTATTTGGTAGTGAAGATCCTGCTTTAACTAAAGCTAAAAATATACGTCAAATATTTAAAGACGTTAGTCAAGAGTTTCCTAATGATACGTTAGCTCAAATGGATATGTTATCACAACGTTTAGGTGAAGAAGGTTATACTGAAGAATCTGTAATGGCTGCTACAAAAGCAGAAGAAATGTTAAGAGCTGTAAGAGATGAACAACTTAAAGTAAGACAACTTGATATTGAAGAAGATAAAGTTAAAGCTCAAACAGATGCTAATTTAATTAGTACTTTTGCTACTATACAAAATCAAGAAGCAAATCGACAAATTAAACAAGATACTCTTAGAAATACAGTAGATGCTAAAATGGAAAAAATGTGGTCATCTGTTATTGATAGAGAAATGGCAGATAAAGAGTATTGGAAAAATCAAATAGCAGGTATTACTACATCTAGTGGTGATGTTCTACAAGGTGATACAGATCAAGGTGGTCAACTTCTTAAACGTATAAGTAAAAATTTATTTGATGCTAGAGATGCTAGAGGTAATGCTGTTTATCAAAGTCCAGATCAAGCTATTGAAGATGCTAAACTAATTGTAGGTAAATTAGCTACTGATGCAGGTACAGCTTATACTGGTTTTTTTGATGATGATGAATTTGATGTTAGTCCTACTAAATTAAAAACATATACAGATGCTATTATTAAAAAGAAAGGTGGTAGTTTAGACCTAGATACTGGTACAGCTATTAAAGCAGAAGATCAAAAAGAAGAACAGAATCAAAATACTTTAGATTTAAATACATCCATTCAAGAACTTTTAAAAACTTTAAAAAATCAAAAGTAATTTATTATGAATGAAGCTTATATAACAGACCTTGTAGCAAAGGCAAAAGCTTCAGGTCAAACAGAATTAGCCAATGAACTCATTACTGAGTGGAATAACTATAAAGTATCTTTAATAGACCAACCAGATCCAGAAGGTGTTGTTAAATGGTCTGACAATCCTGTTAAACGTTTTAATCTTGAAACTGCATCTCTTATTGATTTAGTTTCTGAAACTCCTGAATTTTTAGGTAGAGTTGCTGGATATACTGCTGGACCTCCTATACTCTACACAATGTCCAAACTTATGGACTCTGAAGAAGCAGGTAACGTTCCTTTTATGAAAAAGGATGCTCTTAAGACTGTCGAGACTGTTCAAACTCTTATAAACGAAGGCAGAGAAGTTCCCCCAAGCCTAGTCAAACGTTTACAAATGCAAAATGAAAGCATTAAAAAAGGTTCTTATACCTTAGGATATGCTGCAACTCTTGTTCAAGAAAACTTACTTCCTGATATTGAAAAAGGTATAGATACTTTTAAAGAAGGTTTCTTTGGTTCAATACCAGAAGCAGCAATAGCTACTGTCTTTGATAGTTTACCACGTCAAGAAGGTGATAATCTAGACATGAATTATGCTGAATTTAAAGAAAAATACTTATCACCTAGTTGGAAAGCTTTTGTACAAGATTACGAAGCGACACAACCTGATACAGTTGTAGGTGAAGCTATGGAAGGTTTAACTAAAACTATTGAAAGCATAGCTAAATCAAGTGAAAAAATAGGTATGCCTGAAGAATATACAGCAGCTTTATTAGAAGCAGCTACACTTTACTTAGGTCCTAGAGCTGCTCATATGATTAAAGCTACAGGACATATGACAGGTATTAATGGTTTACTTGCTAGAGCAGCTTTTTTAGATGATAAAGCTATAATGAACGCTAGTATTAAAAAAGCTAAAAAAGAAGGTAGAGTTACAGACATGAAAGAGTTAATGAATGAACGTGACTTAACTGTTTATCATCCTCTTACAGGTAGATCTAAAGGTACTTTATCTACTAACATTATTGAACCTATGAGAAATTTAGTAACACAAATTAAAATGGTTACAGAGTTAGGTGATTCTCTTAAAACTATGGAAGGTGTTAATGTAGAAAAAGGTAGAACTAAAAAAGATGTATTAAATGATATTAATACTTATAAAAATCAATTACTTCTTAATTTACGTAATACTGCTGAACTTATTGGTACTCAAATACACTCATCACAATTTGCTCATTCTATTAAGTTTGGTAAAGGTAAAGAAGGTTATGAACAAATTAAATACGAATTAGAACAAAAAGAACTTAATCCTAATTATAAATTAGAAGGTGCTGCTCTTAATATTTGGGAGCAACAACTTAAACCTTTACGTGAAATTAATAAAGAACTTTCTGAACTATTAGGTAAAGAACATAAATTAGATTATGCAGATCAGATTTTTAATGAAGCATTAACAGGTCCTTTTACTACTAGACGTTTTAAACAAGGTGCTAGAAGTTTTATAGAAAAACTTACAGGTTCTAGAAACAATGAAGCTACGTTAGGTCCAGATGCTAGAGTAGGTAACAGTCAAAATGCTAGGGCTTATGTCGTAGCAGAAATGCCTACATCTGCTAAACTTACTGAAATGGTAGCTAATTGGAGAAAAACAGGTGATATATTTAGAAATCAAAATAAACTAGGAGAGAAATGGAATCCTAAAACAGAATCTTTTGAACCTGTATATCGTAATCAATTTGCTGAATTTAGAAAGTTTCTTAACTTAGCTAATGCTCAACGTTTGTTTAGAACATCTGGCGAGTATAGATCTATGATGAAAGCTTTTGCTGGTAAAATGACAGATAGTGTAAAAGCTAAAGCACGTTTAGAAAACTATACTGAACAACTAACAAAGTTTAATGAACAAATAAAAGGTAAACCTATTACTGTTGAAAATGTTAGAAAAACACGTCAACTAGAAGATGCAATTAAAAATGAACAACGTAAAATAAATAATGTAGAGTTTTATAAAGGTTATAAAGAAGCTTATGATACTATTTTACAACGTATAGCTAAAGCTACTGATAATGCTGTACAACGAGAAGTTATAACTATTGCAGACCACAAGTATCAACCTTTTACTAAAGTAGTTACATCTTTTGCTAAGAATAGAGATGGTACTTATAAACTTAATGACAAAGGTCAAAAGATAAGTATTGTTAATGAACGTTTAACTAATCTTAGAAACATACGTAATACATTAGGTACTGGTGAAACACTAGGTATAGGTCGTAGTAAAGTAAAAGAAGCTACTAGAGATGAAGTAGCAGAAGTTACAGCTAATACAGGTAGAGAACAAATTAGAGATCCTATTTTGTTAGAAGTACTACAAAACTCAGAGTTAACAAGAGCTTATGGAGATTATTTATTTGAAAAAGGTTTAACAGAAAACCCTAATCTTAAAAACCTTATGTTTGCTGAAGGTGATTGGATACCCCCTGATTTAAGACCTGCTGTTGAAAAGTATTATAGAGAAGCTAAAGTAGACTTTGATGCTCTTAAAATGCCTAAGTTTAAAGGTATGAAGATGGATCAAGACATAGCTTATATTATTGAAGATGTCTTTAATAATTATTCACAAAACCCTATTACAATGTTTTCTAATGGTTTAATTAGAAACATGCTTATTAACCCTTTACCTCACGTACATAACGAGTTAGTTCACTTAGTAGGTACAGCAGGATTTAGTGCTTTTGCTAATCCTAAAAAGTTTAAAATACTTAGAGACAGTATTAATGAAGCTACACAACATGTGTTATCTAATGATGCTATTATACAACAAATAAGAGCAGAGGGTGGATCTATGATGTCTACCCATGTTGTTACTGAAGCCTATTTAGAACCTTTTGTTAGAAAAACTAAAGAAGTCGTATGGAATAATGGTAAAGAACCAATACTTAAACGTATAGCAGATGCTACTGAACGTACAGTATTAGATACTTATGATAGTATTGCACAAAATTTATCTCGTAAGTTTATGTGGCAATCACGAGATGTTATGTATGTTGCTTTAGCTAAATACAAAATGAAAACGTTAGGAGTAGACTTGTCTACAGCTATTAAACTTGTAGAAGCACATATGCCTACTTATAGACTACCTACTAAAGTAGGAGAAACACCATTAAAAGCTGTATTTGGAGAACACTTTGGAGAAAAAGCTTCTAGAAATTTAGCACGGATTTTAGCTAACCCTACTATTGTTATTTTTGCACGATATAAACATGGTATGTTATCATCACTTATGAATACAACTAAAGATATGTTAGCTTTTACTGACAAACCTTTAAGACATTTAGGTAAAAGAGGTGAGAACGTTGCAGACTATTTAGGTACTAGAGAAAAAGCTTTTGGTCGTAGTGTATACGATCAAACAATACAAGGTATTGATTCAGCAGCAGGACTTATGACTATGCACATGATGCTATATCCATTTTTAGAACATCTGGCAGGTTCTGTTGTAGGTGATAAAATTGAAATGAGACAAGGTGGTGTATTACACTTTATGGAAACTGTTGAAGCTTTGTTTAATGGTAAGAAAAAACCTTATTCTTTATTTCAACAAACTGTAACTATTAATCCTGCAATTATGTTAGGATTAGAACTAGTTATTAATCATACATTCTGGAATGGTCAAGAAATCTATGATTTAAATGAACCTATGTCTTATGTATTAAAAGATATAGGAGAAAAACTTAAATCAACTATACCTATGATTAGTTATGCAGGTAATGCTATAGATTCTCAAGGTGAGTTTGATATTGAAAAGTATTTATTACGTAATTTAGATATGAAGAAACGTAGTCATGTGTCTTTATGGAAAGAAGTACAAGCAATACAAAGAAAACGTAAAGCTAAAATTAAAGAACATATGGAAAAAGGTGAAAGCTTTGAGTATGCTCGTTAACCTATATACCAAGCAAACTGAACTCTAATAAACAAAACATCAATTAATAAATAACCTATAGACATATCGTTAACTTGTCCTGTTGTCATTTCTATTCCGAATGTACAACCACATATCCAATGTAATGTAACACTCATTGTGATTCCCACTTAGACCACATTTGTTTGTGTTCTATCATATTAATTTCCTTTAAATCTTCTGGTAAGTTAATAAACGTTCTATGTAAACAACTATACTCTACAGTTGGAAATGTAGCTTCGACATACCTTATACAAGCATCAGGACTTTGAAATGAACCTACATAAAATGAGGTAACTCCAAAGTGGACTGCTAGTATAATATTAAACATAATAGTATTCGTTTTTATTAATGTAACGAATTTTACCTTGTTTCTCTAAAGCTTTAAGGTTAGACTTCATAGTCTTATCCATATCTTGAATAGTTCTACGTATCATAGATAGGTATGTACCTACCATAGCATCAATTGTTTGTTGGAGAGCCTCTGGATGGTCTTCATATTGATGTAAATAACCATAAACTAACTTTAATGCCTTGATTAACTCGTTTGTTTCTTTACGTCTCATAATTCACATACTCCTGATACACAAGCTAACTGTTGTACACCTTCTGTATTATCATCTTCTTCAATTAACTCTGCCCAGTTAATAGTCTTAGGGGTATTTTTAAGTAAAGACTGATAAACTTCTTTAGTACAATCTTCATAAGGTGCTTGTTGGTATGTATGATCTGAGTGAGGTAAGAATGATACACCACTAATTTCATCAAAGTACTTCCATACCCATGCACCTACTTCTACCCACTCCTCGTCTTTAACTGAGATAGTAACTGAAGGTTTATGTTCACACCAATGACGTTGATACACTAACCAGTTCTCTAACTGTTGAATAGCAGACCAGTCATTACGTGTAATAGCTCCTTTAGGTGCTTTCATAGGGAAACTAAAGACTGCTGTACTATCAGGTCTATGTACTTCATCTTCACAGTATACACCTTGTTCTAATAGAAAATTATAGATAGGATCTTTTTTGTCCATCCGTATCCTGCGAATGTAAAAGTCGTTATGGCGACCATGTATACCGCTAGCAGCATCAACAAGCTGACTGACAGTACCACTCGGCTTAACACACGTAATACTCGCAGACGTAGGGATTCCAAGTCTTTTTGAGTAGGTTTCGTTTGTTTTTCTTGCTTCATCTCTTAACCTTTCTAACATCTTAGGATCAGGATTAGAAGTTAATTTACAATCCATAATACCTGTTAAACTAACTCCTAGTAATCTTTCTTCTTGAGTGTTGTGTTGCCACTCTGATGATAGAAACTTAAAGTTAGTAAGTGTAGATTGTATCGTACCTAGTATAGTAGCAATACGTACTTTTTCTGTTAACGTTTCTTCTGTGTCATCTTGTCTAATAACTACTTCAGATAAGTTACAGAACTGTTTATCACGTAATATGATTTCGCTGCAAGGGTTAGTACCATAAGATAAGGTTTCATCACGTCTACCCCATTTATTAGCTTGTTTCTGTGCAGCAATTCTGTTAAAGATACCACGTTCACCTGACTTAGACTTAACTAAAGACAACCATTCTTCCATGAATGTCTCTACATCTGGCTTCTCTGTATAAGCTACACTATTGTTAGCTAAACCTCGATGGGCATTATCGGTCCACCAAGCTCCTATCTTAGCTTCTCTCATACGTCTGTCAGTTAGATTAGATAGTGATATTAAAGCACTACGTCTAACTCCACCAACTACAACTATCTCACCGATCATACACATAATATCATGTACTTCGATAGAGGTCAACTTTCTACCTTTGGCTTCTTTGAATGTATCAATAACAAAGTCAAATAGACGTTTAAGTGGTGCAGGTCCAGATGCTCTACCACCAAAGGTTTTAAGTCTTGCTCCAGCTGGTCGTACTTGAGAGTAATCTATGGTAGGTATATCACCTTCCCATAAGCTAGATAGGAGTTTCTTGAAGGACTTTGCCCATCCTAGTTTAGAATCACCTACTACAATGATGTCATTACACTCTTTAATTTCTTCAGGAACAACAGGTAAATGTGAAATCTCTTGACGTTCACAACTAAACCCTACTCCTGTACCATTCATTAATATGTAAAGTGCCTCACTAAATGCTCGTTTATTGTTAACTGCCAAATAAGAACAATTGTAAGCAGAAATATTGTCTCTCTCACATGCTTCTCCTGCTGTCATAAGTAAACGCATAGACGGCATTACTTCTAGGTTAAGGACTGCATTGTGTATACGTTTTAAATCGTCTTTAAGGTCTGGTACTTTAACTTCTAGATAGTTAATAAGTCTATCAACTGTTTCTTCCCATGTTTCTCTACGTTGTTTTTCTGGTATAAACCTAGCATATCTTGATGCTGCAATAACTTGTTGATATACTGTAGGTAATTCATTCGTCATAATCATATAATCCTTCATCTTGATTTTCTTCTATTAATAATAATAGATGGTCAAAGTTATCTTCAATTTTATCTTGAAACTTATCAACGATTTCCTCTGCTGAAATATCTAATAGTTCCAACAGAGTAGTTTCGTCTAGTTTTTTGAGTTCGTCACAGAGGTCTACAAAGGTTAATGCCATCTTATCTCATTTCTATTTCTTTTAATAATTCTAGGTAGTGTATTGCTTTGTCTATATCTTCTAGACCATTCTTATCTTGCCATCGACAGACGTATTTGATAACATTACCTTCGATATAACCGATATTGTTTTCATGAATGAAATCAACAGGTTGTATGCGATACTTCTTGTAGTGATTACCACTAACTTGCTTTTTAGTAGCTTGTACCATATTATACCATATCCTTTCGTATTTGTCAAGGTTAAATTGAAATAACTGTATCACTTTTACTAAACTCTGATTTGTTAGCTCTAGACCATGTACCACAGTCTTGACATTGGTAACGTTGGTATTGAAACCTAGTGTTACATGCTGTACCACGTTTGTTTAAGTGATGACTACCACAGTTTGGACATACTAGTTCACCATCAATTGTTGATTGATTGTGGTTAGGATGACCTTTTACCCATGCTAACATTTTATTATAAACTTTTTCTAAGATTACTACATCGTTTTTGTTGTACTTCTTCATGACCGACCATGCCTTTTTGTCTTTAGCCATACATTGAATCCACAGTTCGTGACCTATATGTTTAACTTTTTTACCGACACCAAGTGCTTGAGCAACATAGTCAAGTTTGTTAGAGGGAAATTTAAACTTACGTCTAGCAGTTTTGAGTAAGTCTATCTCTTTGTAAGGTGATGGTGGTTTAAGTCCAAGCAAAAGAAATTCTTTGTTTAAAGTTGGAATGTCAAACTTAGATCCGTTGTAGTGGACAACAGCATCACATTCGTCAAGCAGTTTATGGATAAGTTTAATCATGTTAGTGTGAGAGTTTTCCATAACAGAATCAAACATAACTTCTTTCTTACCTAACCATTTAGCTGCCCAACACATAACGTAGCTAGATTCCATGAGTTGATTAAGGGAAACGTTTTGGTTCCAAAGCCCCCATACGTGTGCCGTATTAGGGGATGTTTCTATATCAAGTAGTAGGATTTTCACTTTTTAATATCTCCGTATATTCTTTTAACCAATCTTTACGACCATCTAACCATAGGAAACCTTGCTTATCTGCCCAATCAGAGTAGGTTGTTTTAGAACGTTTAGTTATTTTATTTGTAGGATTCATAAACAGAAAGATAATGATAACTTCTGGATGACATTCACGAAACCATATCATTTTCTTACGTGTATCTAAATCTAGTTTACCTTTAACTTCAAGGAACACTTGTCTGGACTTATGTGTTCTAAAGTCAGGTGTGTATGTTCGTTGGATAACAGGTTGGAAGTATGTAAAACTATCTTCTTCATACGTTACATTCTTGTATTGAGACTTTAGAATGTTATAAACTTCTAACTCAAACTTACTCTTGAACGTAGGTATCAAATCGATCTCTCCAGTTGTCATCTTCTGTACGTTTCATCCATAAGCATGTAGCATTACGAATGAATCTATCGTCATCAGCATAAAGGTCTTGAACAATCTCAAACATTTCCTTGTCAGTCTCGCAATTACCAAGCATTGTTTTAGCTTTTTTATCTCCAAAACCTTTAATGCCAATAACATTATCTGAACTATCGCCCTTGATACATTGTTCAAAGAACAAACGATTACCTTCTAACTCTGTTTGTCTAACCCATGTATCTGGTCTTTTCCAATTCTTACCACTAATTTCCCAAGAGAAGTGATGTCCTGGTACTTGTAGTAAATCCTTGTCAATCGTACAGATAATAGTGCCTTTTAACTTCTGATGGATAGCTAATGAATCGTCAGCCTCTAGTCCTTCAGGTGCTAGTTCAGCGTTCATCTTATTAATAGCATACTCTTTTAACTTTTTAAGATGAATAGGTTTAGGTGCGGTTCTGTTA